>OAWD01001013.1_pt1 | contig 13874 bp, 21 predicted proteins | sample 1495361 | NCBI WGS metagenome assembly OAWD01 (sample SAMEA2580130, study PRJEB22360) | human gut metagenome | biome: human gut; feature: human-associated habitat; material: faeces | place: Denmark | collected 2008/2010 | reverse complement strand
CACGTCACTGGTCAGCAGACGATGAGCAGCCGATGCTGGCGGTGGGAACAGGCAGGCATCCGCGCATGGCCCCGTAAGCTTGTGGACACGCTGTTCTTTTGGCAGCCGAATCATTGCCGGAGTGCCTATGAAAGCGAACGCAAACGCCTCCAATGCCCTCCTGAACTCAGAAACGCGGGAGGCTAAATGGCAACGCCCTGCGCCCATGAAGCTGACATTTCCCTCCTCAATACCGCCATCGTCGAAATCAAAGACACCCTCAAAGATCTGAAAGAACTCCTCCTCTCCAACGCCGTCCTCTCCGAGCAGGTTTCCCATTTCAAGGAAAACATCACGAGCATCGACATCCGCCTCCGAAAGCTGGAGCTGGATGTGGCGCAGGGGAAGGGGGCGAACAGGTGGGTCGAACGTGTGGTCTGGTGCCTGACATCAGCGGCGTTAGGGTATTATTTGAAGGGGAGTGTGTGACTGAAAAGGTAAAACATGGTGTACTTTTTTAAAAATAAAAAAGACTGTGTGAGATGTCACACAAAATGTTCATAAAAAGCGAACAGTTGCACAGAAACAACCAATAATTATAGCAAGTTGTGACCTCCTTACATATTGCGTTTTCAAGACTTCCATCCTATATTCAAGACAAAAGAAAGGGCAAGGAAGTGGGCCAACACTCCCCTGCCCCGGCAGAGATGTTTTTGATTAAATCCTTCTTCTGCTGTTTTCCCATTTTATCCCGGTTGCACTAACCCCGCTACCGGGATATTTTATTTCTTTGTTCTAAATGCCTTAGAATGAGCACTGCAACAATATTAGAAATAATATTAACAGCAATATCTATAAGGATTTGCTCCATATATGCCTTCTCCCATGTTTTTACATCCCTGCCTTTATAGTGGCAGAAGAAGGCAATGGACGCACTGTATTGGTTACGGAAAAAACAAGCAACCCCCCTCAGAGGTATCTTTTTGCCCCACTACCGTATTCACGGTATTGACATTATTTTTATGAAAAACTCCGACAACCGAGCATCCGAGTCCGCACTCGCGGAACTTCACGGCGTTGTGGCGAAGCTCCTTACGTCCCGCCTCCAGTCCGGCGATGCGTCCACAGCGGACATCAACGCCGCGATCAAATTCCTCAAGGACAACGGCATCGACTGTGCCGGGTCCGCGAACCCCGACGTACAGGATCTTGTGGCGAACCTTCCGACCTTCGAGGATGTCTCGAAAGATGAAGTGAGCCTCCTCAACTAACCTCCCCTACAACCACACCCTATTTTGAACCCGATCTTCGAGCGCATGACTCGTTGGTCGGGTTTTCTTTTTTCAAGCGTGTTTCACCATCCAAAAGGCCAATGGCTGGAGGAAAAGAGTATGGCATCCGCCCTCAAAGCTATTCGGGAACACTGTGTCCTCTGCGTGAATGGGAAAGTGCAAAAAAACAATCTCGAAATAATCAAAACCTGCGAGCATGAAAAATGCCCGCTCTGGCCCTACCGAATGGGTATCCGTCCTACCGATGGAACACCCCACCGCCCATTGAAAGCCTGCCGGACATTTTGCGTCGAGGAGTGCTGCGCTGGTGTTCCCAGTGAAGTGCCTACCTGCCGAGGCAATCAGTGGCCCATCGCTCCTTGTCCGCTCTACCCCTTCCGAATGGGGAAAAGCCCAAACATTTCCGCCGATGCCCGAGAACGGATGAAAGCCAGAGCGCAACATTTCAAATAAGCTACCAGCCACACCCCTCTCAAACGACGAAACAGCCCCGAAAGAAGTTTTCCCGACCCAATAGTCGGGTTTCTTTTTTCGGGGCATTTTTTCTTCAACAGCACACACCACAGGAGGTTTTGTTACGAACACCCCGACTTCCATCCCCCCGATGCCGGAGAAGCTGACCGACTTCCGGGTCTTCCTCACGCTTGTCTGGCGGCACCTGAACCTTCCCGACCCCACCCCCATTCAGCTCGACATCGCCCTGTACCTCCAGCATGGGCCGAGGCGAAAGATCATCGAAGCCTTCCGAGGCGTGGGCAAGTCGTGGATTACGGCGGCCTATGTCGTCTGGAGGCTCCGGCAGAACCCCAACCTCAAATTTATGGTGCTGTCCGCATCGAAAGACCGCGCCGACAACTTCACGACGTTCTGCTTGCGGCTCATCAACGAAATCCCCATCCTCCAATGCCTCATCCCCCGCGCCGACCAGCGGTGCTCGAAGCTCTCGTTCGACGTTGGCCCCGCACGGGCCGACCATGCGCCGAGCGTCACGTCGAAAGGCATCTTCTCGCAGATCACGGGTGGACGCGCCGACGAGATCATCAGCGATGACGTCGAGGTTCCGAACAACAGCTTCACGCAGGCCATGCGGGACAAGCTCTCGGAAGCGGTCAAGGAATTTGATGCCATCCTGAAACCCGGCGGCACCATCACATATCTCGGCACCCCGCAGACCGAACAATCCCTGTACAACCAGCTTCCCGACCGTGGGTATGCCATCCGCATCTGGCCTGCACGGTATCCATCAGAAGACCAGCTCATCAACTATGGTAACGAACGTCTGGCCCCGTTCATCCTCAGGCGGCTTGAAGGTGAACCTACCCTTGTCGGGCGTACCACTGATCCGCGCAGGTTCTCGGACGACGACCTTCTCGAACGCGAACTCTCGTATGGGCGCAGCGGGTTCCAGCTCCAGTTCATGCTCGACACCCGGCTCTCCGACATGGAGAAGTACCCCCTCAAGCTCGGGGATCTGAGTCATGTCGTGTTCGGCTACCGACGCCCCTGAGAAACCCATATGGGCTGCGGGAACCACAAACATCCTGAACGACGTCCCCTGCGTCGGCCTGAACGGGGACAGCAGATACTATGGCCCCGCTTTCCTCCACGGCACATGGCTCCCGTACACAGGTTCCGTCATGGCGATTGACCCGGCTGGACGAGGCAAGGACGAAACCGCCGTGTGCGTCGTGAAGATGCTGAACGGCTACCTGTACGTCACGGCAATGCGGGCCTATCAGGAAGGCTACAGCGAGGCCACCCTTTCCTCCATCGTCCAGCTTGCCAAGCAGCAGGCGGTCAACCATGTCATCATCGAGGCCAACTTCGGGGACGGCATGTTCACCAAGCTCATCAGCCCATACTTCACCAAGACACACCCCTGCCGCATCGAAGAGGTCAAGCACAGCAAGCAAAAGGAAGCACGGATCATCGACACCCTCGAACCCGTCATGAACCAGCACAAGCTCGTCATCGACAAGAACCTTATCCTTTGGGACTACAACCTCTCCACTAAGAACCTCCCCCCTGAGACGGCCCTCAAGTACCAGCTCATGTACCAGATGAGCCGGATTACCAGAGACAGGGGAAGCCTCGCTCATGACGACCGCCTCGACAGCCTCGCTATGGCGGTCGGGTATTGGGTCGAACAGATGGGACAGGATGTGGACAAGAGGATGCTCCTCCGCCAAGACCACCTCATGCTGGAGGAAATGAAGGCATGGGAAGGGAATGCTAAGGGGGTGAACGTGAAGATCGGAATTACGAACAACCCCGCACTCTCGGAGATGCTGTTCACTTTCCACGGCACGGTCGTCAAAGGAAATGATGATACAGGTGGGCATCAGCACTATAAAAGATTAAGAAACTGGACTGGTGGGGGGAGGGGTACGAGGAAGATCCTCCGGTAGAACGTGAGGGGAGGGGGAGCATGTAGACCTCCCTCTATCCCTTCGGGGAAGACCTCCCTTCTAGGGTCATTTTCTAACATACTGATTTTATTAAGATGGATGATCTGTGATCCATGATCATGCTGACTTTCTAACTAGTTGAAATCATTATGATTGATGATATTGATAGAATATTCTATTTATTCAATATCGAAAGATAGTTGGAATTAGGTTGCACCTTCGGAGAGAGCGAAAAATAAATTCGACAAGAAGCTACTTTCAGTATCTTAAAAAATCTTACGTTACCCTAAAGAACCGAACGTGGGACTTAAACAAAGAGATCTAATTTAGATCAAGATCACCTTAATGATCAGAATCTATACGTTACCTTATAGGCTCGTATATTGTCTTACCGTTTCCTTTCCGTTATCATATAGACAGACCAAAATTTGCTGAAAAATGTGAAGGGCCTACCGCTATCTGATTGATCCCCGATTCCCCCCATGCCCTCCCCGCCGCTCTCATGGTGGTGGGGGATGGTCACAGGGAGGGAGTCGAGCCGTTGAACCTATATATGGGCCGTTTTGCAATTCATTTGCAATCAAATGTACCTAACATGCCGTAATCATACGACAGCATGTCGGATTGATAATCTCATTGAGGGGGTATGGGGAGGTCTACGGAAGGATTGCCGGGGGTGATGTTGGCAGGGATGTCAACTTTGTTTGCAGTCGCAAGGATTGACTGCCAATTTTATTCTCATTTTGATAAAAATCAATTGGGGGATCAATGTGGCTTCTTTCTGATTTTGATAGTGGAGGAGAAATTGTTTTTGCTCTCCCAGTTATCATTATTTTTATAATAATGTTAATAAAAAATTACTATTATGAAAAAGAAAAAAAAAGACTTATTCCAATCATAAAAAGAGAAAAAGAACAAAATTTAGCACAACATATTAAAAAGATGCAAGAAAAGGGTATAGATGTATCTATAAACTTTACCCCAAAAAGCAAATAAGCACAGTTTAGTAGTTATGCATTCACACGCGGGCTATTTATGAATGTAGATCTAGAAACAGGTTTAGGTACTTTCTTTTTGGCATTCATCACTTCTCTATTTTTAGGTTGGTTTTTTGTTATATTCACAAAAGAATCGACACTGTTATCTATAAAAAAAATTACGATATTTATAGCATCAATAATTTTTATTTTATTGATGTTGTGGCGTAGCGGCGAAATATCAGATTTAAAAAGTGAAGTAAAATGGATGCAAAGAACACTAGAAAAGCATAATATAGAATATGATTTTCAATATATAGGCGGTCATGACTAATGCCAGCACTACCAGGATACTACACTGTAGCGGAAGCCGCCGAAAGGTTAGGATATGCCTCACCTAGCACCATAAAAAATGGTTGCCAAGCTGGAAAGATTCCAGCTTATAAGGTAGCTAAAACATGGTTGATCCCAGAGGATTGGGTATTACAGCAAGAAAAGGAAACACCAAAAGGACAAGGAAATAGAGGCGGGGAAAGAAAAATGTGAGGTACGGAAAAATACACTTGACTTTTTCCGCCGTTATCGGCTAAAAATGGAATCACGCAAGGGGAACAAGCCCTAAGCCTGATTCCCTTTCTTTTTACCTTTATTTAGCCTTTATCGGCTAAATCTCTTTGACAACACCAACCCCAACATGACGCCAAGCGGAAACGCGGAACCATAGGGGCAATAGAGAACAGAATAAGGAACAGAAACGAACAATAACACAGATACAAAAGTTTTTGCTTCCAACACCTTGCCGGGCATGGATCACACTTGCCCAACTGCATACACCAGACAGCGGGGGAACGGGTTCCGCCTCTCCCGGTCATAGTGGCGCATAGCATAAGGAACCATCCGGCAAGCTATGGAGTCAGAAACGAACGAAAAGAGCGATAATTGCCAACCTCTGCAAAAGGAGTTACACTTTAATCATGAGATACATCATAACAACCTTTCAAGGCTTAGGAATCGCGTTGGTAGCAACGGCTACCCTGCGCCTTCCTGATGTTTCCGGTGTGGGAACGTTGATAGGCCTTTGGTTGATTGTTTTTGGCTTTGTACTCCATATGTTGATTGGAGGTGATAAGAAATGACGGCTACTATCCTTTATATCATTATAGGTGTTGTTATGACTTGCGCGGGTATCGCCGCTTATATTGCCTATCGCAAGGGTTGGTTAAAGTAAGGTAATCTCTAAAAAGAACACGATTTCAAGAGGCCGTTGTGGTGCAAACCTAACGGCCTTTTCTTTTACCCTTCACCCATTTCACCACCACAAACAAGATAGGAAACACAATATGAATCTCACACAACGGGAAGCGGAATTGCTAGCCTATGCTTTCGGTGTATCCCTTCCCAAGCCTGAAAGTGAAGTCCACTTGCTTACCATGCAATCAGGTCGCACATGGTGGATCACCTTTTGGGACGGGGTTTATAAGGTACAGGAAGAACTATGATTAAGGATTTTCTTTATATACTAGGAAACATCCTGATACTCGGCTTTTTCATCTTCTTAGGACTCTTTGGAGTCCTTTTTTTGTAACCAATAATCATAAAAGGATCTGAATCATGACCGCTCTACTCTCTGAAAAGGAACTTGAACACAAGGCCGATAATGCTACAGCACTCTTTAGCGTTGATCCTTCCGATACATTTTACTGGCGCGAAATTCTCAATCATGCAAAGGATGAAGGGTTTTCTAGTGACGTCCGGGAATGGCAACGTATGCCGGGGGAAGAAAAGGAAGATGCAATAATTGGTCTTTATGAAAAGCTGTTGACTTCATATGATGAAGGTATTCTTAGCATTGATACTGTCGTTGTTAAGGATGTCCTTTTAAGCACTGGCGGCCCTGCTTCCGGTATTGAATTCCGCTTGATTGATTACGGCGATTCATACGAATTTCAAAATGCTAGATACTGGTATCAGGATTGGTTCACGCCTCGGCAATATTCACCTATTCCAAACGACATCGGGGAAAGGATGTTTGAGCATTTTGGGTTTGAATACAAGTAGGAAGAACCCTTTCTATTGATGATTCATTGTTCAATCATCAAAGAGGCGACTTGATTATAGCGAGTCGCCTTTTTCATTGATGGAACAAATATTAACAACAATGGAGTGATAAAATGGACGCCTTTTACACTGAAAACATTGTAACGGAAAAGTACGGCTACAACATGACTATCAACCTGTATCAAGATATCGACGCTCCAAATCCATTCGATGAATTCGACACACTCGGGACGCTCGAAACATTTACCAGTGCGACAGAGTATAGGGAACGAATTGAACAATTTGATAAGGAACGGTCTATCTTTGTTGAGGGGTCAACGCTGAGAACCGAATATGTCATTTACGCTTCCCGTGCCTCTATCAGGACAGCGTATAACGTCAAGCGTCTTACAAATAAGACATTAGCAAAGGCATTTGATTGCCTCATGTCGGAACGCGCCATCTATGAAAACTGGTTGAATAGCGGCGTTACAGGCTACATAGTAACAGATGATGAAACAGGGGAAGAAATAGATTCCTGTTGGGGCTTTTATGATGACGATAATGATGAACATGCCCTTGAAGAAGCAAGAGAAGCAGCCGAAAACTATAGGCGACCAATACCCGCATGGGCAAAGAACTGGAAGCTGTTACCGGGACTGACGGCGGAACAGGTTGGAAACCCTTTTTTGCGTGTCGCGTAAAGTATGAGGTGTTTATGTGCACATTCTACAATATCGACGTTACCGATATGACCATACGCCAGATCAACAGGCTCTTTCGCCAGCACGACACCAGCACGTTATGGCCTATTTGTGGGCGGTTCAACGCTACCGAAAGAGCAATCAGGCGTTTGCAGCGGACCGCTGAATACACCTACACAGACGGCCTTGAATATGCCCTTGCCCTTGATTCTGAAATAAGCCGCATTGTGAACGGGGAGGTCTAGATATGAGCGTACAACATAGCCTTTTCATTGATGCCTATATCGGATGCCTTTTGTGGGCTGGAACAGACGATAACGGGGAGCCGTTAGACACTCATTACAACATCTATAATTTGTCCGCTGAAAACCGCAGCCGCATTGTGAGGGACTGTCATTATTTTATGCTTGTCGCCTCTACTAGTGACATAGACCTTTCCGGCCTTGAAGCACAAGCGGGGCATGATTTCTGGTTGACACGCAACGGTCACGGCACGGGCTTTTGGGACAGACCGGAAATCTACGGGGAAGAAAATGCCCGCATCCTTTCGATTATGTCCCATTGTTTCGGAAATTGTGATCCAATCATCACTGATGATGAATATATTGAACTTGTATAGATTTTGCTTAGGTGAACTATGGAATTTATGCTTGTTATTCGTGATGGTGAATGGAAGCCTTGCGCCTATTTTATTGACGGGAAGCGCGTTTCTAAGGAGGCTTATAATATAATGGAATATGAAATTCAAACACACGGCGTTGCGGATTGCTTCCTTACACGCCGTTCCCGTAATGGAAATTGGCTTCATAGCTTTTCAGGTCGCTTGATACGTTGACCTGAACATATCAACACCATTGAAACATCAAAAGGCGGAACCTCATCAACAAGGGTTCCGCCTTTTCATTGTGGCAATGGCAACTCGGAATATGAATACAAACAAGACAATCAAAGACGCTGGAGACTATCGCATGGGTTACACAGTAGACAAAAAGACCGGAAAGATCATCCTTGTACATGACGTTACCGTATCGTCAAAGGCCGTAAAACAGCCGGAAACACAACAGCAGCCACAGCAGCGCCAGCAGGAAGCGCAACAAACCGCCGCCACCTTGCCCGTGATTCCCGCCGCCTCTCTGTCCTCCGCGCGGGCTTCCGCTCCCGGCACGTTTGTTTTCCCGGTCACGAGACAAAAGGTTCGGACGGTATGGCATGAGGGGAACGTCTGGTTTGTGGCGAATGACGTTTCCGCTTGCTTGGGTTTTGCCAGACCTGAAAAAGCTATTATTGACCATTGCAACCATGCGAAAACGCTAAAAGGTCCCGAATCAGGAGGTTTGACCTCCTCCCCTCGCGGCATCAACATCATCCCCGAATCCGACGTCTACCGCCTTGTCATGCGCTCCAAACTTCCCGCCGCCGAACAGTTCCAAACGTGGGTGTGCGAGGAGGTCTTGCCCTCTATCCGCAAAACGGGCGGCTACGGCGGTTCACCTGCACCCGCCACCAAACCCCAAACCGAAGATCAGCTCATCCTTGAGGCCATGCAGGTATTATTGTCCAGAACCGAAACCCTCAAGGCGGAATTGGCCGAAGCCAAACCCAAGGCCGATTATTACGATACCCTTGTGGATGACAGGGATCTCCTCACGTTCACGGAAGCGGGCAAGCTGTTCGGCATGTCCGCCCGAAGTCTCGCGGCATTCCTGCGCGACGCGAAAGGGACGCCGCACCATTGGCTGTTCAAGGGTTTCGACGGCGCAAACATCCCCTACCAGCCTATTATTGACCGAGGACTGATGAAGGTGAAGCACCGTACCAGTTCCCTCAACGGGATGCCCTGCACACAAGGGTATTTCACACCGAAAGGGATTGAGGCACTGAGGAAATTATTGAAGGCATAGGCGGCGACATCCTGCAAAGCCATAAAAGCCGGGAAGGATTATTCCAACCCGGCTTTTCTTTTACCCTTTGAACACATCATCAAAGGATGAAACGCATGTACGATGAAGATAACGATTATTCCGTACCGTTCCCCGATGGGACAGTATCAGAAATTATTGAAGCCTCAGCAAAACTCATAGAAGGTAATTATTATGAAGCAGGTTATTGATAACAAGAAAAAGAAGTCTCTCCCCAAAGGTATTCGCCATCTTGCATCGGGTAAGTTTATTGCGGATGTCTGCATTAATGGAAAGCGTAAGACAAAAACGGTTGATACACTGGAAGAGGCTATTATTGAACGTCAGAAGATGTTGCAGCAATACAGAGATTCTACCGCAAGTGACGCTTCCGCCTCCACTGCCGCTGGTAATGATGCTGATTTGTGTACATTGGATATGCTTTTCAAACGAACGTATAATCTTTACTGGAAAGACACCTCATGGGGAAAAATTGCAAAAAATCATTATAAGCAATTGTCCACCTTTCTCGGTGGTGGCGATCATCTTTCCGTTACAGCCCTGAACAACATCAATACGCTTGATTCCTTCGTCGATTATCTCATTGATCAGGGAAATTCCAATTCAACAATCAATCGAAAGCTTGCCATCCTTTCCAAGATGCTCACCACGGCAGTAGATCGAGGGATTATTGAGAAGGTTGTGAAAATCCCGAGACGCAAGGAAGCCCTGCACCGGATACGCTTCCTCACTACAGAAGAAGAAAACAAGATGGTGCAGACACTTTCCATGCTCGGCTACAAGCCCCAACTCGACGCGTTCCTCGTCCTCCTCTACACAGGATTCCGCAGCAGCGAATTGTGGCGCTTGCAGGTGCGAGATGTCGATCTCAAACACGGCACCATAACAGCGTGGAAGACCAAAAACGGCTACCCCCGTACAATCCCCATCGTGAACAAGATCCGTCCGATTATTGAGCGTCTCACCCTTGAAGCCACAGATAGAGGCGACGATAATCTGCGACTGTTTCCCCGTGGGACGAACATATGGTTTGAAACGGCGTGGCGGAAGGCGAAGATCCTCCTCGGCCTTTCCGACGATCCTCAGTTCATCCCATACACCCTACGCCACACATGCGCCTCCCGTCTCGCGCAGGCCGGAGTCAGTATGATGGTCATTAAAGAATGGTTGGGACACCGCAATATTGCCACGACAACGCGCTATACCCACCTAGCCCCGAAGGATCTCCGCAATGCCGCACAAGTCCTATCATCTTAATGTGTTACTAACTAGTTGCAATAATTGCAAAAGCAGATGCAAATTGCAGATGATACGACAAAAACAACTAACAATGATAGGGTATTATTTGTTACTAGCAAGATAACCAATCTAGCAATACTTATTCTCTTTCTACAGGAGAAAAAAGTCACGAAACGTACTAAAAAAAGAATCTAATGGCCTTGTCTTCCGATGAGAATCAGGTATAGCTAAGAACAGGTGGTGCTGTTTGAATACGCAACCAAAGGAGAACCCTTATGTCTGCCAATCTTATTTCTGCCGTTCATGATCTTGTTTTAGAAAGCGGTCTTGGTGCCAAAAACATTGCCGCCGCCGTGGGCAAACCGTATTCCACCCTGCTGCGTGAAGTGAACCCCTTCGACGACGGCGCGAAACTCGGCGCGGAAACCCTCGTCGACATCATGCGGGTCACTGGTAATATCCAGCCGCTTGAGCATATAGCCGAACAGTTCGGCTATGAGCTCAAGCGGACCCACTAAGCCACTCCCGTACAATGCCTCCCCAAGCCCAAAGAACCACCATGAAGCACACCACCGCCCTATTGCCCCGCCTGTCGGGGCTTTTTCATATCCGTTCTCCCCTTCCCCCAAAAGTCCTCGGCAAGCCGAGGATTTTTCATAGGTACACGTAAGCATGGAAGTTCCCGTACTGGGAGTTTTTCCTGCATGACGCCCAACTGAGCCGGACCATTTCGGTCCATATGCCCATGCGTTCAACGGTACAAAAAAGAGAGGGGGGGCGTCCCGCCTTTTTCCGTTCCTTCAGTGCGGCAAATGCCGCGTCTGCCGCCAGCTTTCCACCGTATACAGCAGCAAGGCCAGCCAGATAAAAATGAACGTCACCAGCGCAGCCGGGTTCAAGGTTTCCCCAAACATGAATATGCCGAGGAAAAACGTGCAGGTCGGGGAAATGTATTGCAGCAGGCCAAGCGTCATCAGGCGCATATGCCGGGCGGCATAGGCGAACATGACCAGTGGCAGGGATGTGACCGGGCCGGCAAGAAACAACAAAAAGCCTTCCCGAACCGTCGGGCTGCAAAGGAAGCCCTCCCCATTCCAATAGAGCCACAGGATCCAGCCGAGCGAAAAGGGTATCAAAACTATCGTCTCAATGAACAAGCCGGGAAGCGCTTCGACGGAAACCGTTTTTCGGATAAAACCGTACAGCGCAAAAGTGAAGGCCAGCGACAGGGCCAGCCACGGAAACTGATTGTGGCCCAAGAAACTCAGCAGGACACCGATACAGGCCAACAAAATGGCTATCCCCTGAAGGCGTGACGGCCGTTCCCGCAAGAAAAGGAAACCGAACAGCACATTCATAAGCGGATTGGTGTAGTATCCGAGGCTCGTTTCAAGGATCTGTCCGGTACTGATGGCCCATATGTACAGGAACCAGTTCAACCCCACCACACAGGAACTGGCGAACATGGTCAGCGCCACGCGGCGGTTGCGAAAAGCGCTGACGACCTCCGCCCAGCGCCTTGTCAGCATAACGACCGGAAGCAAGCTCACAAACGAAAAAACGATGCGGTAGCACAGGATTTCGAACGGAGCCACGGCATCCAGCATATGCCAGAAAACGACCAGAAAGCCCCAAATGAGAAAGGCGCAAAGACCCGCCAACAACCCGAGCGAATTGCTCTTTACGGACGGAACGGCAAACAACGGCATACTCCACCTTCACAAAGACAGCCATCCTGCAAAACAGGATGGCTGTCCACAATACGGCAAAAACGTCCGCGACGACTAGCGATTGAACGAACGAGCAAACAGATCCGAAATGGCTTTGCGCCCGTTGGCTTCCATGAACCGGGTTCCCGTGGCGGTGAAGTGCGTATGCTCAATGACGGGCTCTTCCACCTTGACCCAAGCGTCGTTCAGCCAGCGATACCAGCCGTCCTGTTCCTGATCGAACACGAGAAGGGGCTTGTTGCAGATCTTGGCGAACTCGGCACCCCAGCCGGTACCGCCCTTGACGGTCTGATCCGGCTGGATGTTGCCCACGACCACGACTTCCTGACCGCTGCTGACCTGCCAGCAAATGGACTGCAGGACCTTGCGGAACAGGGGAGCCTTCGTGAATTCCCGGCCCATAAGGCGGGAAACATAGGTCAGGCTCACATCTTTCAGGGCCAATTCTTCGGAAGTGAGGACGCGCACGCCGCGCTTCCGTTCGATCTGGTGCCCATCAAAGCTGTAGTTCACTTCTTCAATGCCCCAAGCCTCGGCCTGCGCGCCGAAAAACTGCTCGGTTCCGGCGGCCCCGCCGCTGAAAAGAACACACTGTTTCGGATCCAGCATGGATGCTCCTTGGTTGTTCGTCATGCCGGCGCACGACGGATTATACGATGCCGCAATACGGCGTTCCTGCAAAGGCTAACGGGTCACACGCGCCGAGCCGTCGCTTCCGCGCAGTACGCGGACACGTTCACCCGGAGAGAATTGCTGATCGGCGGCCTGAACAATGGACAACTGCTGTCCGTTTTCCAGTTCGACCGTAATTTCGAGGCCATTCTGCTTGGTCAGCGCCTTCTCGCCGGCATAGCCGCCAGCCGCGCCGAGGGCTGCACCCGCGATAGTCGCCAGCGTCTTCCCGCGTCCGCCACCAACCATATTGCCGAGCACGCCGCCTACGACGCCTCCTCCCACTGTCCCAAGGACGGCGGGACGATCTTCCTCAAGCGTAACGGGCTGCACGGAAACCACCGTGCCGTACTGCACCGTTTGAGCGCTGCGCACCTGGCTGCCGGAATAGGTATTGCCGCTGTAGTTGGTGCAACCAGCCGAAAGCATGGCGAGAGCGAGCATGCATACGGCTACATGTTTGATTTTCAGCATAGTAAACCTCCAATCGAAAGTCAGGGGTGAGAACCCTGTACTTTTCAAACTCCTAGCATAATGAGGGCGCAGGGGCAATTCCCTGATGTGCGGTTTCCCCTATGAGATGGGGTGAGAATATGAAGGAAGGGAGCCCCTCTTCTGGAGAGAGGCTTCTATTCCCTCCACCGCCCCATCTTTCGAACTCCCTAGGCTTTTGATTACGAAGGGTAACGAGGAGACTTACCGATTAAGGAAACGATTCCGTGGCCCCCCTTTCCTCTCAAACACAGGCCCTCTAAAGCCGTTGCCTGGCAAATCGATGAGGCTTGCGGGAAAAGAGAAGAAGGCGGAGAAGAAGCAAATGATCCGATTAAGGAGCGAACCGGGCGGGTACCGTAGGAAAAAGAAGCTGGGGGAGGAGGAAACCCGAGGGGGAGGGAAGGCTGAGGGAGAAAGAGCAG
>OAWD01001002.1_pt1 | contig 14006 bp, 10 predicted proteins | sample 1495361 | NCBI WGS metagenome assembly OAWD01 (sample SAMEA2580130, study PRJEB22360) | human gut metagenome | biome: human gut; feature: human-associated habitat; material: faeces | place: Denmark | collected 2008/2010 | reverse complement strand
AAAAGGGCAAATACCAGAGTGGCCAAATGGGGCAGACTGTAAATCTGCTGTCTTTCGACTTCGGTGGTTCGAATCCATCTTTGCCCACAAAAAATTGCGGAAGTAGCTCAGTTGATAGAGCATTAGCCTTCCAAGCTGAGGGTCGCGGGTTTGAGCCCCGTCTTCCGCTCTTCTGAAAATCAGATAGTTATCGCAAGATTTCTATCTGATTTTTGTTTTTAGAGAATGCTGAATTTAGTGTGGTTTAACCGAGTGAGTTAAACCAGGAAGTCAACCGAATGACGCAAAGCACAAATTCATGGTTATTTAAATAAGATATTTCTGAGAATATCATCTAACCACGGCTCTTTCATCTTTTCCACAAAAACATCATTCTTTAGTTGAAAAGCCTTTTTGTAAACACTCTGCATTTTCAAATTATAGCGCACCGTATCATAGCGGACTACTGACTGGTAAAATCCGGTATCAACAGCGACAATTTCATTTTCTATTCTCAATGTATCCTCAGCTGTATCGGAAACTCTTCCAGTCTCCATCTGTGCGAATGAAATGCAGCTACCTCCGATTAGAGCCAATAATGTTACCAATATTTTATTCATACGCTACTGTTTTCTACAAAGATACAATATTCAAAGAACAAACATCTCTTTTACAAAAAAAATTCCATTATACCATAAACGCTTATAAGGCAACGCACACATTTGTATATCAAAGTTCAGTTTTAGTTAATAAAATTATGTAAGTTTGTAAACGAATAAAAAGCTCCCCTCCAATGAACAACATCATTCATAAAATCAGGCAGATTTATCCGGTTTCCGAAGAAGCTCTTCAGGCATTGCTGATGAATATGCAGGTAAGACACTACCCTAAAGGAACTTATATAGTACAAGCAGGAGTGACAGACCGTTTGGTTTATTTCATTGAGGAAGGGGTCACCCGTTCCGTATTTCATCACGACGGACAAGATACCACCACTTGGTTCAGCCAGGAAGGTGATGTAACCTTCGGAATGGATTCACTGTACTATCAGCAGCCGTCAGTAGAAAGCATTGAAACTCTTTCGGACTGCAAAATCTACGTCATCCACATAGACAAGTTAAATGCTCTCTACGAAACATATATTGATATAGCCAACTGGGGCAGAATACTGCATCAGAACGTAAACAAAGAGCTCAGTCATATGTTTGTGGAAAGGCTCCAACTGCCTCCCAAAGAGCGGTATGAACAATTTAACCGCCGTTACCCCAGACTGATAAATCGGGTGAAGCTAAAATATGTGGCAGCCTTCCTGGGTATTTCCATCTATACTCTCAGCCGGGTACGCGCAAAAAAATAGAAGATTGCCGTTCTTTTTTGCTTTTAAGCAAAAGAACTTCGCTTCGCATGGCGTATCTTTGAGATCCGAAAACATTAACCAAACAACAGAAAAAAAACAGATGTCGCACATTTCATCTTCTGCCTTTTCAGACACCAAAGCACATTATGACCTTCTCGACGGGCTCCGTGGCGTAGCAGCCTTGATGGTTATATGGTATCATATATTCGAAGGCTATGCTTTTGCCGGTGGTAGCATTATCGAAACCTTCAACCACGGCTATTTAGCTGTAGATTTCTTCTTTATACTATCGGGATTCGTTATCGGGTATGCTTATGACGACCGTTGGGGCAGGAACCTCACAATGAAAAACTTCTTTAAACGGCGCCTGATACGTCTCCATCCGATGGTCATTATGGGAGCTGTCCTGGGTGCCATTACTTTCTGTCTTCAAGGATGCGTACAATGGGACGGAACACATATTGCCCTCTCCATGATTATGCTGTCCCTTCTTTGCACTATATTTTTTATTCCCGCAATGCCAGGTGCAGGTTATGAAGTCCGTGGTAATGGCGAAATGTTTCCTTTGAATGGTCCATGTTGGTCCTTGTTTTTTGAATATTTAGGCAACATCCTTTATGCCTTGTTTATCCACCGCTTATCAAACAAAGCCCTTGCCGTACTGACAATATTGCTGGGAGTGGCATTGGCATCATTCGCCATTTTCGACATCTCCGGATACGGAAATATGGGGGTAGGCTGGACACTGGACGGAATAAACTTTGGCGGCGGATTGCTGAGGATGCTTTTTCCTTTCTCCATGGGCATGCTTTTGTCGCGCAACTTCAAGCCTATCAAGGTGAAAGGTGCTTTCTGGATATGTGCCATTGCATTGGTTACCTTGTTTTCAGTGCCCTACTTGGAAGGTGCAACACCGGTCTGTACAAATGGCATTTATGAAGCGTTCTGTGTAATCATCGCTTTTCCGGTTCTCGTCTGGTTAGGAGCTTCCGGTACCACAACGGATAAAAAATCGACCCAGATATGCAAGTTCCTGGGAGATATATCCTATCCAGTCTATGTGATACATTATCCATTTATGTACTTGTTCTATGCATGGCTCATCAAGAACCAGCTCTTCACGTTGGAGCAGACTTGGCAGGTTGCCTTGTGTGTTTACGCATGGAACATATTATTGGCTTATCTATGCTTAAAATTCTATGATGAACCGGTACGGAAATATCTGGCCAGACGCTTCTTGAGCAAAAAACAATAAACAGTCCGTCACGGAGATTATGCTGATTCGCACAGATACAAATTCCCGATATAAATTCAATCTGCGCAAATCAGTATGATCTTTGTGGCGAACTGTTATTCCAGATAAAGCGGTTCCACTACTTCCATCACATTCTCATGGAACCACTCATCCAATTTTGCCTCTACCTTATCCTTTATCTGTGGAGTGATGTATTTCTTCATTTTCTTATAAGCATAGATTGCAGCAAATCCCTTCCCTACCATAAAGACTTGTCCCAAGAGGTCTTCTATACCGGCAGGAAACACAATGGCCACCAAAGCAATCATGATATTTGTCCTTTCACTCTCTGGAGTAGAATCAGTAGTCAGGACATAATAAGCTGTCAGTACGGGACGACCAGCTGCCCGACTACCTTTCTTTATATACTCCTCTACTTTAAGACGAATCTCGTCCATAGAAAAATTCATTTTCATATTCATAATCTCCTCTTTTTATTTATTAGACGCAGAAAGATGAAGTTTGGTTGCAAAAATCTGCAAATAACATAAAAATAGTTCTGTGGAACAATCACAGCCCCACAGAACTCTCATAAAACCATCTAATCTATACATGTAAATCTTACAATACTACAAATTTCACAATTTGTATATAATCAAGAACCTTATCCAAACTATAATTGAATTTCCTTACCGGAAACGATACATTTCTGTACATCTATTACCCCATATTTCACATCTATAAACGGCTTTCCTTCCTTAAGTCCAACATTACCAAAACCCGTTTCCGTAGACAAGAATGAAGTGAAATCATCTCCAATCCGCGAATCTATATACAAAATTTTGTCTACTGCATCATAGCGTATTCCCGTAAGGCCTTCTAGCATAGCATAACTGGCCATTGCACGAGCATACCATGCTCCACACTCATATTCATTAAACGGATTACGAACACGACCATTATAACGATCACGGCAAGTTCTCACTATTTCAAGCCCTTTTTCCACTTCTCCTTCAAACATAAGATGAGCAGCCACTTGATATTCAATTCCAGTCCACACTTCGTTACTGTATACAAAAGGCAATTTTAGCTTACCACCTTTCGGCCAGGTACAAAGTAATAATCCCCCATCCTCTCCCAATGCAAAGGTGGAACGTTGAGGGTTGACATGGTTACTTAAGCTCTTTTTAAAGTTATACTTATGGACAGAAATCAAATGACTTTTTACTTTCAGACGATCGACCACCTCCGGCATTCCACATACCAATGTCATCCAAGAGCCCAATATTCCGTCAGACAAACAACCTTTACCATACTGATATTTCGGACCTTCTTCTTGTAGGATTTTTAAAGCTTCTGGCGTATAATGGGTCACAAACGATTGGGCATCAACTGGGTCTGGAGCGTCCAATCCAGTCCATTGAATGTTCTGAATAAAATACTCTCCATCAAAAAGTTTGCTCTCCAAATATGCTTTACTTTTATTCATCAATTCTTCATAACGGGAAATATCATCGCCTACCGTTTTACCCATCAAGCAAATAGCTTGTAATGCTCCTACATAAAAACTGGTAATCATCCCATTCGCGCCCCAAAACTCTATATCATACGTATTATGGTGAGGTTCTTCAACAGCTCCAACCTCTCTCGGATCCCAAGTACGGATACAATAATCCATACTTTTCTTCACAGCTGGATACATCATCTTCAGCCAATTTATATCACCCATAATTCTCCATTCACGATATACCTTCATTATACCTCCTAATTGCCCATCTGCCGCCGAATGAAAATCATGGACAGTAGGACTGATAGGCAGATTCGTACGGAACACTTGATGTCCCCTTTTATCCTGGCTCACAAAAAATTCTGTTTCACGTAATGTACGTTCTAATTTTGGGAAAAGATGAGATACAGCTTGCGCATAATTCCAAACATGCGTGCATGAACCATGACAAGAGCCCCAATTATCATGACTTCCCTCCCAATTCCACATACGCCCATCGTATTGGCGAAGTACTGTAGTAGATTTCAATATACTCAAATTAGCAGCAACAGCCTCCTTAACTTCAGGTGGAAGAGTAGAATCATAGAAAGCATCAGTGAACAACTGAGTATTCTTTTTCAATGCATCATAATTATCCAACCAGTAGTTTGCAACATCTTGTATACTGCCAAACCTACTGCTATACCAAGGGCGGTAATTCCCTTCAAAATTATTCTCATAAGTATAACAGTTACTCAATTCATCTGGACAAACTGGTGCATCAGGGATATCAGTATCTGTACGTGGGATTCCACCTATTCGTTCTTGTGAATAAGGGACATGCCAAGCCATGTACAACCTTATATTACGAGTCTCACCAGGTGCTAAAGTAAACGGCACATATAACGAAGCTCCCACTGCTCCTTCCAAGCCTGCTGGATTCTCTTCCATTCTGCCCTCTTCCAAGTTATCCCAACAAATGCTCAATGGGTCGAACCAACCTCCACGAAACCAGTTATGATTAACTACCGTCTGGGGATTGTCAGTATAAATCATAAAATCACCTTGACAGAAAGGTTCATTCTCTGTGCCTGTCTGTCTTAGAATGAATCCATTCTTTGCTGCATCTATATACGCTTTACCTCTACCCGGAGTTTGCATAAAATTCATACTATTATATGAAAAGACGGCTTGTACTTCCTCATTACTGGTATTATGAAACTCATATTCAAACCCAGCAACCGGTAGACTTGAATTATCTTCATCCGTTGGTATAAATGGATTCCAGGCAACCAGTTTCACATCTATAGGGACATTCTGATCTGCCAACTCTACCTCCGCAAAAGGGAAACGTGACTGGAAACTATACTCCTTAAACCGGGGCATTCCCCATGAGCCGCCGTCTCCACGGCTGGAATTAGGAGCACCAAATTTTTTCCATTCTGGAACCGGCCCTTCCAGAATGCGTGTACCATACTCATAACCTTTCACATGAATTGCAGCAAACATCGTTGGTTCATTGAAAACATTCGGTCTATGACGTATAGACATATTACTCAATGCTCCTGTTCCTTCAATACAGAACATGCCCGTGCCTATACCTCCTATAGGGAAAGCTATTTTACGCGTATATTCACCTATATACTTCTCATTATAGCCACGTTCAACCGCACTCTCATGATGCCAGCACCCTTGAAAAATCAGTGCACAAACTACCAGACATATTAATAAATATTTCGTCATAAATACTGTATTTATTATCATTTTTTTATTTTGTATCAGGAGCTACAACTGTATAAACAGCACTACTTCTACCGGAAGAAAGGCGGAGATAACATTTTATATTTACTCCACTGAAAGATAAAGGTAACTGCAATGTATCCGTATAGAGTTTTCCATATAAACGAGGATCGGTACCATCTGTGGTATAATATATATCAGCACCCTCTACTGACGGCTTCAAATCCACTATCGCGTTACCGCCTCTAACAATAGCTTTATCCCAACCAATCGGTTCGGGAATACGGAAAGTAACCCCTTGTCTATCCAGTTCAGCCAAACATCCCGCTAATCTTTCACGGAAATCTGCATAATTCTTCTTTTCCGCAGGTGACCAACCTATTTCTGAAAGGGCCATAGCCCGAGGATATGCCATATAGTTCACTTTATCAGGATGATGTATAAATTCTCCCCAAACATTAGCTTGTACCCCCATTATATAACCGCATTGCTCTTTTGTAAGCTTAGGCGTATAAGGTTCATAGCTGTAGATATGTTCCAACGTAACCAGTCCTCCTATATTTAAAGGCTCATTAGTATAATCCTCACTCTGATAATAATCAATATACATATAGTTATTGGGAGCCATCACCACTTTATGCCCCATTCCCGCTGCAGCAATTCCACCGTTTTCTCCTCTCCAGCTCATTACAGCAGCATTCGGTGCCAGACCACCTTCTAAGATTTCATCCCAACCAATGATTTTTCGCCCCTTCCCCGTTACAAATTCATCCAAATGATGGATGAAGTAACTTTGTAATTCATGTTCATCTTTCAATTTATTTTCCTTAATGCGTCGTTGACACTTCGGACATTCTTTCCAACGTCTTTTAGGTGCCTCATCACCGCCTATATGAATATACTCACCGGGAAACAAATCTATCACCTCAGATAAAACATCTTCTACAAACCGATAGGTTTCATCATTACCGAGACAAAGAACTTCCTCCTTAATACCCCAAGTTTCCGGTATCCGAAATGGTCCGCCCGTGCAAGACAGCTCCGGATATGTAGCTAAAACAGACATTGTATGTCCTGGTAAATCGATCTCCGGAACAATAGTGATGTACCTATCTGCCGCATATTGGATAATCTCCTTAATCTGCTCCTGAGTATAGAATCCTCCATGTGGAATACGATCTTGTTCTGTCGGATTATGCCCCCACTGAGTACTATTACGCCATGCCCCAATTTTGGTCAATTCTGGATACTTTTTTATTTCAATACGCCACCCGGCGCTACATATCAAATGCCAAGGGAATTTTTTTATTTAATAAGGAGCCATTAAATCTATATACTCTTTTACATATTCCACTGAGTAAAAATAACGTGCAACATCCAACATCAAACCACGATAACCAAAACGGGGTTCATCATTTATCATAATATACGGAAGCTGTATGCATCCATTTCCCTTATCAACAAGTAACTGCTGCAATGTCTGAATTCCATAAAATATTCCAGCTTCACTTCCCTTGATTGTTACTCCCTTATCATCCACAACTAATGAATATGCCTCTAAAGGCATTTTCTTGTCTATCTGCAAATGAATGGCATTCTTTCCTTTCGATCCTTTCTTCAAAGTCACCCCAAACCGTCCATCTAAATAATTATTAAAGAGACTGACTGTTTTGGTAAGCGCATCATTACTGTAATTTATACGTGTATCGGCAGATACATCCCAAGAACCTTCTCCCATCACCATTTCTTTTGGCATAGGAATTACTGACTGTGCATTACAAGGTAACGTACCGAGAATAATACATATTACCAATATGTATTCCCATCTGATTTCGTGTTTAATCATGACTGTAATTCAATTTTATATCTATATCCTTTTGTTTATTCACCTTGATATTTACTGCCTCGAATCCTTTGGCAGAAATCGTTAGCACATCGTTTTCTACAGTCAGAATGGAATATCTTCCGCCTTCCTTACTTATAACCGTTCTACCAGAATAATTAGATTTGATTTCAATTCCACTTATAGGGGTTGCTTGTACATCTCTGACACAACCAGCAACCTTTATCTTTCTTCCTGGATTCTTCACAATTTCATCCATGCAGAAGTCGTTATGACCAAGACTATTACTAGTCACCGGCTGTCTGCCAACAAAGATTGTCCTTCGTAATCTGATATCATCTGAGGCTGTTCCTATCTGTATTTCATACTCCCCTTCTTCTACTACTTTTTTCATGCTCAAATCATATAAGGCCAATTCTTGTATTGGTAGCTTCAAAACAACTGTCTGCATTTCGCCTGGTTGTAAGAATGGTTTTGAGAATGCCTTCAGTTGCTTGACTGGAGTCACAACCGAACTGACCACATCTCGAACATAAAGCTGTACTACCTCCTTTCCCGCTACACTACCCGTATTCTTCAAAGATACACTGACAATCAAGGTATCAGATGGATGTAATAACTCTGCAGAATAATGAGCATTCAAATACTCAAATGTAGTATAACTCAATCCATGCCCAAAAGACCATAACGGAGCTGGTGAAGAAAAAACATAATCACGTCCAGGTTCATTTGGTCTACCAGGACGACGATAGAATCCTTTGTCCGTTGGCAAATGATTATAAAAAACCGGTAAATGTCCTACGCTCTGCGGAAACGAGAATGGAAGTTTGGCTGAAGGATTAATATTTCCCAATAACATATCAGCTATTGCATCTCCAGCTTTCTCACCACCGTACCATTGTACAACTATGGCTGGAATATGTTCTTTTATCCAAGAAATAGAAAAAGGCTTACCTGTAACCAATACAACTATAACAGGTTTTCCTATTGCATAGATTTCTTCCACCAATTCTTCTTGTACACCTGTCAGATCCAGAGAAGAGAGGTCAAACCCCTCCCCACATGTAGCATCTGAATAGTCACGTGCCAGTGAAGCACTAGAAGAACCAACAAATACAACAGCCATGTCACTCGCTTTTACAGCAGCTACAGCTTCATCAAATCCGGATTTATTATCTGTAATAAGATCACATCCTGCCGCATAATTTATTTTTATCTTATTTCCAACCCGTTTCTTTAGGCCTTCAAGTGGAGTAACCCCATCTTTATTACTCCGGCTCCATGTATAATCCCCGAACTGTACTTGATTAGCATTCGGCCCAATCACTGCTAATGATTTTATTTTATTCAAATTTAAGGGTAAAAGAGTATTTTCATTCTTCAATAAAACAATCGATTCATCAGCCACTCTGCGCGATAGCTCCACCGCTTCTTTAGTACGCATGGCTACTCCCGGCATGTCAGCGCCCTGATATGGATTCTCGAACAATCCTAATTCAAATTTAACACGTAAGATACGTCCAACAGCCAAATCCACATATTTTTCATCAAACCTGCCTTGCTCTATCAATTGCTCCAAAGCCCAATAGCAATTACTGGAAGCTTCCAAGTCCACCCCCGCAGTCAAGGCTTGGATAGCCGCTTCACTATCATCCTTAGCTGTATGCTGAAAATCCTTCAACATAGCCACTGCCCCCCAATCGGAATATACATATCCTTTGAATCCCCATTCATTGCGTAAAATATTCGTCAGTAAATAAGAAGAAGCAGAATTAGGGATGCCATTCCAAGAATTATAGGAGGTCATCACCGCCTTCACTTCCGTATTCCGAACAGCCATCTCATACGGCTTGATATGGATATTACGTATATCCCGTTCTCCACTCTCAACTGAAGCCAAGTTCAGCCCTCCCAAAGGAGCTCCTCCCGGTCCAAAAGGTTTCAACATTGGAGATATTCCTCCGTCAATATAACCTTTCACTTGTGCAATCCCCATCTGTCCCACTAGCCAAGGATCTTCACCAAACGATTCCTCAACACGCCCCCATCGCAAATCCCGAACAACATCCAATCCTGGTGAAAGAGTCTGAATTACCCCTTGGGACCTTAATTCTGTAGCAATTGCTTTAGTCATCTGATAAGCCAAATCTAAATTAAAAGTACTACCAACGGCTACAGATTGAGGAAAAATGGTAGAACCATCATGTACCGAGCCATGTAAAGACTCAGTTACTGTAAAAACTGGGATTCCCAAGCGTGTCTCTTCAACCATATATTTCTGAATTGCATGAAATGCTTTCCGCACATTTTCACCAGTAAGATTGAATCCCTCAATACAGCCGTAACTAATATCACCAGCTGCATCTCTTAATTTTTGGTAATCCACCTCTTGACCATTGTATAATTGATAACCATGCAAATGACTTAATTGTGCTATTTTTTCTCGTAATGTCATTCTGCCCAATAAATCTGTAACCCGTCGTTCAACAGACATACTAGAATCCTTGTACACCGGAATGCATTGAGCCATGGAATCTACGGCAATAAGAACCGACAATATAAAAGGTAATAACCATTTTTTCAAAATCCTATCTTCAAGTAACATATTTCAGTAATTCAAAAAGTAAATATAAATATCAATCTTATGGTATAGCTTGATGGTCTGTATCACGCATTCTATACCAATCAACCAACTTTTCTTTCTCTGGTAATTTGAACGCCAGAGGTACAGCTTTGTCTTGATACCAGAAAGCCGCCGAAGAGAATTTAAAGGGCCGGGTCTGCTCCGGTTTACGGGGATTTATAAAATCAAAAATAAAACTTTCATTGAAACAGATTGCATCTTGCTCATGATAACGATACATACTCACCATCGAACGGAGCGGATCCTTTATAGGAACTCCATGCAACTCTCCACAGAATTCACCTTCCCTAAAATACCAGCCACCATTAAAATAATCTTCAAGTCCAGAACCAACTATAGTCGGTACACTTTTGTCTTCCGTATCGATATAAATAAACTCGGGTGCTTCCAAATATCCCAAGTAGTTTGGAAGCCAACTCTGCATGGACAAGGAACAGCCAATAAAATGTCCATGTCCTTTAGTCTGCAATATGGTTAATGGTTCATAACCAGGATTGGTACCAGCATTATATAAACAATGGAATCGTCCCATACCCTCAGGTAAACTCTCCAATTGATCATAATTGGCATTTAAGAAAACGCTTGTAGTCAAACGGTGATGAAGATTTTCCACTTCTATCCTTACCTTTTTAAATGGCATCGGAAAATAACAATAGAAACCTCCACTGGACATACCTATATATTTGGACATATAATGCTTATATTCACAATGCCCTATACCAAAGAAGTCACCAATCGGACATTCTACAGAAGGATAGTCCTCACCATCCCAATAAATACGCAAAATCAGCATTTTCAAAATAGTAGGATCAGGCCACCGCTCCTTACTTAAATCCCAATTTTCCCAAAACCAACCATTAATAGTAAACCACATACGGGTAATTACACCAGGAGAAGTGTGATCTACCAGTACAGATTTCTCACCCGGTCCAACCAAATGGGCTTTAATCTTAGTATTCAAGTCAAAAGTCGTAAACTGACGAGATACAGCGTTACGCATAGTATGGATAGATGTAAAAGCAGAGGTTTGAATGTCTCTCCGTTCTTTCTTGATGGGATTCAATGCATGCCCTACACCAGGTAATGCTGCCAATCCTACGGCACCTGCCATAGTAGCCAATGCTTTACGACGAGACATCTTTTGAGGGCTGGAATCCATATTGCCCGGAATTTGTTTTCTCTTCATCATATTATGTATTAACAATTATCCTTGCGGTTCAATCTCTAAAATAGAGCCTTGTATATGTCTAGTACCTTTGGCTCTGTCAAAGTTTATATAGTATACCACCAATACCCTCTTCTCATCCAGCTGTACAGCCCATGTATATCCGACATCTCCATCATCCGCATCATCTCTTATGATAATCTCAGGAGCCGTGGCAAAATCTGTACATTCTGCATTAAGAATTCTGGCTCTAACTCCACAAGGTTCATGACGATAACCATATGTCAACAAAACTCTATTGTCTGGCAGCCTCATTGCCTGGAGAGGATGTCCTTTGAACCCCATACTTTTCCATTCACCAAATGTTTTCCCACCATCTATGGACCGTGCAATACAAGCTTGGTCACCAAACGCTTCCGAACGCATAAAAGCAATCAAATCCCCATTAGGCGTTTCATACATGGAAGTCTCATTAAACGAGACCTTTTTATCTTTAGCAATTTTCGTACCGTATTCCCATGTTTTTCCTTTATCTTTGGATATAAGCAAATAGACCGACGTATTTCTTAAAGCTTCTGTATCAGAAGCTACTACTGCCCAAAAAATACGTCCATCTTTTCCTTCATACAAAGCGCCACGATTATAAGCCGGCAATTTACCTCCCAATCCACTATAATTTATTTCAGACGGAACGCTACAAGGTATAATCAAATCATTCCAAGTTCTACCATCATCATAAGAACGGAGCAAATATCCTCCTGCAAAAACAGCGTCTGTATTCTGTACGAACGGTTTCTTAAGAACAGCTAAACCATCCGGACGAATAAATGTCCACAAATAACTAGCACATAGCAGTGTTCCATCTTTCAACTTCAACAAACATGGATCTTGTGAGCCTCCAAACGGATGGGCATAAAGCAGTTCCGGTTCCTTGGTCCAATGTTCGCCATCTTTGGATCTCACTACTACCAGATAACTATTCGGGTCCAAATGATTATTCTTCTTCTCCTTAAAGACTTTACGGTCTGGAGCTCTTCTGAACGATACCAGTATCTCTCCATTCGATAATTTTACAGCTGAAGGAAAAGCGGAGTAAAACATGGTATCCTTATATATTATTACATCCTTTATTTTCTTGACACCTGGTATCAAAACGTCATTCTGTTGAGCAAATAATGTTGTCGCAGAACACAAGTGGACAAGCAGACAATAAAAGAGAAATATAGACTTTTTCATATATAATTTTATTATGTTCGTTTATCAATCTTTCCAATATGCTGTAAAGTTACAACATATTGGAAAGATTTCAATAATATACTTTATTTATCCCAACCAGGATTTTGAGTAACTTTCGGCTCCACGCTTATTGTTGACAAAGGAATGGGGAACAGCATCATATAATCTTCCCCCTTATGCTCTCTCAAAGAAGGAACCAAATCAAAGGCTTTGTCAAAACGTACCAAATCCCACCACCTTTTACCTTCAAAAGCCAATTCTAAAAGTCTTTCTTTCAAGATAGCTGCATCATTCGCCTCTTTTGTGCTATTCACATAAATATGCTCTTCATACTTGTCTTTATATGCACGTTTCCTGACCTCATTAATTTCTGCAGAAGGATCTTGTCCCAAAGCATTTTTAGCCTCAGCCTTCATTAATAAAATATCAGCATAACGGTACAATATGATATCATCTGCAAAAATACGATCACCATCTCGCACCAAGCCTTTACCTTTTAATACTACACTAACATAAAATTTATTTTCTCCAGTTTCCTGATCTTTAGAATAAATCTCAAGAAAAGAAGCATTTTTTCGAGTATCATCTTCTGTATATTGCTTTCTATACTCGTCCGAAGCTACTATAATACCTTGTCCCGGCCCTATCGGATAAACTATATCCTTTACCTCTTGAGGAGCATCTCCAGGAACAGCACTCGCATGTATCCACATATATCTGAAATAGTTAATACCAGATTCCAAATCCTGAAATCTAACACTCATCAAGATTTCATCATTACCCTTATTATCATAAGCAAATACATCAGCAAAATCCGGCTGTAAACGAAGCTTATCCGTTTTAATTGAATTCAAAGCATTTAATGCAGTTTCAATATCACTGCTTCCACCATTCATTTTTTTTCCACTCCAAAGATATACTTCAGCTTTCAAAGCCAATGTTGCCGGTTTTGACCACATAGCTCTTTGATCACCGAAATTGTCATCCGGATATAAAGACAAAGCTTTCTCCAAATCATCTTTTATCAGTTGGAAAACTTCCGTTTGGGGTCTTCTTTCTTTATAAAGGACTTCTGAATTTGTGTTTTCAATAGGATCTGTATGGATTATCAAATCCCCCCATGTACGAGTCATCACAAAATACATGAAAGCCCTCATTGTATAAGCTTGAGCCAACATTTTATTGCGGGAAGTCTCGTTATTAAAAGTCACATTGGGAGCATACTTTAAAAGAAGATTGCATGAATTGACTATCTGATAATAACGTATCCAGGATATAGGCATATTAGCTTGTGTCAACGTATTATAATAATAAATATCATA
>OAWD01000997.1_pt1 | contig 14049 bp, 13 predicted proteins | sample 1495361 | NCBI WGS metagenome assembly OAWD01 (sample SAMEA2580130, study PRJEB22360) | human gut metagenome | biome: human gut; feature: human-associated habitat; material: faeces | place: Denmark | collected 2008/2010 | reverse complement strand
GAGGGAACCACGGCGGGCGAAGCCATGCACATCCTCAACATCCGATCCGCGGAAACCCTGATCCTCGTCAACGGGGTCCATGCCGGGCCGGATCGCATCCTGAACGACGGCGACAGGCTCGCCTTCGTCCCCGCCGCGGAGGCGGCCAACTCATGAATACCCCTTTGTCCTACTCCGTCACCCGCTGGAAAGACGGCGGGTGGCAACACATCGACGACGCGGTCAGCCCCGAAGAACCCGTATACGTTTCGTGGTCCGGAAGCAGCTGCCGCCTGTGGGCGTGGCCCGACGACCTTGAACCGCTGGCGATCGGGCACGTCCTGCTCGATCGCCGGCATCTCGGCCCGGAAGCCGGCCCTTCGCCGTTCCGCATGTCCGGAAGCGTTCGCGCCGTATCCGTCCCGCCCGGCATCGACGCGAAACACGCCTTTGCCGTGGAACTCAAGCGCATGGAGAAAAAAGGGCACGATGAAACGCCCTCCATCGTCATGACGCCCGACGCCATCGTCAAACACATGGACGCCTTCCTGACGCTGGAAGGCTCCTGCCCCCTGCTCTGGGAATCCACGGGCTGCTTCCACCGCGCGGGGATGTTCGATCCCAAGACCGGAGCCTTCCTCCGCCTCGCCGAGGACATCGGGCGGCACAACTGCCTCGACCGGCTCGCGGGCTGGGCCTGCCTCAACGGCATCGATCCGGCGGAAACCGTGCTGTTCGTCTCGGCCCGCATCACATCCAGCCTCTACGCCAAGGCACGCCGGGCGGGTTTCTCGTTCCTCATCAGCCGCAGCGCCGTTACCTCCACGCCCGTGGAAATGGCCCGGCAGCAAAACAGGCTCCATCCCGCCCATCCCGTGACCGTCGTCGGCTTCTGCCGTCCCCGCGAGGAACGGCTCACGGTCTTTGCTGGAGAAGGCAGGATCGCATGATCGGCGTGGTGCTGGCCGGAGGGCGCTCCACCCGGCTCGGGCAGGACAAGGTACGCCTGCGCTTGCCCGGCGACGGGCGGGACATGCTGGCCCGCACCGCCGATCTCCTCGCCGCGTGCACGGACGGCGTGGTCATCTCGTGTCGGGCTCCCAATGCGGGCGAAGAAACCCTAGCCCTGCCGGGCATCCGTTCCATCCCCGACGCAAAACCCGGCCTCGGGCCGCTCGGCGGGGTATGGTCCGCACTCCGGGAACTCCGGCAACCGATCCTCGTGCTCTCGTGCGATCTGCCGTTCATGGACGTGCCCACGCTGCGCCGTCTCATCGACGCCCGCGGCGCCCGCCCCCCCGAAACGCTCATGACGACGTTCCAGCAAGCGGAAACGGGATTCATCGAAGCGCTCGTCTCCATCTACGAACCGGCCTGCCTGCCCTTTTTCGAAGAGGCCCGCGCCCGCAACCTCCGGCAGCTCAACCTCGTGATCCCCGAAAAGCTGCAATCGCGCGTCGTCTATACCCGGGCCGAGGCCCTGCCCTTCTTCAACATCAATTTCCCGGGCGAACTCGAGCAGGCCAGACGCATGGCCGAGGCCGCACGTGAACAAAGGCACAGCACGGCTTGCCACGCCAGCGAGGAGGGGATACGGTGAAGGCTTCTCCCCACCGCGCCGCCCCTTGCGGCGCACAACCACCGGGCAGTTCCATGAACGCAATCCCACCCTTCGCCCATCTGTGCGAACCCGCCGCTTCGCTGGAAGACGGCCACGGCAGGACCGTCCGCTACATCCGCCTCTCTGTTACCGACCGCTGCAACCTGCGCTGCACCTACTGCCGCAGCGGCATGGAGACGTTCATTCCCCACGAATCCGTCCTGCGCTATGAGGAGATGGAACAGCTTGTGGACATGGCGATGGACATGGGCGTGGAAAAAGTCCGGCTGACGGGCGGCGAGCCCTTCGCGCGCAAGGGATTCGCCGACTTCCTCGAACGCCTGCGGGCCGCGCACCCCGCCCTCGACATCCGCGTGACCACCAACGGGACGCTGATCGGCCCCCATATCCAAACATTGAAAGCCATAGGCCTGAACGCGGTGAACCTGTCCCTCGACACGTTCGACAGGGACAAGTTCGAGCAGATCACGGGCCGCGATCTGTTCGGCAAGGTCCGGGAAAACATGGACGCCCTTCTCGACGCGGGCATCCCCTTCAAGCTCAACGCGGTCGCCATGCGCGGCTTCAACGACGACGAGCTGCCCGCCTTTATCGACTACGCCATGCGCCACCCCATCGACGTGCGGTTCATCGAATTCATGCCGATGGGCGAAGGCACGCGCTGGTCGGACAGCTGTTTCTGGTCGGCCCCGGATATCCTTGACGCCGTCAAGGGGCTCGTCGCCGTCGCCCCCGTGGAGCAGGAACAGCGCAACGGAGGCCCCGCCCGGCTCTATACGCTTTCAGGCCCGGACGGGCCCGGCCTCGGGCGCCTCGGCCTGATCTCTCCGCTTTCCAGCCATTTCTGCACGTCCTGTAACCGGCTCCGCATCACGTCCGACGGAGCGCTGAGGACATGCCTGTTCGACGACCGGGAATACCGGCTCCGCAACGCCTTGCGGCATCCCAAGCTCGGCATCGAAGCCGTCCGCCGCATCGTCACCCTCGCCACCCGAGACAAGCCCATCGGGGCGCGGCTCCTTGAGCGCCGCCACAACGCCGTGGCTCAGCGGCGCATGACCGCCATCGGCGGGTAGGAACGCTCTTGAGGAATTGGGGAGGGGGAGGAGAAACTTTCTGGAGAAAGTTTCTCCTCCCCCTCCCCAAACCCCACCCTCTCCTCTTCAAAGACTTTCGACTTTATCGAATCCCTGTTCGTAATCTTTCTTGAGTCTGCTTTCCTTCTGGGGAATGCGTATTTCAATGTTGAAAGGCTTCAAGCGGGATTCATATCAAGACTGCGCCCACGAAAGGACACCTTTTCCCGCTGGCCCCGTTCAAAAAACAGTTCCCTCGTCAACCCCAAAGAACACATTTGTCTGCCACAGGAAAAGCGGTCGAGTGGGATTCGATAAAGGGAAAAGGCTTTGAAGGGAGTGGAGGGAAGGTTGGAGGGGGCGAGGGAAACGTGGGGGCTCCCCCCTTCTTCAGAACGTTTCTCTCGCCCCTCAAATCTTTAAAAGATTCCGGTAAATTATTCCCTTCGCAGCAGCAAGGGGATAAGCCGCCAAAACGCAAAGAACAGCGCGATGAGGTTGGCGGTCCACGCGGCGAGGAACGGGTGCAGGATGCCGCGCTGCCCAAGCGTCGTACCGAGGGTATACACCGCGAAGTACAGGAACGTGCACAGCAGCGCGACGGTCACGGCGATATAGATGTTGTCCTTCCACGAGACAATGGCCGTCGCCACGAAGGCCATGACCAGAATCGATGCCGCATAGGCCAGCTTGGCGTGCCACGCCGTACGGAGCGCCTCCACATTGGAACCGGAAGATTTCAACTGGCTGATGGCGTCCCCAAGCTGCCAGAGCGGCAACTGCTGCGGCTTCGTGCCCGTACTGACGAGCCGGAAGGTTTCGGGATCCTGCCTGAGCGGGAGGACGAAATCCGGCTCTTGCTCCTGCGTGAAGATGTCGGGCGTGTAGACGCGCACATCCTGCAAGGCCCAGTGGTTGGGCTCGGCGGTGAACGTGGACGCCTGCACGATGCGCTTGATGCTCAGGCCGTCGTCGGACAGTTCATACCCGGAAAAGCCTGTGCCGTGCGCCTGGGGATCAAGCGTGCCGAGCGAGACGATCCAGTCCCCATCCGTAAACCAGACATCCTCAAGCACCGTTGCCGCGAGGTTCTTCTTTCGGACCTCTTCCTGCCAGATGCGGGCGGACTCGCGTTCCCCGGCAACGCCCAGATACTCGGAGAAACCAAGCTGGACGCCGCCCCAGAAAATGCCGCAAAGGATCATGGAGTTCGCCACCACGCCGAGTGAGATGCCCCCGGCCTGCAACGCCGTCAGCTCGCGGCTGCGGGCCATGATGCACAGTTGGATGACCGTGGACAGCAGGAAGATCACCGGCAGGATCTGCGAAATCACGAGCGGCATCTTCACGACGAAGTAGGTGAGCACCATGCCCACGGACAGCCCGGCCTCGATGAAGTTGTCGAGACGCTCGAACAGGTCCGTGAGCACATACAGGCCGATGCCGACGGCAAGGGTCGGCAGCAGGATCATCGCGTTGTTCTTGGTCAGATAGCGGAAAAGCAAGCTCATGACGTCCTCCGTGTCCGCAGGTTGCGGAAGAAGGTCGCCACGTGCGGCGTTCGCTCATGCGCCGTCAGCCATAGCCCGTAGATGCCGAGGCAGAGGAACAGGATGTTCGGGACCCACAACCCTATGGAGGGGGGGATGGCCCCGGACTCGCCCGTACTGAACCCAAGCGACATCAGGCTGTAATACACGAAGAACATGGCAAGGGCCAACATGAGCCCCGTCTGCCTGTGCAGCCCCTCAAAGGCCGAAGCCAGCGGCAGCACGAAGAGGGTCAGGGCGATGCACGCCACCGGATAGGCCCAGCGCTTGTGGCGCTCCACCTCCAGCTTGTTGGCGTAGTTGGCGTCCACTTTTAGCGCTTCCTCCCGCGTGATGCTGGAGAGCTTGCTCCATGACATCTCGCGGGGCCGCACATCTCCGAGATCAAGGCTCTTGAAGAGGGAATCCAGCGGCAGCCGCACTTTGTATTCGTCGAAGGCCAGCACCGAGGACCCCTTCTTATCCGTGGTGTAGATCTTGCCGTCCTCAAGCAGGAATACCAGCTCGCCGCGCTCGGTATCGGTATCGAAGCGCCCTTCCGGGGCGAGGATGGTCATGTGGCGCTCAGGGTGCGAACGGTCGTCCACCAGAACCTGCGACATATCCCCGTCACCGGGGTTCACCTGCCGGGCGAAAAGCACCAGATTGGGGAAGTCCGTATTGAAGACGCCGGGCTGCACCACGACACGGGCGCGTGTATTGGCGATTTCAAGGATCGTTTCCCGGAAATGCCCCATGCCCCACGCCAGCCAATGCAGGGATACCCAGAGCGTCAGCAACATGCAGATCACACTGAACAGGAGCGGCGCGGGAAGCATCTGATAGATGTTGATGCCCCCCGCACGCAGGGCGACCAGCTCGCGGTCCGTGCTCATGCGCAGGAAGGTCAGGAAGACGCTGAGCATACAGGCGATGGGAATCACCAGCATGAGGAACAGCGGGGTCATATAGCCGAACAGCAGAACGGTATCCAAGATGCCGAGATCCAGCCCCAGAAACAGTTCCCGCATCTGCACCGCCCGGCTGATGAGGATGAGCGTCAGCAGCACCCCCACGGCGAGAACGAACAGGTTGGCGATTTCTTTAAATATCTGTCTCTGAAGAAGCGAAGGCATCGGGCAACGTCCTGTAGGGGAACAAAGTTAGCGTTTGCACGGGGCGGAAGGCTCCTGTCCTGTTTCGGAAAAAAGGCGGGCAAGCTGGGCCGCATCCAGCGGCGTCAGATTGAAGCGCATACCCGCTTCGTCAAGCAGGGAGGAAAGCGGCGCATCCGGGCGGCGGCAGCGTTCTTCCTGCACATATTCCAAAGCGCGGCGGACCAGTTCGCCGTGTTCGATGAGCGTCATGTGATACCTCCGTGATTAGAACGCGGCGCTATCACCGGGCTTCATGGAGACCAGGCGGACATCTGGAGCCACGGAAGCGAGATGCGACGCAAAGGCCGAGGTGTCCTTCGCAAGGACCGGGAATGTCCCCCAGTGCATGGGGATCACGGCCTTGGGCTTGAGCAGACGCGCGGCATGGGCGGCCTGCAACCCGTCCATCGTGAAGAAGCCGCCCACGGGCAGCAGCGCCAGATCCAGCGGATACAGCGAACCTATCAGCTCCATCGAGGAGAAGAGGCCGGTATCGCCCGCGTGATAGAAGGTAAAGCCGTCCGGCATGGTCACGACGTACCCTGCGGGGGCCCCGGATTCCGAAGTATGGAACGCCTGCGTCATGGTGACCCGGACGCCCTTCACTTCGATGGTGCCCCCGATATTGAAGCCGATCCCGGCGGGAATGCTGCCTTGCGGCATCCCGGCGTCGATCAGGCGTTCGGCCGTGCCGACGATGCAGCCGCAGGTTGCGCCGCTGCTTTTGCAGATCGCCACGGCGTCACCCGTATGATCGCCGTGATCATGGGTGACGAGCACCAAATCCGGCTTCCCGGCCTCATTCCACGTCACGGGGCAGGAAGGGTTATGCGTGAAGAAGGGATCTATGAAAACAGTCACGTCGCCGCAAGAAACCTTAAAATTGGAATGACCGTACCAAGTAACGGAAACGCTCATGGAATACTCCTTAAGATAAAGAAAAAGAAGGGGAAGCGTAACAAACGGATGGACACAAAAACACGGCTCCGACACCAAACGAGCCGCAGCACGCTCCCGGTACCGGAGCATACAGCTTGACAGGACGCGGCACAAGAGCTAGCTTCCCAACTCTGTAGTGTCCCCTTCCGGGGAAACTCCGCGCCCGTAGCTCAGTCGGATAGAGCGTTAGCCTCCGGAGCTAAAGGCCGTGCGTTCGAATCGCGCCGGGCGCACCATGAAATCAACCCCTTACAGATAGCAATCTGTAAGGGGTTTGCTTTTCCCAACGCGGTTTCAAAAATCAGGCTCTTTCCATGTCTCAACTCCCGTTCTTTTCCTAAAATTCCGTAAATTCCCTGCCCAATACCCTGAAAAAATACTTATAATAGCTCCGGTCTAGTACGATAGATGGCTTTCACGCGTTGGCTTCCTCGTATCGTTTCACAAAGGCTTGCCACGGTTATCCGACTTTCATTCGCCAGGTGTGCGGACCTCCTCCGCCTGCGCCGTTCCGTGTCGGCTTGCTCAATTCCAGCCGTACGCATGGTGCGAATATCGTTTCTCCTTAGAAGCGGCTATACTTTCGGATTCCCTCCCTACGGATTCTTCTATCTCTTTGGCCCCCCTTCCACCCCAGCGATACTGAATATAGGACATCCGCTCTTCACCGTATCTATCCAACCGGGCCACCATTCAAAATGACGCCCGCGTAACATATCTTTTGCCTCTTGGCTGTTGTCATTTTGCACTCCAATCATCTTTTCCCGCACACAAGAAAAATAGAAATCGACAGAAATCAACAGAAAACTGTTCTCAATTTATCATGTAAAAACAGAGTGATAAAGATACAAATAGGACTTCCTAGAAACACAAAAAATCAGTTCATAGACTCCAGAGTTAAAGGCCTCGCGTTCGAATTGAGACAAAATAATATAATAATACCCCCGCATAGCGGGTGGTTTTCTCCAGCCCCATAAGGACTTGTTACCGGCAGCGTCTAAAGGCGCTGGCTTTCACTCTGTTCAACAGTGCCGTTATCACTTTGGCTTACCCTTTGACGGGGTTGGCATACTCGCGTGTAGTCAACTTATCTTGCATGATGTCATGCCGTTCTTGTTGCTGGATGTATTTCTTTATCGTTGATTCATTGAGTCCTACCGTACTCACATAATAACCTTTTGGCCCAAAATTTTCTGTTGCCGAATTTGTACTTCAAGTTTGCGTGACTATCAAAAATCATCAAGGAACTTTTGCCCTTCAGATATCCCATGAAACTCGACACGCTGATCTTTGGCGGGATACTCACCAGCATGTGAACATGATCGGGCATAAGATGGCCCCCTATAATATCTATTCCTTTGGGCTTGCATAAATCTCGTAAAATTTCCCGTACACTTTCACGTAGTTGCGAAATATTATTTTCCTTCTAAATTTTGGTGTAAAAATGATATGATACTTGCATAACCACTTGGTGTGAGCTAAACTTTGGGCCTTGGTTCCCATAAAAAACACCTTTCCCTTACGCTGAAGCCTGAACAACTTCTGCGTACAGGAAAGGTGTTTTTTTGTGTATAACACTTGTCTCCACCCGCATAGCGGGTGGTTTTCTATTTCAGTCTCTTCGCTCCTTCAACGGGCTAAACCCACAATAAAATAAATATGTTAAAAAATAAAAACCAATTTTTTTCATGATTAAAAAATTTTCACCCCCTGTTTTCAATATTTAGGCTAAAATTTGAGATGACTCCGTAGCAAGAGTAGCAATAAAACCGTTACGGAGGAGAAGTTATTCAAGAATATTTCTTCCCTACTTATCCTTACTAGGGTCAGGACTCGTTAATGAAGATAAAAGATAACACAGACAGCAAGGCAGATGGCTGAGAAAAAGGTATGGGCACAGCGGTCATAACGTGTTGCGATACGCCGCCAGTCCTTCAGTTTGCTGAACGTATTTTCAATGAGATGCCGACGTTTATACAGCGTTTTGTCGAAAGGAAAGGCTGCATTTCTGGTTTTCCGAGGAGGTATGCAGACCGTCATCCCCCTCGCTTTCAGAGACTCCCGCAACCAGGCCGCATCATACCCTCCGTCTGCCAGAAAGATGCCGTCTTCGGGAAGAAGGTGCTGGAGAATGGCCGCTCCCTTGTAATCGCTGATCTGTCCTTCGGTCAGCAAAAGCAGAACAGGCCGCCCATGTCCGTCGCAGACCGCATGGAGTTTGGAATTCAATCCGCCCTTTGTCCGGCCTATGAGACGCGCGGAGCCCCCTTTTTGCGCAGGCTTGCCGCCGTGCGGTGGGCCTTGAGGTGAGTGGAGTCAATCATCAGCGAGCCATCAAAGGGCGTCTGGTTTGCCAACTCGGTGAAGATCCTGCTGAAAACACCGAGCCTGCTCAACCTGACGAACCGATTGTACAGCGTCTTGTACGGACCATATTCCGCGGGAGCATCCTTCCACTGAAGTCCGTGCTTGATGACGTATATGATACCGTTGACGACGCGTCTGCCATCGACACGAAAAACAGAAAGGGCTTGATACGTTCCAGTTGGCTTTCGGAAAAGTAAAACCAAGTAAGCATGGGACACCTCCATACCTCTTACATACCACTTTTTCAATTTTTGGAAAATAACGAGTCCTGCCCCTAGGCAGTGTCGTCATGAGTTAATTAACACATTGAATTCATGTATTCTTCTCTATGGAGGAGCTTATGGATTCTGCAATGCATCGTCATGATATTTCGGATCATGTATGGAGTTTGTTAGCTCCGCTTTTGCCCGGAAGACGTGGCGCTTGGGGTGGACGAGCCAAAGACAATCGCCTTTTTGTCAATGCAATCTTTTGGATTTTACGGACAGGCGCTCCATGGCGAAACCTTCCACCGGAATATGGTGGCTGGAAAAATACTCATCGTCGTTTTTGTCGTTGGCGTGATAAAGGTACATGGGAACATGTCCTTGCAAATCTGATGGATATGCCGGATTTCGAGTGGCTGATGATTGACTCCACTTATTGCAAGGTACATGCCCATGCAGCAGGGGCAAAAGACGGTAATCAGGACATGAGCCGCACAAAAGGGGGCTCAACGCTAAAATACATCTGGCTGTGGATGGGCATGGTATGCCGGTCAGAATCATTATTACAGCGGGTTCCTGTCTGATATCGGTCAGGCTTTCCCACTCATTCAAGGTATAGATGCCCGGTTCGTTCTTGCGGATAAGGCCTATAGCGCCCATAGATTTCGTGAACAGCTGAAGGAAAACGATGTGCAGGCGTAATACCGCCCATTCAGCGAGGAAATCGTTCTCTCATTGAATACGACAAATATTTATACAAGATGCGTCATATCATCGAGAATACTTTTTTGTCTTTCAAGCAGTAGCGAGCTGTTGCCACGCGTTATGCCAAAAGGAACTCTTCTTTCCTCGCAGCAGTCCAGGTGCGTTGCATCGCTCTATGGTGCAAAACCTTGTGACGACACTGCCTAGGGAAAAGCCGAGAGCGCGGCGATGATGCTACTCTTGATGACGTCCCATTCCTCCGCTCACGGATCAGGCCTATTGCAAGGCCCGTGGAGTTAGGATTTTTTACTGAAAATGAACGCTTGAACCAAGACCACAGCCAGCTCCGCCGCTCCCACATTGCCAGACTGTGATTTCCAAATAGTTCGTCCCTTCCATAACTCGCAGGATGTGGTTAAAAAACCGTTCCATTCAAGAGGCCGACCTGACGCCACAGCAAAAGTGCCTCCCTGTTTCCCAAGCTTAATCAACAGCTGTAGGGTGCCCATACAAACTACACAGCATCAAACACATGTGGACTTTTAAAACCGTACGGTACGCTAGAACCATGACAAGAAGATAAGGGAGAAAGGAGTTTTCAAAAGATAAGGCTGAACTTTACTCTGATGAGAAAACAGAGAGTTACAGAATATAATTATACAATAAAAACAATATAATAGGCATACATTGAAAAATTGGGACACACTCAACCTCTTTTTATATGGGCCGCCTCATTCCTAAAAATACGGCGGATGGTGTAACGCTTCCACCCGCCGATCTGCTAAAAAACAACAGCCCTTCATCAGCTATCCCGGTTATTCTTCCTTCAGCTGCCTGCCCATGAGGGCCTGTACAGCTTCGCGGGGCGCGAACCCCTCATACAAGACGCTGTACATCGTGCCGGTCACGGGCATGTCCACGCCGAGGCGCTGCGCCAGCCGGTGCACGGCCTGCGTGGTCTTGACCCCCTCGGCCACCATGCACATGGATGAGACGATGTCTTCCAGGCTCTCACCGGCCCCGAGGCGCAGCCCGACCTGACGGTTACGGGACAGATCGCCCGAACAGGTGAGCATGAGGTCCCCGAGCCCGGAAAGCCCCATGAAGGTCGATGCCCGCGCCCCAAGCGCCACACCGAGACGGCTGGTTTCCGCAAGGCCCCGCGTGACCAGCGCCGCCCGGGCATTCAGCCCGAAGCCGAGGCCGTCGCTGAGGCCCGCAGCGATGGCAATGACGTTCTTGATCGCGCCGCCGAGCTCCACTCCCGGCACATCCGTGCTTGAATAGGATCGGAACCACGGCGTGGCGAACACTTCCCTCAGCCGTGCCCCAAGCCGTTCGTCGCGGCAGCCGAGCACCACCGCCGTGGGCTTGCAGGTCGCCACCTCAAGGGCAAACGACGGCCCGGAAAGGACGGCGTATCGGTCCACGAATCCGGGCAGCTCTTCCCGGACCATGCGCTCCACCGTAACCAGCTCGGAAACTTCGATTCCTTTTGCCGTATTGACAAGAACGCAGTCCGGGGGCACAACGCCCGCCAACCGGCGAAGCGTCCCCCGCATGGCTTGGCAAGGGACCGACAGGACCAGAATGGAGACGTCCGCCAGCACTTCCGCCTGTTCCGGACCGCCCGTATCCCCGGCAACAGCCCGGATACCCGGATGCAGCTGTACGCCCCGCAGGTAACGCGGGTTCTCATGGTGCGCGTTGATGTGCGCGGCCTGCTCCGTATCCCGTAACAGCAGTGCCACCGAATGCCCGGCATGGGCCAACAGATGGGCCAGCGCCGTACCCCAGCTTCCGCCCCCGAGAACCGCTATCGAAGTTTTGCCTGACATACACTCTCCCGTGGAAAAATCGGTGGAAAACCGCCGGAACGGGCCGTTTGCTCCGGCTTGCGGCCCGGGCGGATTCAACATACAATGCCCGTTATCGTTTCCTAAAATCATCCTATGAGGCTTTTACCATGTATCGCAATACAAAAAACGTTCCTTACTATGTGTTCGGGCGGGGATCTCTGGCTCAGCTCGGCGACTTGCTGAAACCCCGCCGCGAAGCCGTGGACGGTCCGGTCGTCTATTTCGTCGACCACTTCTTCCGCGATCATGAACTGATCGGCCGTCTGCCCATGGAAAAGGGCGACCAGCTCCATTTCGTCGACTCCAGTTCCGAGCCGGAAGTCACCCGCATCGACGCCTTCAAGGAAGCCGTATCCGCCGCCGACAGCCGCACCCCCTGCTGCGTCGTGGGCATCGGCGGGGGGAACGCCCTCGACACCGCCAAGGCCGTCGCCAACCTGCTCACCAACCCCGGCAAGGCCGAAGACTATCAGGGATGGGAACTCGTCAAGAATCCCGCCGTCTACAAGATCGGCATCCCGACCCTTTCCGGCACGGGCTCCGAGTGCTCCCGCACCTGTGTCCTTACCAACATCCCCAAAAATCTCAAACTGGGCATGAACAGCGACTACACGGTCTATGATCAGCTCCTGCTCGATCCCGACCTGCTCGCCACCGTTCCCCGCGACCAGTATTTCTACACCGGCATCGATACCTTCATGCACTGCGTCGAATCGCTTCAGGGCAGCTACCGCAACGCCATCATCGACGCCTTCTCCGTACGCGCCGTGCAGCTCTGCGAGGAAATTTTCCTCTCCGACGACATGATGAGCGAAGAAAACCGCGAAAAAATGATGATCGCCTCCTACATCGGCGGCATGGCCGCCGGGAACGTGGGCGTCATCCATCCCTTCTCCGCCGGGCTCGGCGTCGTCCTGCATGTGGCCCACGGCCTCGGCAACTGCCTCGCCCTGAACGTCCTTGGGGACATCTACCCCAAAGAATACAAGCAGTTCCGCACCATGATCGAACGGCAGGGCGTCAACCTGCCCACCGGCATCTGCAAGGATCTCACCGAAGAGCAGTACGAAGGCCTCTATCGCGGCTGCATCGTCCACGAAAAGCCCCTCACCAATGCCCTCGGCCCCGACTTCAAGCAGATCCTCACCAAGGAAAACCTCATCGAACGCTACAAGAGCATCTAGCGGGAGCGCCCCCGGCGGGCTTGCCCCCGCGAGGGACCATGCGGCCCCTTGACCCGCTAAGCGGGAAAACGGAGGCCCCCTCCGCAGCGCCAATTGTCCCGAGAAACATAAGGGAACCCGAAGCGGCTATACCGTTTCGGGTTCCGCACTGGGCAATCAGAGACAGGACATCTTATGGACATCAAAGTCAATTTCAGCGGACGTGCGATCAAGTACACCGAAGACGAGATCGCTGTGGTCGTGGAAGCCATGCGGAACGCGGAACCGCTGACGCAGGGCAAGCATCTGCAAGCCTTCCAGAAGGCGTTCGGCGAGTACATCGGGGCCGAGCATTGCTTTGCGGTGATGAACGGCGTGTCCGCGCTTGAGCTTTCCGCGCAGCTCTGCAACTTCAAGCCCGGCGATGAAGTCGTCATCCCCTCGCACACCTTCACCGCCTCGGCCTACCCCTACGCCAAGAAGGGCGCGAAGCTCGTCTGGGCGGACGTCGATCCCGTCACGCATGTGGTCAACGCCGAAACCATCGAAAAGTGCATCACGCCCAAAACGAAAGCGATCGTCGTCGTGCACCTGTACGGCTACGTGGCGGACATGCCCGCGATCATGGAAGTGGCGAAGCGGCACAACGTGCTCGTCATCGAAGACGCGGCCCAGTCCATCGGCGCGGACATCGACGGCATCAAGTCGGGCGCGTGGGGCGACATGGCGATCTTCTCGTTCCATTCCCACAAGAACCTTACCACGCTCGGCGAGGGCGGCATGCTGGTGGTCAAGGACCCGAAGCTCGCCGCGCTGGTGCCCGCCCTGCGCCACAACGGGCACTGCGGCTATCCCGAGCCCCGGCCCAACTACTGGACCCCGGCGATGGGCAATGTGGACATGCCCATGCTCGACGGCGACATGCTCTGGCCGAACAACTACTGCCTCGGCGAAATCGAGTGTGCCCTCGGCGTCAAGATGCTTGAACGCATCGACCGGATCAACGCCGAAAAGCGCGCCCGGGCCATCCGTTTCATCGACGCGCTCAAGGATTACCCCGAGCTGGAGTTCCTCCGCGACGACACCACCCGCCACAACTACCACCTGCTCGCGGGCTGCATGAAAAACGGCAAGCGCGACGCCTTCATGCACGCCATTTCCGAAGAAAAGGGCATCAAGTGCGTGGTGCAGTACATCCCGCTCGACCGCTACGATTTCTACAAGAAGCTCGGACTCGGGGAAGCCAACTGCCCCAGCGCCGAGGCCTGCTTCGACGGCCAGATATCCTTCCCCTTCCAGCACTGGCTCAGCGAAGAGGACTTCGGCTACATGCTCAAGTCCACCCGCGAAGTGTTGGAAAGTTTGAGGTAGGAAGAGGAATTGTGAGAAGATTGGAGGGGCGGGAGGGCCTTTCTGAAGAAAACCCCTCCCGCCCCCTCCAAACCTCC
>OAWD01000992.1_pt1 | contig 14114 bp, 10 predicted proteins | sample 1495361 | NCBI WGS metagenome assembly OAWD01 (sample SAMEA2580130, study PRJEB22360) | human gut metagenome | biome: human gut; feature: human-associated habitat; material: faeces | place: Denmark | collected 2008/2010 | reverse complement strand
AAGGGGCCTTTCTCCAGAAAGGCCCCTTCTCCCCTCCCCGGTTCTCCTTTCCCTCCCTCACATTCTCAGTGGTTGCCGAGCGGAAGGATCGCGGGGTATGTTCCGGGAACGTCGAACATACTCTAGCCGAACGGAACGCCGCTGTATGAATGCCTCCCGACTTGTTTCCCTGTTTCTTTGCTTGAGTCTTGCCCTGCCTTGCGCGGCCTTTGCGGATACTGCCCCGGCATCCGGACAGAAAACGGATGCGCCCGTGAGCACGCCGAAAACCGTACCCGATCCGACGCAGGATGTCTGGACTACGCTGCTCCAAAACCGGGTGGAGGAGCTCGGGGCCATTGATGCGGAAACCGTGGCCTTGACCAAACGTCTGCCGGATGCCTCCCGCAAGTTGAATGCGGCGCTCAGCGGTATTGAGGAAGAATACCAGCGGCTCATGACGCTTTCCCGCGTGAGCAGGGGGTTGCCGCTGGAACTGTCCGTCGTCCAGCAGCGGCTGGCACGGCTGAACGACAAGCTCTCGGATGTGCTGGAACCGCTGGAAGGCACGCTGAACACGCTGAAAAGCCGGCTCAGTGAAATTTCCCTTTTGGAGCAGGACTCCGCCCCCTCGAAGGATGAAACGGACATTTCTCCGGAATTGCAGGCTTTTTTGAGCGATCTTGCGCAGACGCAGGGGCGGCTGAATACGGTTCAGATCCGCATCAGCCGCGTGCTCGCTCCCGCCCGCAAGCTGCAGGAAAACATCACCTCCCTGACCGGGCGGGTTGCCAAGTCCATTCCCGGGTTGTGGCAGGATTATTATCTCCAGCGCTCGGGCAAGATTTACGACGTGGATTCATGGCTTAATATCCAGAAAAGTATCAATGCGTTGCAGGAGACCTTCTCCGTCCGCATGAACGCGGAACTGCCGTGGACCCTCGCCGGGTGGCTCGGCGTCATACTGCGCGCAATCGTGCTTATCCTGCCGCTGCACGGCCTTATTTTCGTGTCGCGCCGCATGTCGAGGAAATGGCCCGAGTCCTTGCGTACGGGCTGGACCAAGATGTGCGGGCACAGCTTCGTGTGGCTGTCCTTTGGCTTCACGTTCCATTTCGCGGCGTGGTCCCCGAGCGGATCGTACCATGTCCTGTCCATCATCGGCACGTTGCTCCTGAGCCTTGGGCAGATGGCGCTTGCATGGGACTTGTATACATTCCAGCGGAGCGATCTCCAATTGCGCTCGCCGCTGTGGCCGTTGTTCACCCCTTTGCTCGGCGGGCTTCTCCTCCTGTTTTTCAATTTGCCCGGCCCGATTCTCGGCGGCATCTGGCTGCTGATGTCGCTCGTCACTCTGTGGCGTGACTACAAGCGCCCTTTGCCGGACATCCCGTTCCCGCTGGTCATCAATCTTTTGAAAGGGCAGGCCGTTATCCTCTGGATCGCCGTGCTCATGACCCTGATTGGATGGGGGAGGCTGTCGATTCTGGTATGCGTGGCATATGCGGCGGTGGCCGTGTGCGTGCAGCAGGCGGTGGGCTTTATGCGGCTTATGAATGTCATTGCCGAACACATGCCGCAGGAAGGGGTGAAGGCTTTGTTCAGCGGGTTCCTGCTGGCTCTGGCGCTTCCCGCCATGCTCGTGCTGGCGACGGCGGCAACGGGGCTCTGGATTCTGGCCTATCCCGGCGGCGAGTTCCTGCTGACGCACTTGGCGAACATGGACGTGAGCGTGGGCAAGACCTCATTCAGTATGCTTCAGGTGCTGTTTATCGTCAGCGCGTTCTACGTGACCCGCTCTTTCATTTCGGTGGGGAGGTCGTTCATTGCGGATCTGCCCGCGCATTCCATGCGCCTTGACCGCAGCCTTGTGGGGCCGATTCAGGCCGGGTTCACGTATCTCCTGTGGGGTTTGTTCGGTTTATACACCCTGAGCGCGCTTGGGTTCAGCCTGACCAGCATCGCGGTGGTCGCCGGCGGCTTGTCCGTAGGTATCGGCTTTGGCCTCCAGAACATCATCAACAACTTCGTCAGCGGGCTTCTGGTCATCTTCGGGCAGACCCTGCGCGAAGGCGACGTGATTGATGTGGGCGGCGTCAACGGCATTGTCCGGCGCATCAATATCCGGTCCACGCAGGTGGAGACGTTCGACAATGCCGTCATCTTCGTGCCCAATGCGGAATTTCTGTCCGGCAAGCTCACCAACTGGACGCGCAACGGGCGCATGGTCCGGCAGGAGGTCGCTGTGGGCGTGGCCTACGGGTCAGATATCCAGCTTGTCGAGAAGCTGCTCAAACAGGTGGCGAAAGAGCACCAGAAGGTCCTGACCTATCCCGAGCCGGTGGTTCTGTTTAACGATTTCGCGGCCAGTTCGCTGGATTTCCGGCTGCGGTTCTGGGTGGGGGACATCCTGCACGGCAGCGGCATCGCCTCGGACATCCGAAAAGTCATTGACGCAAAGTTCACCGAGGCCAACATTGAAATCTCTTTCCCGCAAATGGATGTGCACCTGCGCGAGAACGAAACCGTGCCCGTGGAATTGCGCAATCCCCGCAAGGTGAAAGAGCCAACCCTACAGCAAGAGGACAAGAGCGATGCTCCAGAGCAAAACGGATAATCCATTGGATGGGCTTCATCTTGAAACGTATGTCCGGGCCGATGCGGACGGCGTGGCGTCATGCGCCGCCGGGTTGCTGGCCGCCCGCTGTGCGGAGGCCGTATCCCGGCGCGGCGTCTTCACGCTGGCCCTGTCCGGAGGCTCCACGCCGTTGACGTTGTTCCGGCTGTTGCGCACGGAGGCGTGGGCGGCGCGGGTCGACTGGGCGCACACCCGCGTTTTTTGGGTGGATGAACGCTGTGTCGCTCCGGATCATCCCGCGAGCAATTACGGTGCGGCCAATCAGGAGCTGCTGGCGCATGTCCCGGCGGCGGAAATCTATCCGATGGACGGCGAAATCGATCCCGGCGAATCAGCCGTGGCCTATGAGGAACTTTTGCGGCAACACGTTCCGGCGGAACAGGGGATGCCCCGTCTTGATTGCGCCCTGCTCGGCATGGGGGACGACGGGCATACCGCTTCGCTGTTCCCCGGCAGCCCGCTGCTGGCGCCCGAGGCGTTGCGTTCGGGCCGCCTGACCGGTTTTGCCGTGGCCGAACATCTGGCCCCCAAGCCGGAGAGCCGTCGCATCACGTTGACGCTGGAGATGATCAACGCGGCCCGCTGCTGCCTGTATTTGGCGACGGGGGAGGGGAAGCGCCCTCCGCTCGGCAAGGCGCTGGATCTGCTGGCGCCTGCCTCTTTGCCCGTGCAGCTCGTGCGGCCGAAGGGTGGCGAGCTGATTTGGGTTATGGACGAAGCCGCTTGCGGTGGACGGCAGTAGAAGGTGGGCTGCGGAAGGGTATTTGCCCGGAAGCCGTAGGGCGGGATCGCTTCCATGTTGTCCCGGATTCTGTGGGACCCATGATAGATTTTATTTAAAGAAAATTATTCTTATTAGTGTATAAAATATTGTACCATTAGAGTGGCAATTTTGTATTAGAGTACAAAAAATGATACAAAAAAGGATTTTTACGCGGTAAAATGAGTCCTCTCCAGCCCTCCCTCCCATGCGTCGTGTCTTGGGCGTGGGGGGTGGCTTGTCGTGTGCCTCATCCTGTTTATGGGCGCGCTCCGTTTTTAATCCGTGACTTCTCGATGGGGGAAGCCTCGAAAGCGGCATAGCGTCTCACTTCTCGCCTCATAGGACGGAAATGGCGTCCGGCCCCTTTTCCCCACGGAAAAGGGGCTTTTTTTGTGGGGTCCGTTCATGGGCCGCGTGGGGCGCTCAAACCCTCCGGATCCGTTTTTTTCATCTAAGAAGAGCTATGGCACGCTCTTTGCTATACCCTTACGGCGCGCCCTATGAGCTGGAAAGAAGCCTTTTTTCCGGCTGGACCCAAACAGTCGAGGATAGTTTTTCTATGCGTAACCCATTGGCAGGATATGCTGTTTCTGTGACAGGCACGTTGGCCCTGCTTGCCCTTGTGACGGGTTTTGTGCCCGGCGGAAGCAATCAGAGCCTTGAGCCCGTCACCGGAGCGACCAGCCGGGCCAAAGGGGAAAACCCTCTGCCCCGCCCGCTGCTTCATATTCCTGAGCAGTTTCGGGAAGCCATGAAGCAGAATCTCCCTTCAACGCCCTTTGCCGCTTCCGGGGACCGTTTTCCGGTTCTGGAGGTGCAGAGCGATGGTACGGTAACCATGCGCCCGCTGCACGGGAGCATCCCGGTCAAGCTGGAAACGACCAGTACATCCCTTGCGGCGATGCTGACCGCCGCCCCCACGGAACCCCAGCAGGCCGATTTTGTTCCCCGCGCGGAACTGTTTTCGAATATGCCCCGCATCAATCAGGCGGAACCCGCCCATCTCGATGTGCTGGGCAAACAGCTGGATTTTGATGATCTGCCCCTGCGCTGGAACGGCAGCCAGCAGGCTTTCGAGCTGGCCCCTGAAGTCCTTGAGCGTACGGAAAAATTGCTTGGCGACTTGCGGCAGCTTTCCGGTCTGACCGCCTCCATGCGCCGTCAGGCCGAGCAGTACCGCCCGGTCGTGGAGAAGTATGCCGACCGTTACAATCTTTCGCCGGATTTGGTATTTGCGATCATCTACACCGAAAGCGATTTCGACCCTGACCTGATCAGCAACCGCTCGGCGCATGGCCTCATGCAGGTGGTGCCGGACACGGCTGGCGGAGAAGTGCACCGCTGGCTCGGCCGCACCGGCAAGCCATCCCCTTCATTGCTGCTGCATCCCGAGACGAACATCAAGTACGGCACAGCGTACATGTATCTCTTGCAGAACCGGCATCTGAGCGCGATCGCCGATCCCCAATCCAGGGAGTACTGTGCCATCGCCGCCTACAATATCGGTACCGGCGGCATGTTGCGGACGTTCGGCAAGTCGCGTGATGCCGCCTTTGAGGCCATCAATGCCATGACGCCGGAGCAGGTGCGGAACACGCTCCTCAAGAAGCTTTCCTCGCGGGAAACCAAGGCGTTCCTTGCGAAGGTTCTCAAGTCGCGCGAGCGTTTTTCCATGCTGGGCTGAGCGCCCTTTCTTTGCGCAAAGTACGGGCAACTTTTTCCGCCATACCGGAAAGCCGACGGGATCGCCCCGCGATCCCGTCTTTTGTTGTGGATTGTGGCTTGCGGGGAAAAAAGGTAAGATGATCATTTGGACGGGATCTTTCCTGTGGAAAGTCCCCAGTCGCCGGGTTGCGGCGACGTTGAACCTCTTTGCGAATGGAGTTTCCATGCGTACTATCAGCGCTATCGCTCTGTGCCTCATGCTCGTATTTGCGACGACCGGCTGCGCCGCCAGCAAAATCGCCGTGGTCGATCCGGCCCGTCTTTTCCAGGAAAGCGAACCCGGCAAGGCCGGCATCGAACACCTGAAGCAGCTTGAAGCCGCCATGCAGGAACAGCTCAAGACGGCCCAGGGCATGATCGAAAAGGCTCCCAACGATGAAGCCCTCCGCGCCCGTTTCCAGAAGACCTTTGTTGGTTACCAGCAGATCGTCAATGCCGAGCAGCAGAAGGTTGTGCAGCAGATCAACGGCTTGATGCAGAAGACCCTTGAAGACTTCCGCACCAAGAACGGCTACTCGGTCATCATGAACGCCGAAGGCCTCCTCGCGTTCGATCCCAAGTCCGATGTGACCAAGGACGTGATCGCCGAAATGGACAAGACCAAGGTGACCTTCGCGCCCGTCAAGCTGGAACCCATCACCGCCGCCCCGAAGGCCGACGACAAGGCCGCTCCGAAGGCTGACGCCAAGCCTGAAGCCAAGAAGTAAATGTGAGAGAACCGGGGGAGGAATACCCTTTCTGGAGAAGGGGTATTCCTCCCCCGGACCCCTTCCTTTCCCAAGGCTTTCGACGGTGGGGAGGCTGCGCGCCAGCGTTCCCTCCGGAATACAAAGGCCCATTCCGATGTTACGGAATGGGCCTTTGCTTATGGGAATGCATTGAGGACAAAGCGTGCTTGCCTGTGTGCGGCTCAATAGTTTGGGAGTTCGCTCACGGCTCGAAAGATCTCAGGGATTCGAACAGGCCGAAAGTATTGGCTAAGGGAGGGGAGGGCCCGCATTGGCATGTCTGGGGAGGGAAGTTTGCTTTAGAAAGGTTGCCTCTTCCCTCCTCAACGTTTCTCTTCTTTCCCCGCTCCAAACGTGATGTCTTGAATGGCTTTTATGGTCTGTCTGGTCACGGCGTCCATGTCGGCATCGTCGATGGTGGCTCCCGCGGCGTTGAGATGCCCGCCGCCGCCGAAGAGGGCAGCCACGGAGCGTACGTCATCGCTGCCGGACGAGCGGAGGCTCAGCTTGCAGCGGTTGCCGGGGTCCTGCCGGATGAGCACGGCGACGCGCACGCCCTTGATGCGGCGCATCTGTTCGGCAAAGCCCTCCAGATCCTCGCGCACGGCCCCGAAAGAGCCGATTTCCTCCATCGTGACGGGGCAAACGGCTACCGTGCCGTCACATTCAAGGGAAAGGGTCTGCATGAGCTTGCCCCAGAGCTTCGTCTTGGGCATGGACCATTGGTTGTCGAGCTTTTCGCGCATGGCGGCGGCGTCAAGGCCGTTGGCGACGAGGCGGGCGGCAAGCGTGAAGACCGCCGCACTGGTGTTGCCGTGCGTGAAGGAACCCGTGTCGGAGACGAGGGAGAGGTAGACGCACTGGGCCAGTTCCCCGGTGAGGGGCACGCCAGCGGCGTCGGCGACGGCGGCCACCATCTGGCCCGTGGCGGCCATGCCGGGGTCCACCCAGTTCCCGAGGGAGGCGAACATGGGATTGCCGAGGTGGTGGTCAATATTGACGGAAGGATACTCGGGAAAGACCGCGAGCAGTTCCTTGCCCATGCGCCAGGCGTCGCCGCAGTCCAGCACGATGATCAGGCCGGGCTTGAAGGGGATGGCGGAGGGCTTGGTGACGAGCTTTCCGGGCAGGGGGACCCACTCCAGATAGTCGGGGATGCCGGTGGCATTATAGAGTACGAACCGCTTGCCGAACGCCTTGACCAAGGAGCCCATGGCTCCGGTGGCTCCGATGGCGTCCCCGTCGGGGCTGCCGTGCGCCACGATGACGATGTTGTCGAATTGCTGGATGATCGCCGCCATTTCCTCGGCGGGCTGGATGATATGGGCCGTCTGCATGTCTTGTTCGTACACTGTATCAATCCCCATTGATGAATTCCAAGTCACTGTAAACCATCTCTTCGGAACACACGGCCTCCATCATGGCGAGGCATTTGTCCATCCGCGATTGCAGGTGCTGCTCGCTGTTGCTCAGGGAAATAACCATCAGCCGGAGACGGGTCAGGGAATCCTCCGTGCCGTATTCGGCGATGGCGACGTTGAACGTGTTGCGCACCTTCTGCTTGAGGCTGTTGGCGACACGGCGCTTTCCCTTGAGGGAGTCGTTGCCGTGCAGGTGGTACTCGACGGTAAGGACTGCGATGACCATGATTCAATCCGTTGGTAAAATCGTTCTGTGCTACCTTTCTGGAATAATGGAACCACGCAGAAACGCAAGCCCTTTGAGGAGGATTTCTCATTGAGAAGATGCTCGGGGGGGAACCTTTCTGGAGAAAGGCCCCGCCCCCTCCGCCCCCAGAGGTTTTTGACGTTATCGAATCCCTGTTCGTAGCTTTTTCTGGTTTGAGGAGCCGAGAGGGGCTTTTCCGCATGACGCCCGTTTGATGCGTTTCTTGCATGTAACAGGCTGCATGTTACAGAAAAAGCCTGTCCATTTTGTGAAGATATATATCGACTTTGAATCATCCAACCAAAGGAAGGGGCGCCGATCGGCCCGTTACTGAGAACAAAGCCGGAACCGACGCCCGCATACGAAAGTCTTTGGAGAGGGAGAGGGGAGGTTTGAAGGGGGAGGGAGAAGCCTTTCTTCAGAAAGTTTCTCCCTTCCCCCCTCCAATTTCATCTATTCCATGCCACTACAGCGTAGCGGCTTCTTCGACCATTTCGAAGGCTTCGATAACATCGCCGACCTTGATGTCGTTGAAGTTTTCGAGGCTGATGCCGCACTCGTAGCCCTTGAGGACTTCGCGGACGTCGTCCTTGAAGCGGCGGAGCGAGGCAATCTTGCCGTTGTGCACGACCACGCCGTCGCGGAGCAGACGGACGCTGGCATTACGGGTGAGCTTGCCGTCGACGACATGGCTGCCCGCGATGGAGCCGACCTTCGGCACGGAGAAGACTTCGCGCACTTCGGCCTGGCCGAGGTACACCTCGCGGCTGACGGGAGCGAGCAGACCGGCCATGGCGCTCTTGATTTCGTCCACGAGCTTGTAAATGATGTCGTAGAAACGGATGTCCACGCTTTCGTGTTCGGCCATTTCCTTGACTTTCGCCGTGGGACGCACGTTGAACCCGATGATGATGGCGTCGGAAGCCGAAGCCAGCAGGATGTCGGATTCCGTGATCGCGCCGGTGCCGCCGTGGATGATGTTGATGCGGACCTTTTCCGTGCTCTGCTTGTTGAGGGCATCCACGATGGCTTCGAGGGAGCCCTGCACGTCGGACTTGACGACGAGGTTGAGCACGAGCGCTTCCTGATCGTCCGCCTTGCGGGACAGGAAGGTTTCGAGGGTCACGCGGGACTGCTTGGCGAGTTCGCGTTCACGCAGCTTGACGGCGCGGCTTTCCGCGATGCGGCGGGCCAGCTTTTCGTCCTCAAGGCAGATGAACTCCTCACCGGCTTCCGGCACGCCTTCAAAGCCCTGCACTTCCACAGGAATGGACGGCCCGGCCTCTTTGACCTTGCGGCCCTGGTCGTTGAACATGGCGCGCACGCGGCCGCTGAACACGCCGCACACGAAAGTGTCGCCCTGATGGAGCGTGCCTTCCTGGATGAGCACGGTCGCCACGGGGCCGCGGCCCTTGTCGAGCTTGGCTTCCACGATGTGGCCGCGAGCCGGCTTGTCAGGGTTGGCCGTGAGTTCGAGGATGTCGGCCTGGAGGGCCAGCATTTCGAGCATTTCGTCGAGGCCTTCGCGGGTCTTGGCGGAAACCTTACAGACCACGGTGTCCCCGCCCCAGTCTTCGGGCACGAGGCCGAGGGAGGCGAGTTCCTGAAGCACGCGGTCAGGGTTGGCCGTGGGCTTGTCCATCTTGTTGACCGCAACCATGATCGGCACGCCGGCGGCGCGGGAGTGGTTCACGGCTTCGCGGGGCTGTTCCATGACGCCGTCGTCGGCGGCGACGACCAGCACCACAAGGTCGGTCACCTGCGCGCCGCGGGCACGCATGGCGGTGAACGCTTCGTGGCCGGGCGTGTCGAGGAACACGATTTCGCCGCGCTTGGTCTTCACGTGGTACGCGCCGATGTGCTGCGTGATGCCGCCCGCTTCGCCGCTGGTCACGTTGGTCTTGCGGATGGCGTCGAGCAGCGAGGTCTTGCCGTGGTCGACGTGGCCCATGATGGTCACGACCGGAGGACGGCGCTTGAGCTGCTCAGGCGAATCTTCGGTGCGGTGATCGGCCAAATACTGTTCTTCGGCGAAGCCCACCTTTTCCACTTCATAGCCGAATTCGGCGGCTACGACGGATGCCGTGTCGATGTCCAGCGCCTTGTTGATGGTCGCCATGATGCCGAGGTTGAACAGCACCTTGATGATTTCATTGGACTTCAGGCCCATCTGGTGAGCCATGTCGGCCACCCGGATGGCTTCTTCGATGCGGATCTTGCGCTTGACGGCCTTGAGGGGCTGGGTGGCCTGAGAAACAACGCGGCTGGCCTTGGGCCGTCTGCGTCCGCCTCTGCGCGGCACATCATCCATATCATCGCTGCGGCGGCGCCCGTTGTTCGCGGTGTCCTGAAAATCGACGGTACGGCGGGCGGTCTTGTTGCGTTTTTTCTTGCTCTGGCCGTCACGGTCCGGGAGCGGGCCGCCGGGCGTGGCACCGGGAGTGAAGTTTCCGGGAGCTCCGCCGCCGGCAGGGCGCGGGCCCTGATAGCCGGTGCGGGCCGGGCGGTTGTCGTCACGCCCCTGTCCGGGGCGCCCATCACGCGGCTGTCCGGGGCGTCCGTCCCGTGCCTGACCGTCGCGTCCGGCATTGCGGTTGTCGCGCCCGTCGGATTGGGCGGCCTGCTGCGTACGTGCGGCGGCTACGGCCGCGGGGTCGGGGCGGGAAATAACACGGACCTGCGGCGTGGCCGGTTCCTGGGGACGGCGTGGTTTGCGACGATCGCGGCGATCGTCGTCCTCGCCATCGGAAGAGCTGGAACGGTTGCCTTCGGAGACCGGAGGCAGCAGCGAAGGCGCGGAGGAGCCTTCGGGCCGCGCGGAGGCGGCGGGTTGCGCCTTGCGGGGCTTTTCGGCTTCTTCAGTTTTCTTTGCGGCGGCAGCGGCTTCGGCGGCGGCCTTTGCAGCGGCTTCCTCAGCGGCCTTTGCGGCGGCGATGTCCTGAGGACGGCTGATCACCTTGGCGACCGGGGCGGCTTCACGCAGCCCGGAGCGCTTTTTCTGCCGGTTGTCGCGCGGCTGGCGCGGCTTCTGGTCGTCGGCCTTGTCGGCTTCGGCAACCGGAGCGGGCTTTTCCTCGGCGGCATCCTTCACCGGTTCCTGCACGGAAACTTCCGGAGCGGCCGGCGCTTCGGGTTCCGCAGACGGGACGGGTGCGGCGTCCTGTGCCTCGGACGCGCCGGGCACGCTGACAATGCGGGCCGTGGGCGTGTGGTTTTCACGCGGGGCCCTGCGTTCCGCGCGGGGCGCTTCTTCGCCTTCGGCCGCAACGTCCTCGGTGGACTGGCGGCGGCGACGGACAATGACGCCGGGCTGTACTTCGCGGCGGTCGCCCTGTTCGGACGTGGCGGAGTCTTTCAGATGGTTCTTCACGCGATCGATGTCCTCCGCAGCAATGTTGCTGGAAGTGCTTTTCGCCGGAATATCCAGCTCACGCAACGCCTGCAAAAGATTCTTGGTCGGTACGCCAAGTTCTGTCGCAAGGTCTTTCACCTTGGTCTTGTCTTCAGTCATGCACTAATCTCCCTTACGCTTCCGCCCGCCTGTGCGGAACCGCCGGAATTTTTCCCGGCAGGCCGTTTCCGAGCATACATACCAGCCGCGTCCGAGCTGGGTTTGGCTCTCATCGACCAGAAATTCCCCCCCCTGCGGGGACAGAACGTGGCGCACGAGCTCCTGTTTGGGCATGCGCCTTCTGCATATGGCGCACATCCGGGTGGGCACATGCCCCCGGTCCATGCTATTCGTCTTCCCCGGCCGCCGTTTCGTCGGCCTTGTCCGCATCGGCATCGGCCTTGTCAGCCGATTCGCCCACTACGGGAGAGAGGAAGTTGATAGCCGCACGCAAATCGCCGATACGGCTGTCCGAGAGGCTGAGCTTTTCGGACAGTTCTTCATCGGTCGCATCCTGGAGCTGTTCCAGCGTGGTGAATCCGGCGCTCACGAGGCTGTCCACGGAGACTTCGGCCACACTGGCGACCTGCTCGAGCCCGCGGCCGATGGCGTTGGTTTCGTTGTAGCGGGTTTCAGTGAAAATATCGATTTTCCAGCCAAGCAGCTTGGCGGCGAGCTTGACGTTCTGCCCCTTGCGGCCGATGGCGCTGGTGAGCTGATCGTCAGGCACGGTGACTTCGAGGAGGTTTTCGGCCTCATCGACCACAATGCGGGAAATCACGGCCGGAGCCAGCGCGTTGCGGGCATAGGTCGAAATTTCGGGGCTCCAGACCACAATGTCGATGCGTTCGCCGTGGAGTTCCTGCACGATGTTCTGGATGCGGGAACCGCGCACGCCAACGCAGGCGCCCACGGGATCGACGTCGCGTTCACGGGAGAGCACGGCGACTTTGGCGCGGCTGCCCGGATCGCGGGCGACGCCCATGATCTGCACGGTGCCGTCGTCGACTTCCGGCACTTCGCGGCGGAAGAGGGCGGCGGTGTAGTCGCGGTGCGAACGCGAAATGACGATCTGCGGGCCGCGGCCTTCTTTCTTGACCTCGATGATCAGGGCCTGCACGCGATCGCCGCGCTTGTAATGCTCGCGGGGGATCTGCTCTTCCTTGGGAAGGATGGCTTCGGTCCGGCCGAGGTTGATGATCCAGCCGCCCTTGTCGCGGCGCTGAATGATGCCGCTGCAGATTTCGCCCACGCGGTCCTTGAACTCTTCATAGATGAGTTCCTGTTCGGCGTCGCGCATACGCTGGATGATCACCTGCTTGGCGGACTGGGCCGCGATGCGCCCGAGGTCGGTCACCTTGAGGGGGAAGCCGATTTCGTCGTCGAGCTGCACGGAAGGATCGAGTTCGCGGGCCTTTTCGATGTCGATTTCGGTATCGGGATCGGCCACGTCGTCAACGACGATCTTGAACTGGTGGACCTGGATTTCCCCGGTGTCGTCGTTGTAGCTGACTTCGACGTCGATGTTCTCGCCGTATTTGCGGATAACGGAAGTGCGGACGGCGTCCTCAAGCGTATCCACGAGCATGTCGCGATCGAGCCCTTTGTCTTTGCTGATCTGGTCGATGGCCTTTTTCAGTTCCAAATTCATGCAGCGCCTCCGCGTGTACCCTTGGAATCTTTGGAGTCTTTCTTGCCGCCGAGCTTCTTGCCCGGTTCGGGGAAATGGTGGACGAGGGTCGCCTTGCGCACAAAGGGCCAGGCGATGGTGACTTCTTCAGGCTCTTCGGCCTTCCGGCTGGTGTCGGGCAGGCTGAGCGTGAATTCCTCGTCGGCGACGGCAGCGAGGACTCCGGAAAATTTCTTGCGCCCCGGCCAGGTATCAAGCGGTGCCGCAAGCACGACTTCCAGTTCGCGTCCTACGTAATTTCTCAACTGGTCGATTTTGAAGAAGGGGCGCTGGAGCCCCGGAGAGGAAATTTCGAGCGTCCAGTTGGTGGCGAAGGGGTCTTCCACGTCGAGGGCGAGACCCGCGAGCCGCGACAGTTCCGCGCACTGATCGATGGTGACGCCCTGCGGGAGCAGATCGTCGTCGGAGGCCTTTTCGGAAGGGGCGGGTTCGGCGCCGGGAAGGACGTCGACGTAAATCCGGGCGATGGGGCGGGCGGCGCCGCCCAGTTCAACGCCCCAGACAGCCAGTCCGAGGGAAGCCGCCAGAGGGGTGACCAGTTCGGTGATGAATTCGATTCTATCGGGTTGACTCATGCGTCTTGATGTTCTCCGTATTGCCCCATTCTTAGGTATAAAAAAGGGGCTCGGCATAAAAAAAAGGGGGCCGTCTCAGGCCACCCCAGTAGGACCGCTCAGTCGCGGTCAGACAGGATGAGAAGAAAAAGTCGCCTCTTTCTTCCGCAGGAGTTCAAATAGCCTCTCTTTTTCCCGCTGTCAAGAGAAATCGGTATTTATCCTTGCGCACCGGGGATTTTGGATGCTTTATCCTTGCGTGTTCGCGTATGCCCGATGTAGAATCGCTTATAAAACCGAACCAAGGAGCAAACGATATGGCAAAAAAGAAAATACTGATGCTGGCTGGTGACTTTGTTGAGGATTACGAGATCATGGTCCCGTATCAGATGCTTCTGATGGTGGGTCACGATGTCGATGTGGTCAGCCCCGGCAAGAAGCCGGGCGACGTCATCGCCACCGCCGTGCACGATTTTGAGGGGCATCAGACCTATACGGAAAAACGCGGCCACAATTTTATGATCAACGCCGATTTCGACGCTGTGGATTGCGCCGCCTATGACGGGCTCGTCGTGCCCGGCGGTCGTTCTCCCGAGTATCTGCGCCTGAATCCGCGCGTCATTGAGATCATCCGTGAGATGGACGGGGCCAAGAAGCCCATTGCGGCGATTTGCCACGGCCAGCAGATGCTGGTTTCCGCCGGTATCCTCAAGGGGCGTTCCTGCACGGCCTATCCCGCCGTGAAGCCCGATGTGGTGGACGCCGGAGGCGTCTGGTGCGAGCCCAACGCGACAGCGACCAACGCCTTTGTCGACGGGAACCTCGTCACCGGCCCGGCGTGGCCCGCGCATCCCGAGTGGATGGCTCTTTATCTCAAGCTCCTCGGCACGAAGATCGAGGCGTAGCGGTCTCGTAGCGAGGTGAATTGGAGGGGGGCGGGAGAACCTTTCTGGAGAAAGGCTTCTCCCGCCCCCCTCC
>OAWD01000978.1_pt1 | contig 14375 bp, 10 predicted proteins | sample 1495361 | NCBI WGS metagenome assembly OAWD01 (sample SAMEA2580130, study PRJEB22360) | human gut metagenome | biome: human gut; feature: human-associated habitat; material: faeces | place: Denmark | collected 2008/2010 | reverse complement strand
CCGGTAATACGCCCTGCTCTCTTTCATTTAAATACATCTCATATTAAACTTCAACCTGATGTCGAAGCTGGTAATCTATTTAAATCTGTAATTTAAATACATCTCATATTAACCTTCAACCTGCCAGCCAATCAAACCGTCGCTGTATTTGCTGTATTTAAATACATCTCATATTAAACTTCAACGGGGGATTACGGCTTATGGGTGGCCTATTACAGCGCATTTAAATACATCTCATATTAAACTTCAACCTGGCGCATTAGGACCGATGGCGAGGTTTTTTCTCTCATTTAAATACATCTCATATTAAACTTCAACAATGGGGCTAAACCACATTTTTTTCTTGCCCCATATTTAAATACATCTCATATTAAACTTCAACGCATCTTGTTGACACAGTATCAAGGTCGCCATATTTATTTAAATACATCTCATATTAAACTTCAACTGAATCTGTGGATACAAAAATTTCGTCAATTGCTTTTATTTAAATACATCTCATATTAAACTTCAACAATAATGTAAAGAATTTTCCCAAAAATAAAAAGCGAATTTAAATACATCTCATATTAAACTTCAACATTGGCATTGTTGCATATTACATAATCATAAAAATATTTAAATACATCTCATATTAAACTTCAACGCGGTCTTTTGGGGCTCCCTCTACCGGGAAGATACATTTAAATACATCTCATATTAAACTTCAACCCGCCGGCATAGTTAAATATTTTTCCATTTAATCGATTTAAATACATCTCATATTAAACTTCAACTTCTAAAGGAGAAAATACAATGGACAAAAATATTTATTTAAATACATCTCATATTAAACTTCAACTAAACAACAACGCTGTCAGTACGTTCATTCTATAAAAATTTAAATACATCTCATATTAAACTTCAACCATAGCAATCAAGCCAATCTTAAATTAACGAATACCTTTTAATCCTTTTGGCTTAGCCATTTTTTATTATTTTTACCAGGCAGGTAAGGCTTATGATATTTTTATCCCATTTTCTTTCCAAAGCATTTGTTTATGGTTCTTTTTATCCATCTGCACCAAAAGATACCTGGGAAATTCTTAAATCTTTTTCATAATAAAATTATACGCGCAAAGCCCTCCGAGAGCAACTCCCTGTGGGCATTTCTTGAAATTGTTTTTTTATAATACATAAAAAATTGCAGATAACGCTTGCAAAAAGAAAAAAATGCCGTTATAATAAAGATCAAGTTAATATTTACGAATGATATGGTGCCCCATAAGGGGAGAATAGGGAATCAGGTGGAAGTCCTGAACGAACCCATCACTGTAAGCGGTAGTGACCGACAAGTGCCACTGAAAGGGAAGGCGTCGGATCATGTTAATCCGTAAGTCAGGAGACCTGCCTATGATTCTTAACGCATATGAACGATGGTAAAGTTCATAGCTGGTAAAGCAGCTATGGATTTTACCATTTTTTTCGTGACAGCAAACGGTCGTGCGCTGAAGTGAAAATAAAAAATCGCCAAAGCTTGCTTTAAGGCGATTTTTTATTTTCACTTCAGCATAGGGCGCAGCCCGTGACAAAGGTGTTCACAGAGCACCGAAGCAGCACGCTGAGAACGGCAAAATAAAAACGCCATTCCACCAAATTTTTTTGTTTTAGGAGGATTTAAAAACCATGACTTTGTTGGAAAAAGCGAAAAGCGGTGAGATTACCGCGGAAATGCAGTACGTTGCTGAAAAAGAAGGCGTTACCCCAGAATTTATCTGCGAAGGTGTCGCTAAAGGGGAAATCGTAATCTTGCACAGCTCAAGAAAAAATATTCATCCGGTAGCTGTGGGAAAAGGATTGTTTACCAAGGTCAGCGCCAGTGTGGGCATGTATGAAGCAGCTGATACCATCGACGGTGAAATGGCAAAAATCGACGCCGCAGTCAAGGCCCATGCAGATACCATTATGGATCTCTCAGTTCGTGGACCAATCGAGGAAATGCGCGAAAAAGTATTGTCCACTGTTGACCGTCCTGTCGGCACACTGCCCATGTACGAAACCCTGTCTGTCGCAGAAGCCAAATATGGCACCGCACTGGATATGACGCCGGACGATCTATTCGACATGATTGAAAAACAGGCGTCACAAGGCGTTGCCTTCATTGCGCTGCATCCCGGAACCACCCTTTCAGTTATTCATCGCGCTAAGGATGAAGGCCGCATTGATCCTCTTGTGAGCTACGGCGGCTCTCACCTTATCGGCTGGATGCTCTATCACAATACCGAGAATCCCTTATATACTGAATTTGACCGTCTCATTGAAATCTGTAAAAAACACGATGTTGTGCTGAGTTTTGCGGACGGTATGCGCCCGGGCTGTATTGCCGACTCCCTCGATCATGCTCAGGTTGAGGAACTTGTGATCCTCGGCGGTCTGGTCAGACGCGCCAGAGAAGCCGGCGTACAGGTTATGGTTAAAGGGCCCGGCCACGTACCGCTCGATGAAATCGCCACAACTGTACAACTTGAAAAGAAGCTCTGTTACGGTGCTCCTTACTTTGTATTCGGCTGTCTGCCAACCGATGCAGCTGCCGGTTATGACCATATTACCTCTGCCATCGGCGGCGCTGTTGCTGCTTATGCCGGCGCAGATTATCTCTGCTATGTCACCCCGGCTGAGCATATTGGTATGCCAAACGTCGATGATGTCTATCAGGGCGTCATGGCCTCTCGGATTGCCGCCCATGCCGGCGATGTTGCCAAGGGACATCCTCAGGCTGTCAAGTGGGATCTGGATATGTCTGTTGCCCGCCGCGCCATGAACTGGAAGGAACAGTTTAAGCTGTCCATCGACCCTGAAACCGCTGAGCGCGTCTGGCGTGAACGCAGCACCAGCTTTACTTCGGAATGTACCATGTGCGGTAAATACTGCGCCATGAAGATTGTTGAAAAATATTTGAGAGCAGAGTAAGGAGGACAAGACAATGACACAGATGCTAGAAGCCCGCAAAGGCCGTATTACAGAAGAAATGGAAAAAGTCGCCCTGATTGAAGGCGTTACCCCGGAATTTGTACGCGAAGGGGTTGCCAAAGGCCACATCGTCATCCCAAAAAACAAGTTTCGCAGCCGTGAAAAAATCTGCGGTATCGGAGGCGGTCTGGATGTAAAGGTCAACGGCCTTATGGGCACATCCTCTGACCGTAATGATATGGAAATGGAAGCAAAGAAGCTGCGGATTCTGGAAGAATGCGGCGCCAACGCTTTTATGGATTTGTCCACTGGTGACGATATTGACGCCATGCGCAAGCAGAGCCTCGCAATCTCGGGTATTGCGGCAGGCTGCGTACCTGTCTACCAGGCCAGTGTCGAAGCCATTGAGAAGCACGGCAGCATGGTTGCCATGACCGAGGATGACCTTTTTGCTACAGTAGAAAAACAATGCCAGGAGGGCATGGATTTCATGGCCATCCACTCTGCTTTAAACTGGTCGGTTTTAAACGCTCTGAAAAAAAGCGGCCGTGTCACCGATGTTGTCAGCCGCGGCGGTTCCTTCCTGACGGCGTGGATGTTCCACAACGAAAAAGAAAATCCGCTGTATGAGCACTTTGAACGCCGCCTGCTCGAAATTCTCAAGGCTACGGATACTGTATTATCCATCGGCGATGCCATCCGCCCAGGCGCCAATGCAGACTCTCTGGACGCTGCCCAGGTACAGGGCCTGGTTGTTGCCGGTGAGCTGACTAAACGCGCCCTGGAGGCCGGTGTGCAGGTCATGATTGAAGGACCGGGGCATGTGCCGCTTAACCAGATTGCGACCACTATGCAGCTCCAGAAGCAGCTTTGCTACGGTGTTCCCTACTATATTCTCGGTTTCCTCGCCACCGATGTGGCCCCAGGCTACGATAACATCACAGGCGCCATCGGCGGTGCCTTTGCCGGCATGCACGGCGCAGACTTCCTCTGCTATCTGACCCCGGCAGAACATCTGGGTCTGCCAAACGAAGATGATGTACGTATGGGTGTCCGCACGACCAAAATCGCAGCGGATGCCGCCAATGTTTTAAAACGGGGCGGCAATGCGTGGAACCGCTCTCTGGCAATGTCCAAGGCGCGGGTGGCGCGGAATGAAAAAGCCCAGATTACCAATGCCCTTGATCCGGAATACCTGGAAAGCAAGCTGAAAGCTGAGCCCGAAAGCCACGGCTGTGCTGCCTGCGGCAAAAGCAAATGCCCGGCGGATATTGCGGCTGAATTTTTCGGTATCGCCTGATCCGTTGACAATGGTCTGAAAATCAGGCAAATCTTTCTCATTACTGCTGAGATTAGTGCTATAATTAATCTTGAAGATCACCTGAAATCTGCAAAATTCAAATAATGAGGTATTTATCATGAGTGCATTAACTTTAAAGGAAGTTATTGAAAATATTGAACCAAAGGACCCTGATTGGGAATCCAAAGCCTGCGCACATGTGGAATCACTTGCCATTCCGCCCTGGAGTCTGGGACAGGTCCTGACACTCGGCGTCCAGCTGGCTGGAATTAAACGGACCATCCACCCCTGTGTGGATAAAAAAATGATCCTGACCATGGCGGCTGACCACGGAATTGCTGAGGAGGGCGTTTCCGCCTTTCCTCAGGAGGTAACCATGCAGATGGTCGCCAATATCGTTGCCGGCGGCGCAGGCGTCAACGTTTTGGGAAAAGCCTCCGGTGCAGAGGTGCGGCTGGTGGATATGGGCGTTAAGGAGGATATGCCCGAGCTGGTAAAAAAGGGTGCCATCATTGACGCCAAGATCGCTCACGGCAGTGAAAACTTTCATAAAGGGCCAGCCATGAGCAGGGAACAGGCAATCGCTGCCCTGGAAGCCGGCATCAATGTCGCTGCAAAAATGATTCAGGAGGAGGGTGTCGAGCTTCTGGGTACCGGTGACCTGGGCATTGGCAACACCACCCCCAGCGCTGCCATTCTCGCGGTTATGGGTGAGTATCCTCTGACCTCCATTACAGGGCGCGGCACAGGGCTTAACAACGCCGGACTTATGCACAAAATCAAAATTATCCGCGAGTCCATCGCGCTCAACAATCCAGATAAAAACGATGCTCTGGACGTGCTGTCAAAGGTCGGCGGCTATGATATCGCTGGTATTGCCGGCATGATCCTTGGCGCAGCCTATAATAAGGTGCCAGTGGTTGTGGACGGCTTTATTTCCACTGCCGGCGCGCTAATTGCCAAAGGCCTCTGCCCCACCTGCGCAGACTACATGATCGCTTCACACCAGTCCGAGGAGCCAGGACATCAGATGATGTGGCAGACTTTGGGAATGCATCCGCTTCTAAATCTTAATTTTCGTCTTGGCGAGGGCACCGGTGCTGCGGTGGCCATGCATCTTGTAGAATGCGCCGCACGGTGCATGAACGACATGCTCACCTTTGAAGACGCAGGAGTCACCAATGGCCTCGCTTAAATGGGACCCCAACACATCCGGTGGACAGTATCTTGAAGATCTGTCCACTGCCTACTGGTATTCGGAATCACTTTTTACGGCCCTGGATATGGGCCTTTTTGAACTTTTGGAGAAAGGCAGCACACCCCTTCCCCGACTGGCAAAAGCTCTGAACTGCAACGAATCCAGCCTGTCCCGCTATCTGTATCTGCTAAAAACCCTGGATCTTGTAGACTGTTATGAAAACAGCTGGTATAACACCACGCTCTCAAGCACCTATCTCATTAAAGGAAAGCCGCTTTATCAGGGCAATTCCATCTTGTGGCGACGTGATATTAAAGCCGACTGGGACACCTTGAAGCCGGCCCTTGAAGCTGGCGGACGTGTCCATTTCCCCCCCGAAAACATCAGTGACGCCGAAATGGACGCCCGGCGTGAGGAATATATCACGGCTATGGACAATATTGTCAGGCTCAAGGTTCCAGAGATTCTTGAATTTTTCGGAAACGGCCTGAAGACTGGCGCCCGTATTCTGGATGTCGGCGCAGGCAGCGGTGCTTTTGCCCTTGGCTTTCTTGAAAAGTTCCAGGACTCCCAGGCCACTCTGGTGGATATTCGCCAGGTCTTGCCACAGACCCGGAAGCTTGTTGAAAAAAGTCCTATTGATACTAAAAACCGTGTTCTGTTCCATGAACAGAATATTCTGGATCCTGACTGGCAGCTTGAGAGCCATTATGATCTTGTCATATTATCCAACATCGTCCACGCCTATGCTGAAGAAGAAATCAGCGGTATTTTAAAAACCGCGTCCCAGCTTCTCTCAGAGGATGGCATCCTGCTGATTCACGACTTTTTTCTGGATCACTGGGACATCAAGGCGGCCTTTTCGGATATCAATATGTTCATCAATACTTATAATGGCAAAGTCTTTAACTCAAAATGGGTCGATCAGACCCTTAAAAACAGCGGTCTGTCCACCACAGGGCTCATCCCTTTGCAGACCGATACAGCTGTTATCTTTGCTGCCAGAGAGTCCGCCGCACTTGACAGCCTGACCATTACACCAGTCCAGAAAATTCTGCAGCCCATCAAAGCCATTGGCTTTGACAAAGTGATGCCCTATGACCCCAAGGACGTGGTCGTCGCTCCCTTTGCCAAAAACAAATGCAAATTCGGTTGCCGCTCCTGGGATAAAAAGCACTGCAGCACTAATCAGGAAATGAGCGCAGATGAGACGAAGGCCTTTGTGAACAGCTTCAGCAAAGCCCTCCTGCTAAAAAGCGAGCCGCCAACTGGCGATTTCCAGCGCAAGGCACTGAGGGCTGAAACCCTTGCCTTTAAAGCTGGCTACTACAAAGCTTTTGTTTTCTGGGCCGGCCCCTGCAGCATCTGTCCAGACTGTGACCTCACTGCTCCCTGCAACAACCACACCCACTCCCGCCCGTCCATGGAAGGCTCGGGTATTGACGTTTTCGCCACTGTAAAAAAGGCCGGAGAGTCCTTGAAAACCCTGAGTGAGCGCGGTGAAGTCATTAAGTATTACGCGCTGCTGCTTTTGGAGTAAACGGAGTTGAAAATGAAACGAATCCTACTAATTCAGGCCATATCCATGGAAGGTATGGACATCGAGCGTGTCTACCCCATCGGTATTGTCACCCTGGCCTCCTGCATTGAAAAGGCTGGCCGATACAGCCTGGAAATTTTTGATATGAACATGGCTGCAGACCCCTATGGTGAGCTACGCGAAAAAATGCTCAGTTATCAGCCGGATATCATTGGTATTTCTCTGAGAAATGTGGACCCGCTGGGCAACAGGACCACCTCGCTGATCGTTCCCTTTGCCATTACCCTGTCCTTTATCAGGCGTTATCTGCCCGACGTTACCCTGATGGCCGGAGGCACCGCCTTTTCCCTTTTTCCAGAACGCCTGATGCGGGAATTTCCCGAAATCGACCTGGGTGTCGCCGGTGAAGCCGAAGAAATTATTGTGCCGCTTCTGGACAGCATTGATCATCCGCCAAAACTGCCCGGGCTGGTTTACCGTGAAAACGGCGAAGTGAAAATGGTGCCTCCTGTGGGAAAATTTGATATGGGCAGCTATACCATGCCCAACCGCGAGCTTTTAGACCCGCGGGAATATCTGAGGGTCAATAAATATGTGGAGAGCGTAGGAGTTGAAACCAAGCGCGGCTGCTGTTATAACTGCGGCTATTGCTCCTATCCGCTTCTCTCCGGCTGTGGCATGCGGTGCCGTGAGCCAGCGTCTGTGGTCGATGAGATCGAGTTTCTGAACAAAGAATACGGTGTCAGCCGTATCCATCTCACTGATTCCATTGTCAACTTCCCCGTAAACCATCTGGATGACATCTGCAAAGAGCTGATCCGGCGCAGGCTGGATATCCACTGGAGCGGCTTTTTCAGGGAAAACCTGCTGACCCCCGAAAACGCGCCGCTATACCGGGATTCCGGCTGTGAGTGCTTCTCCCTGTCGCCAGACGGGCTCAGTCAGACTGCTCTGGATATTCTGGACAAGCACCTGACGGTCGATGAGATTCTTCACACTGCCAGGGTCTTGTCAGACGTGGGCATCACCACTGTTTACCATTTCCTGGTCAACACGCCCGGTGATACCTGGAAAACAGTGGATGAGGGAAAAGCGCTCATCGACCAGATCTACGACATCCACGCTGCCTCCAAAACCATTGGTACCATCGTGCTCAACCTCATCCGCATTATGCCAAGAACCAAGGTTGAAAAGCTTGCGCTGGAGAACGGCGTTATCACGCCCGAAACGGATTTGCTTTTCCCCACCTACTATAATCCCGATCCCTTTAAAACGGTTCGTTACGATCTTGAGATCTACCATAACAAACGAAATATCTTTATGTGGCAGGACGCCTAATAACAAAGACTGGAGCGATTAAATGAAACGAATCCTACTACTCGAACATCCCAGAACACCCGGCGAGGACCGTCAGAATGACATTGCCAACACCACCCTGTCCTCCTGCCTGAACAGCGGCTATCTGGCCGCCGTTCTGCTTGAAAAAGGTTATCAGCCGGCCATTGTAGAGGGCTATATGGAAAACCTGAGCTACGAAGCCATCGAAGCCCACATCGCCGCCCACAAGCCTGAGGTGCTGGGCATCCACCTGGTTTATAACTGGGAGGATAACCACACCCTCTACGCCTTTATTGCCAGAGTAAAAGCAAAATACCAGATCAGCCATGTGACCGTATACGGCTACTATCCCACCTTTGCCTATGAAGAAATCCTGGACCGGTGTCCAGAGATCGACACCTGCATGCTTGGGGAAAATGAGATAACCATCATAAACCTTATGGCAAACCTCCCGAATTACAGGGGCTTAAAGGGCCTGGCTTACCGGAGCAAGGACGGCTATGAGGCCAGCCGGGGTGAGCTGGTCCGCGACCTGGACAGTCTGCCCTTCCCGCTCCGCAAGGCAGCCTCCTACCCTGGCGGCGAGGTCAATATCTTCGGGAGCCGCGGCTGCTACGGGGGCTGCACCTTCTGCTACATTAACCCCTATTATGGCGCAGATGAAATGCACTGTCCCAAGTGGCGGGGCCGTTCTCCTGAAAACATCATCGCGGAAATTGATGCGATCATCGCTCAGACCGATTACCGCTATTTCTATTTCACCGACCCCAATTTTTATGGCCCGGGAAAGGCTGGAAAGGAACGTGTACTCAAGCTGGCCGCCCTTTTAAAAGAGCGCAATATCCGCTTTGGCATTGAGGCAAGGGCCAACGATATCGAGCCCGAAACCACCAGGGCACTGGTGGACGCCGGGCTGCAGAATATCCTTGTTGGCCTGGAATCCGGCAAGGACGAATCCCTGAAGCGTCTCAATAAATATACGACAGTAGCAGACAACGAAAACGCTCTGCGGGTGCTGCGCGAGGCCGGCATTGAACCCAGCGTGGGCTTTATCATGTTTGAGCCTGACTCTACCATCGACGACCTGAGAATTAATCTGGATTTTTTAAAGCGCAACGCCCTTTTGGAAACCCTGGAAATATCTGTCAACGTGCTCTACCATCATCAGATTATCCTGGCGGGCAGCAGCTCCTACCACGACCTTCTGGCTGCAGGACGGCTGAACATTTCCGAGCATTCCACCTACGAGGCCAACACCGATTATGTCAATCCCAGCGTTGCTGCCATGGCAAAAATGATGCGGGATATTACCAACCATATTTTTGACTACATGCATGATACCTGGCAGAAAAGCGCCTCAGGCGATCCCGAGACGGTGGCGCGCTATCAGGCCATCAACCGCCTGCTGGTGGATGGTTTTGAGAACGCCTTAAAGCTTTTAGAAAAGGGCGATATCACCGAAGACGAAAGGCAGGACTGGGTCCGCTGTTTTAACGCTGAAATTGACAAAATCACCGCATAAAAAACTCCGGAAATCTGCAAATAGATTTCCGGAGTTTTTTATTTCTATTTTTATACAGCGCTTATTGTTCAAGCTCCTTCACGATAAATGCCAGCGCTTCATCCAGGGAACGCACCACCATAACACCATCCGTCTCCTGTGTTCCCTTTCTGTCAAGGAGAATCGGACGGATTCCTGCCGCGCGGGCGCCTGCCACGTCCGACGCCATAGAATCGCCGATATGAATGACCTCATGGGCACTGCAGCCGCTGATCTCCAGTGCCTTTTCAAAAAGCTCCCGATGCGGTTTATAGGCCCTTGCCATATCGCCGCAGATAATGCCCGCCGGCTCCAGCGCCTTGTGTCTCATACCTTCTCCCACATAACGGACGCCGTTATTAGTGATAACGTATATGGGCAGCGGACAATTTTCAAAAAATGGCTTGGCGTCCTCAAAAGCCGGCGCGTACATCCAGAAACGCCGGCAAAGCTCATGGGCTTCCTCCAGATTTTCCTGAAGATTCAGCTCCTCGACACAATCTGCCAGAAGCTTGTCCACAATCTCATCCTCCGTTAAAAAGGCGTCGCCGAAACTTTCGTTCTCATACTTTTTCAATTTTCCCCACCAGTAGTTCAGCATAGCCTGCGGGCTTTCAATATCGCTGTTTTTATAAAGCCGCATGGTCATTTCCTCAACGTCTTTTCCCGCTTCTTTCATGATGGTTCCCGTATAATCAATAAATACTGCCTTTAACATAATTTCTCCTTTATAAAAAGTGTGCTTTCCTTCTGTCCGCAAAATGTATCCCTGTTCATTGTCGCACGCTATAATAATCAATATTCATTGACCATTATAGACCATTTTGGCAAAATCAACAACATGCTGCAAAAATTGGATTCATTAAATTTGAGCCAGAAAGCTGTTCGCTGTAATCATTCTAAAAAACATACAGCTTTAAGAAAGGCCTGATATAATATTTGAAACGCTTTCAAACGAGGTGAACCATGAAAAAAGAAAAAATCATGCAAATGATACAGGCTTATGACGGCCTGAACCTTTATATGACAACCGATACACCCGAATCCCCAAAGGCTGTGGTGATCATCAGCCACGGCATGTGCGAGCATTCAGGACGCTACGCCGCAGTCACCCAGAAACTTTTTGACCGCGGGTTTAAGGTGTACCGCTACGACCTCCGGGGACACGGCAAGTCCGAGGGCGAACGTGGCTTCTACAGCGCCCCGGATGAAATCACCGAGGATCTCCACCGTATTGTGGATATCGCCTCAGAGGAAAATCCCGGCCTTAAGCGCTTCCTGCTGGGCTACAGCATGGGCGGCTTTGCTGTGGCGGACTTTTGTACAAAATATCCCGATAAGGCAGAAGGCGCCATTTTGTTTGACGCCGCCACCCGGGATAACCTGGACGGCTTCAGCCGTGTCTCCCAGTCCCTTGACCCTCTGACCCGCTTTCCAAACAAGCTGGCAAAACGGCTGACCTCAGATCCCGAAGTTACTGCGGCCTACAAGGCAGACCCCTTAAACGCTTCCTACTTTACGGCTGGCCTGAGCCAGCAGCTGACACTCGGTATCCGGCAGTTAACCGCAAATCCTGATTTCCGTCTCCCTGTCCTTTTGCTCCACGGTGAAAAAGACACCCTGGTTGACCCAAGCGATTCCACGGATTTTTTTGCGCAGATCGCCTCTGAGGATAAACAGCTGAAAATTTACGGCAACACTCAGCATGAAATTTTTAATGAGGCCGTCAAAAACCAGGTCATGACAGACGTAACCCGTTGGATTGAAAACCGGCTGTAAACGCGCATACTAAAAGGGCCCTGTGACAAAAAACCACAGGACCCTTTTTATTTATCCTAACGGCTGGCCTTTGATCCCCGCATTCGTTTAATCCATTTAACAACCTCTACCTGGACAACAGAGAGCAGTGAAAGCCCAAGGACGGTCAGCCACTGGCTGCCGCTCAGCAGCGTTACCTTAAAGGCTGCCTGTAGCGGTGGAATAAAAAGAATACAGGCCATCAGCGCGGCAGATACCGCAAAGGACAGGATCAGCCATGGGTTTGCGCCTTCGGCCCGCACCCAGACCGGCTCAGTATTAGAGCGCTGATTAAAAGCCCGGAGCATCTGGGAGAGCGCCAGCACACAGAAAGCCATGGTCTGGCCAGTGATGTGGCTGTCTGTCTCAAAACCGATCCAGTAAGCCACCAGCGTCATGGCGGCGACAAAAAATCCCTGTCGGATTACCCTTCAAAAGGTCAAACAGCGTTCCCGATTTAACCGGCGGATGGCTCATGATATTTTTGCTGGCCGGGTCTACCCCCAGGGCAAGCGCCGGCAGTGTTGCGGTTGCCAGGTTGACCCATAGAATATGAACCGCCAGCAGCGGCGCATCCCAGTTAAAGACGGTTGCCACAAAAAGGGTTAAAATCTCAGCAATGTTTCCTGCCAGCAAAAACTGAATAACCTTTTGAATGTTCCGGTAAACACGCCGTCCCTCCTTAATCGCGTAGGCAATGGTGGTAAAGCTGTCATCCAAAAGAATCATGTCGGCGGCCTCCTTGGCCACATCCGTTCCTGTGACACCCATGGCAACACCGATGTCTGCTGCCTTAAGGGCTGGTGAGTCATTGACTCCGTCCCCGGTCATGGCCGCAACCTCCCCGCCCCGCTTGAGCGCCTTGATAATCCGCAGCTTGTCTGCCGGCGATACCCGGGCATAGACGGTGGTGGTCTTCACTGCCTCTTCGAGCTCACGCTCTGACAGGCACTCCAGCTCATCGCCGGTCAGCACTGTATTTCCTTCCTGGAAAATATCCAGCTCCCGGGCAATGGCAATGGCTGTAACCTTGTGGTCGCCAGTGATCATCACCGTCCGGATTCCCGCCTTCCGGCAGGTTCTTACCGATTCCGCGACTTCCTTTCTCGGCGGGTCAATCATTCCCACAACACCGATAAAGGTCAGGTCATGCTCTATATTTTCTTCATCATCCTCGGGAATTTCCTCAAGCTGCCGTGTTGCAAAGCCCAGTACACGCAGCGCTTTTTCCGACAACTCAAGACAAAGCCGCTGAATATTTTTCCGGTCGGTTTCTGTCATGGGGCGGGCTCCCTGCTCAGTGAGCATCCGGCTGCAAAGGGGAAGGAGTTCGTCTACCGCGCCCTTCGTGTAAGCCGTCAGCTGCCCCCCAACTGGATGAACCGTCGTCATGCGCTTCCGGTCAGAGTCAAAAGGATTCTCAAAAACCCGGGGATAGGCCGCCTCCATGTTATCGTGGTCCAGCCCAAAAGCTCTTGTCATGTACAGGAGCGCACCCTCGGTGGGGTCGCCGATTATGGCGCCCTCCTGATCCGGATCAAAACTGGCGTCATTGCATAAATCCGCCGCGACCATCAGCTCACGGTATACCTCAGGATGCGCCTCAGCTGCCGCGCCGGCGAAAACGGCCTGTCCTGCCTCAAAGTCTCCGTTTACCGCTACCTGGGTAACTGTCATCTGGTTAAGGGTCAGCGTCCCTGTTTTATCGCTGCAGATGACCGTAGCACTCCCAAGAGTCTCCACCGCAGGCAGCTTACGGATCAAAGCGTTTCTTTTAGCCATGCGCTGAACCCCCAGAGCCATGACAATGGTAGCCGTGGCGGGCAGCCCCTCCGGAATAATGGAAATGGCCAGAGAAATAGCCACTAGGAACTGCGGAATCAATGGCCGGTGGTAAACAGCGCCGATGGCAAAAATCAGCACACAGACAATGACCCCAATGATGATCAATGTTTTACCCACCGCGCCCAGCTTGCGCTTAAGCGGCGTATCGGTCTCATCCTGACTGTCGAGCATACCGGCAATGTTCCCCACCTCTGTGTTCATGCCCGTTGCCACCACCACACCAGTGGCACGGCCATAGGTGACAATGGAGGAGGTATAGGCCATGTTGCCCCGGTCCCCCAATGCGCAGCGCTCAGGAAACAGCGCATCCGCGTCCTTTTCCGACGGGACAGACTCCCCGGTCAGGGACGCCTCCTGCACCTTCAGATTGGCCGAATCAATGAGCCGCAGGTCTGCGGGCACCATGTCCCCGTCACTCAGAAATACAATATCCCCGGTCACCAGCTCACTGGCAGGCACAATACTCTCCTCATCCTCCCGCAGTACGCGGGCTGTAGGTGCGCTCATATTTTTCAACGCCTCCAGAGAGGACTGGGCCTTTTTCTCCTGGACAATGCCAATAAGGGCATTCAGCACAACGATGGTAAAAATGACCCCTGCCTCTGTCCATTCCCCCAGCACAGCTGAAAAAATGGCAGCGCCAATCAAAATAAGAACCATGGGGTCTGTGATCTGAGACCAAAGCATCTGCGCAATGGATCTCGGCGGTTTTGAACGCAGCACATTGCGTCCGTTTTTTCTTAGCCTTTCGGCTGCCTCAGCATCGCTTAATCCCTCCTCCGAGGTCTGCAGGCCGGCGAAAACATCTTTTGCCGGCAGCGCGTGCCAAGGCTCCTGTCTGTGATTATCCATATTGGATAAACCACCC
>OAWD01000966.1_pt1 | contig 14578 bp, 8 predicted proteins | sample 1495361 | NCBI WGS metagenome assembly OAWD01 (sample SAMEA2580130, study PRJEB22360) | human gut metagenome | biome: human gut; feature: human-associated habitat; material: faeces | place: Denmark | collected 2008/2010 | reverse complement strand
GCATGGGCCTCAACGCGTTCTTCACCTACACCGTGTGCTTCGGCCTCGGCTTCAGCTGGCAGCAGACCATGTGCATGGTGTTCCTGTGCGGCCTGATCAACATCCTCATCACCGTCACCAAGATCCGCAAGATGATCATCCTGGCCATCCCGGAGTCCCTGCAACACGCCATCGGCGGCGGCATCGGCCTGTTCGTGGCCTACGTGGGCATGCTGAACGTCGGCCTGATCAAGTTCACTCCCGGCGATCCGAAGGCCGCCGCCAAGGGCGGTGCCGTTGCGGCTACCCCGGGTCTGGCCAACTTCAACGACAAGGTGCTGTGGGTCTTCCTGATCGGCCTCGTACTGGCCATTGTGTTCACCGTGATGAAGGTTAAGGGCGGCATGCTGCTGGCCATCGCCATCACCACCGTAATCGGCATCCCGTTCGGCGTGACCACCTGGTCCAACTCGCAGTCCATCAGCGAGACCTTCTCCCAGCTGCCGCAGACCTTCGGCGCGATCTTCTCCGCCGAGGGCTTCCCGGCACTGTTCTCTGATCCGACCAAGCTGCCGCTGGTCATCGTGACCATCTTCGCCTTCTCCATGTCCGATACGTTCGACACCCTGGGCACTTTCATCGGCACCGGCCGCCGCACCGGCATCTTCTCCGCCGAGGATGAGAAGGCTCTGGAGAACGGCCACGGCTTCTCCTCCAAGATGGACAAGGCCCTGTTCGCCGACTCCATCGCCACCTCCATCGGCGCCATCTGCGGCACCTCGAACACCACCACCTACGTCGAGTCTTCCGCCGGCATCGCCGCAGGCGGCCGAACCGGCCTGACCTCCGTGGTTGTGGCGATCTGCTTCGCCTTGTCCGCGTTCCTGGCCCCGGTCGTCTCCGCCGTGCCGTCCGCCGCAACCGCCGGCGTGCTGGTGATCGTCGGCTGCATGATGGCCGCTTCCCTGAAGGAAGTCAAGTGGGACGACATCGCCGAAGCCATTCCGGCGTTCTTCGCCGCCGTGTTCATGGCCTTCTCCTACTCCATCTCCTACGGCATCGCCGGAGGCTTCATCATGTACTGCATCGTGAAGACCTGCAAGGGCAAGGCCAAGGAGGTTCACCCGATCATCTGGACTGTGGCCGCGCTGTTCATTCTGGACTTCGTGTGCATGGCGATTCTGTAACGCTGATTGACAACGGATTAGCCTTTAAGGATTAATCCGCCGCCATACGGCATAAAGGCCGGGCTCTCACAAGGGCCCGGCCTTTGTTGTTGCCACAGTGATCAACGCCCATGAGTACCTTCGATGATCATCCGCCATTCTTGATGCATGGGAATAGTTGTCAACCGACAACTAAACGTACATGGCGGCAGCACGAGTGCCTTATTCAACATCGAAATATGCAGCGCGAAGAAGCCGAAAAACCAAAAAGGCTTCTATACCGAATGAAACGGTATAGAAGCCTTTTGGTTTGCGATCAAGCCCTTCTCACCCGAGAGAAGCTAGAGAACGATCAGTCCTCGAATGCCGAACCGTTAAGCGGGAAGCCCTACGGGCTTCCCGTAGGTGAGGGGAGCGGCTATGCCGCGACCGATCCGTGAGAGGGATTTAGTCCTCGAACGGATCAAAGTCGCGACGGACGCGGCGACGCGGGCGCTCAGTACGCTCTTCGCGGTCGGCGCGGTAGTCGTCGTAGTTGTCGTCTATACCGTTTCGGGGGTGACGGTCCGAGCCACGGCCACGGCCACGGGAACCGCCACGGCGGTCATCACGATCGCCACGGTCATCGCGATCGGAAGAGCGACGGCGACGCGGACGATCATCGTCACGGGAGTCGCGAGCATCACGGTCATCGCGATCGTCGAAGTCACGGTCGGCAGAACGACGGCGACGCGGACGATCATCATCGCGATCATCGCGATCGAAGTCACGGTCATCGGAGCGACGGCGACGCGGACGATCATCGTAATCATCCTCGAAGTCATCGGAGCGACGGCGACGCGGACGGTCGTCACGATCGTCGAAGTCACGGTCATCGCGCTCGGAGCGACGGCCACGGCCGCCACGGCGATCGTCACGGTCACCACGGCCACGGCCGCCACGGCGGTCATCGCGATCGCCACGGCTCGGGCGGGCGTTGTTCTCCTGATCCTCGAAACCAGGAATGGCCAGGGAGATCTTGCCGCGATCATCGACACCCTGAACGATCACCTCAACGGTGTCGCCTTCCTTGAGCACGTCTTCGACAGCGTCAATACGCTCGCCGTTGGCCAGGTTGCGGATCTGGGAGATGTGCAGCAGGCCGTCGGTGCCGGGGGTGAGGTTCACGAAAGCGCCGAACGACGTGGTCTTGACGACCTTGCCGTTGTAGGTTTCGCCGGCCTCGGGCACGTGCGGGTTGGCAATCTGGTCGATGATGGCCTTGGCCTTCTCAGCAGCCTCGCCACCCTCGGAGGAGATGAAGACGGTACCGTCATCCTCGATGGCAATTTCAGCGCCGGTGTCTTCCTGAATCTGGTTGATCATCTTGCCCTTCGGGCCGATGACTTCGCCAATCTTCTCAACCGGGACGGAGGTGGTGATGATGCGCGGAGCGAACTCGCTCATCTCGGCCGGGCCGTCGATGCACTCGTTGATGACCTCGAGAATCGTGGCGCGGGCTTCCTTGGCCTGCTGCAGAGCGGCGGCCAGGATGTCGGCGGGGATGCCGTCGAGCTTGGTGTCGAGCTGCAGGGCGGTGATGAACTCGGAAGTACCGGCCACCTTGAAGTCCATGTCGCCGAAGGCATCCTCGGCACCCAGAATATCGGTGAGGGTCTTGAAGATGTGCTTGCCATCAACGTCGCCGGACACGAGGCCCATGGCGATGCCGGCAACCGGAGCCTTCAGCGGCACGCCGGCAGCCAAAAGGCTCAGCGTGGAGGCGCACACGGAACCCATCGAAGTGGAACCGTTGGAACCGATGGCCTCGGAGACCTGTCGGATGGCGTAGGGGAACTCTTCGCGGCTCGGCAGCACCGGCACGAGAGCCTTCTCGGCGAGGGCGCCGTGGCCGATTTCGCGGCGCTTCGGGGAACCGACGCGGCCGGTCTCACCAGTGGAGTACGGCGGCATCTCGTAGTTGTGCATGTAACGCTTGGACTGCGGACCGGACAGCGCGTCGATCTGCTGCTCCATCTTGAGCATGTTCAGCGTGGTGACGCCCAGAATCTGGGTCTCGCCACGCTGGAACAGGGCGGAACCGTGCACGCGAGGCACAATGTCCACCTCGGCGGACAGGGTGCGGATGTCGCGCAGGCCACGGCCGTCGATGCGGTAGTCCTCGGTGAGGATGCGGCGGCGCACGATCTGGCGCTGCAGCTCCTTGAACGCGTTGCCGAGTTCCTTCTCCTTCTCGGCATCGTCCATGTCGGTGAACTCGTTCGCGAGCACCTCACGCACGTGCTCCTTGATCTCGTGGATGCGGTCCTGGCGCGGCAGCTTCTCCGCGATGGACAGCGCCTCGTTGAGGTCCTCGTGGGCGATCTCGTCGATGCGGGCGTACAGCTCGTCGGTGTACTCGGGGAACAGCTGGAAGTCCTTGGTCTCCTTGGCTGCCTTCTCCTTGAGCTCGTTCTGGGCTTCACAGATCACCTTGATGAACGGCTTGGCGGCTTCGAGACCCTGCGCGACGACTTCCTCGTCCGGCTTGATCTGGCCCTCGTCGTAGATGAGGTGCCAGGCGTTCTTGCCGGCACCGGCTTCGATCATGGCGATGGCGACGTCACCGTTCTCGATGACACGGCCGGCGACCACGATCTCGAACACGGCGCGCTCACGCTCGCTCCAGCGCGGGAAGGCGACCCACTGGCCGTCGATCAGCGCCAGACGCACGCCGGAGACCGGGCCTTCGAACGGCAGGCCGGAGATCATCGTCGAAGCGGAGGCCGCGTTCAGGGCGATGACGTCGTAGGCGTCGTCGGGATCGATGGACAGCACGGTCTCCACGACCTGCACTTCGTTGCGCAGCGTGTGCGGGAACAGCGGGCGCAGCGGACGGTCGATGATACGGCACGCCAGGATCGCCTCGGAGCTCGGGCGGCCTTCACGGCGGAAGAACGAGCCCGGGATCTTGCCCGCGGCGTACATCTTCTCCTCCACGTCGACGGTCAGCGGGAAGAAGTCGTAGTTCTCCTTCGGGCTGGAACCGGCGGTGGTGGTGGACAGAATCATGGAATCGTCGTCGAGGTAGGCGGCCACGGCGCCATCGGCCTGCTGGGCGAGGCGGCCGGTCTCGAAGCGCAGCGTGCGCTTGCCAAACGATCCATTGTCGATTACGGCCTCAACGGCCTTGATTTCGGGACCCTCCATAGGGTTCCTCCTTCTTTAATTTTCTAATTATTCCTACATACTGTGCTGCGGTTTGGCGACTCGCTTGAACCGCAACTGTCCTCTTCAGCGGACGTCACATACCTTGTTTCGACTGGCCCCATGGCCGTCGTTCCTCGTGTCAACCCCTTCATTCGGGTTCTCTCGTCGGCCTTACCTACTGGCTACCTGCGTGCGTACCGTTTCCGGTTTCGGCACCCTACTGGCCTATCCTCTAACCCTCTTGCCGTTGTTGCCGTTGGCTGGCGATATGTAAAACGCCCGAGCACCATCCTAGGTACTCGGGCGGAAGTCTTCAATTATCGACGCAGACCCAGACGCTCGATGAGGGAACGGTAACGGTTGATGTCAACGCGCTTGAGGTAGTCAAGCAGGCGACGACGGTCACCGATCATCAGCTGCATACCACGACGGGAGTGGTGGTCATGCTTGTGCTCCTTGAGGTGCTCGGTCAGGTCGGCGATACGCTTGGACAGCAGAGCCACCTGGACCTCCGGAGAGCCGGTGTCACCTTCATGGGTCGCGTACTCGTTGATAATCTGGGTCTTCTCGTCAGCCGTCAGTGCCACGGCGTCCTCCTTATTGTGTCGTTGCGCGGTGTTTCGTGCAGGCTCGCTCGAAACGCTCTCTATCCGCGGGCGAAATTACGCCAAATAGAAACTATACGGCAGGGGCCGGACTGGGGGGCACACGGTTTGCGCGGCGGTGAGCAGTAAGTGGTGAGTATTGAGCGACGTACGGCGACTCACGTGCGCTCACACAGTGGTGAGTAATCCGCCAAACAACACCACGAGCAGGGCGATGGTTTCAATCACGAAGTACAGAATGAAACTCGCCCAGCTTTTGGTCAGTACGTTCAGCGGCGAGGTCTTCCGGATAATCACCAGCAGACCAACAAACACCAGGGCGTATACGGCGATGCCGATCGCCGCCCCCATAATGCCCAGATTCGCGGCATTTGCCAGACCGGCCTGCTTGCCGTAGACCACGTACGTGGAATACCAGAAGTTGAGATTGAGCATGCTGAGTCCCGCGATGAACTGCTCACAGGCCAGCCCGAGCACGAACACGATCAGCCATGGCCAGGACGGCGAGACGACCACCGCCATCGCCAATCCGACGTACGTGATCACCACGGCCACCCAACCGACCAGTGCGATACCTTGCGGAGACACTCCCCCGAGCACGGCCACAATGGAGTCAGTATTATTCACCGCCAGCGAGCGACCGAACCAGTATGGCGCGATGATGGCGCACAGTACGGCAAGAATAATCAACGCCCAACGCAACGGATGGGAGCGACGGCGCTCGATATCAGCCAAAGACAAATCGGTCTCGGGTATGGAAGCCTCGGGGTGCCTGGAAACCTCGACGGTCTCTACTTTGCCGCCTACGATTTCCGTCGCCTCGTTAGGTTCTTGCTCGTTGGATTCCTGCTCCATGCACCGCCTCGCCGATTACCTGCTCATTGCCGATTATTGCGATGCCCATCTTAGCGTGCGTGTTGGGCAAGTCTCCGATACGATCGATTACTCGCCCTGGTCCTCACCATGATCCTTGCTACGATTCTCCTTATCCGAATCCGTGGGAGCAACGTCATTATTGCCCGCAGACAAGCCCCGCTCGCCCGATTCGCGCTTCGGAAGCAAGAAAGATGATGCCCTGCTCCCCCGTTTCTACGCCGATGTCATGCTCCACCATGTCTCACGCCGCGGTCTCAACATAACAGGATGGGTTGTACGAATCCACGTTGCCGAGCATTCGCACAACCCACCATTGCGACACATCACTGATTCCGCACATTCAATCGCTGCAACCAACAGGCTGCGGCGATATTTCAGCGCGAAGAGCGGCGTATCCGAATGACACTGATGCCAGCCAGCATCAGGGCAATTGCAGACAGCACCATCGGTGTTACGGACGAACCAGTTGATGACAGTTCAGATGAATTATCATCAGCAGTAGAAGACTGTTGCTGGCCGCCATCACCGGTCTGATCGCCGTTACCCGACTGGTTACCGTCACTGGTCTGATCACCATCACCGGTCTGATCACCACCACCAGGATTTCCGCCATCACCAGACTGACGGTCAACCGCCAATTGCGCGAGCTGCAAACTCAGTGCACGCTGCGGGGCATCCACCTCATTTTGCGTGGAAGGATCGGATGCCAACGCCTGCTTTGCCTTATCAAGTAGCGTGAGCATCTTATCCCACTCATCCATAGGATATTCCGCAGACTGCAGAGAGTCAGCCTGATCAATGGCCGAACACAGCTTAGACGTATCCACAGCTTTGCCGTCAGAAGTCAACACGTCGCTCAAGTCATAGTAATCAAAATCGACATAACCACCCGTATTCTCCTTGGCGTAATTGAACAAGCCGATTCGATACCCCTTAAAGTGCGACAAGCTCCAATCGTAAGTCAGCGGCCCCTGCTCGTCGCCAAGCTTGGACCATTGCTTACCGTCCAGACTGTACCAATACTGAATCGTCAACTTACCACTCGCATTATCCAGTGTGTTGTCCGACTTGATCCACACATTGGTCGCATCATCTGGCAATGTCACTGTGCCGCCCGATACAAAGGCCTCTTCAGCGTCACGATCAATCGTATCGTCAACGATATTACCGTCCGCGTCCTTCACGCCATTGTCGTAGACACGCTTGACCACACCCAACGTTCGCTGTCCATTTTCTTGACGCACAGCGGCATAGGCAAAACTACGGGTATATGTAGCGAGGCCTGCGGTGTCTCCATCCTTCATATGACTGACATCCATGTGGGTTTCCACAGACATGGATCCGCCAAAGGTACGCTGCGACAAAACGTTACGGGCGGTTTCAAAATATGTCAGGTCGCCATAAGTGCCTTTCATATATTTGGCCGTGGCGGAAACCTTGTGCCCATTGGTCAAACGCAACCAGCCTTCACGATCAGTGAGAGACCAATATCGGTTATCTGGATTATGTCCCCATTCCCATACCAAATCAAGATTCGAACCATTGGGTTGGTATTCTTCGGCGACCGGATATTCCTTCTCATCAGCAAGACCGATCAGGGAAATATCGTCGATGACGTAATCCATGCACGTGCCTTCCGCACCCCACGCGGTTTCGACAATGAGTTTGGAACCTTCCACATTAGCGTCGGATGGGATGGAGAACTCACCTGTGATAGTAGTCGTCTCCCCACGTTTCACTGTTCCTGTGGCCACACGATTAATTGTGCCGTCTGCATATTGAATCGCCACATAAAACAGGTGGGAAGTCACAGCCGATGAATCGACGCCGTCCATCTCATGGTCGTATCGAATCGTTGCACTGGCACGATATGTCACGCCCTGCTGCAATTTTCCATCCATAGATTGACCCGGGCCAGCGCCATTGTATTCGCCACGATTCGTCACAGCAAGACTCGTGGTTCCAGAAAGAGAACCATCCGTAATCGCGGTAAGCGTACCATTCCACTGAGGGGTCCACGATTCAGTCCCGTTTTCGAAATCGCCATTGTCCACCAGCTCGATTCCAATCAGAGAATCGTCAACCTGAGGAGGCTCCTCCAGAGTCCACCAATCCTGATCCTGATAAGACTGATGAGGCGCGTCATTATCAAAATCGTCCGAATTGACCAGGGAACGCTGGCGAACCAGATTCTCCAAATCAGCAGGCAAATCAATCAGTTTGTCGTAGGTGTCCGACGCGCTTACCTGATTATTGTCCCCAAACACAGGCCATCCGTCATCACCCCACGTTGCAGGAATCAAACCGGGAATACGTCCGGTCGGATATGTGTCTCGGAAGAAGAATCCATGCCAAGACGTCGTGCCATCACCGTTGTCGACTTCAACAAGGCTACCTTGTGCGAAAGCACCTAGATAATACTTTTTGGCTTCGTATTTGGAGCCATCAAGCAAATCAGTGGTGCGCAGCAGCATCACCGTACGACCGTCTTTGCCCCAGTAAATCGTTGGAGTATAGAAATAATCACCGATTTTGAAAGTCTGAGATCCTTCAAATCCGGTAGGAGTCTCACCAAGATCATCAGTGAACTGTTCGGCAGAGATGATATTCTCATGGCTCTCCACCACCGTGGTTAAATCATCGGACAGCCTATATTGGTTGACGCCGGAGATAATCCAAGGACTCCCTTGCTCATCAAAATACAATGACGGATCATGGAATCCCCGATTAAGGGCAATCTTCGTCCAAGGACCATTCTCAATATCATCGGTGTAGTAGATATAAGCGCCATTAAGGTTGTTCGTATTGAATAACACGTAGAAGCGGCCATTGTGATAGCGCAGCGACGGAGCCCACTCGCCTTCGCCATACGAGCTAGCTCCATTGCGCAAGGATGAAGCATCGCTCATAGAAATGCGATCATACACGTACGTGACTATCCACCAATTGACCAGATCATAGGATTTCATAATTGGAGATCCGGGACTGAGCTCCATAGTGGTACTCACCATGTAATACACATCACGACCGTCTTTGTTATTCGGATCGTCCTTCGACACACGAATAACACTGATATCCGGAACATCCGTGTTCAACATGGGAATGGAATACGTGCCATCACCGCTATCAGTCGTGGTGTAACTGCCATCCGATGGCGTTGAAGATGGCGTTGAATCATCCGCAAAGACCGGCATTGGCGCCAAAATCAACCCACAAGTCGACAACACCGCGATAGCACTAGCCGAAATTTTTTGTCGTAAATAATTCATAAGTCTTTTAACCTTTCATGATAAGCACTCAACATCGAGTGCGTATTCCAATAGCATGCCCGCACAAATCAGCAATGAATGACGATAAGACATTCCCGCATATGGATAAGTGATGGACATTACCACTGCCAAAACTTACGCTTGAACAAGTACCAGTTCTAGGTTTCATGTGCGGTCATCCCGAGGCTGCCGCTACGGGATGACCGCATTACCAAGAGGTAACTAGCGCATCTCGCGACGCACTCGCGCTACGATCACACCAGTGAGAGCCAAGCAAGCGACAATCACAGCACCAGGCAAGACAGAGGAACCGGTTTGTGCCAAATCCACGCCATCGTCATTGGAGCCGTCGGCATTGCCATCAGTGGAATCATCAGCCAGCTTCAGACCGGCACGTGCACTATTCAATGCAGCAAGCGCATCTTGAACCTGCTGTTCAGTAGCGGATTCATCCTGCAATACCGCCTGAGCCTTCTGCAATGCGTCAGCAAACACCTTCCAGCTCTCTTCCGTGTAATCGGAAGCGTTCAGGCTGGAATTCTCATTCACTGCGCTCTGCAAATCAGACTTGTCCACCGGAGTCGAAGGAGTTTCATCCTGCGACTCCGTGAAAGTGTACGTAGTGATGTCGTACAGCTCATCCTGAGCATTCGCACCACCATCGGATTTGAAGGAGAACACCACATGATGCACCCCTGTCACACCCTCAAGGGTGGTCGTGTAATCGGCGTACTCGGATCCATCACCGGCAGGAATCGAAATAGAAGCCACAGGTTCGGAATCCGGATCATCAAGACGAATCTCAAGGATGCCTCCGGCTTTGCCAGCTGCAGTCACAGTCAGCGAAGAGGCGCCGTTATTCCCGAAATCGACATTCGCCAAAGACGTCCACTCACCATTATTAATATTGCTGAGCTTCTGACCTTCGGAATTGTCTGTAGTCATATCGACCACGCGCACACCAGAAGTCAGGTCATATGCGTTCTGAATGCCGGAATCCCATGCAATGGTGGAAGCTGGAATGCCTCCATCTTGATACGCGTCCAGATTCTTCACCGAAGAGAGACCCTCATATGTCATTGCAATATCGGCAATGGAACCATCCTCGTTAACCGTAATCGGATCGAGATGAGTATTTCGGTAGCCATGCGCCGCGTCAAGATTACCGCCGTTCATCAATTCCTTTGCCACCGTTTGCGCATGGTAGGTCATATACCACTGGTCGCCAAGTTGAACCATCGCGTGATGATTGTTGCCGCCAACACCGAAATACGTGCTCGGATTCTTCAGAATCTCACCCTGATAAGTGAACGGCCCCATCGGGTTGTCTGAAGTCATATACGCGATATTGCCGTAACCGACCGTGTTACCATCAATTACGTTGTCATGGCTGAAATTAGTGCAATACGAGTAGTAATAAGTACCACCTATCTTGGCAATCCCGGAGTCCTCAAACATGGCAGGTGCGTCTATGACCTGAGCCTCACCTTCGGTATGCAGCATGTCATCGGACAGTTTAATAACGCGAGCCGTGTTCGGATGTTCTTCCTCGCCTGTCGGAACACCACCTCCGTAATACAGGTAGCCCTGCCCGTCATCATCCACGAACACCGCGGGATCAAACAGCCAGACCACACCAGCGGATTCAGGAGTACCGCCCTTAATCAACAGCTCACCGGTTTCGTCCTTCCACGGACCAACAGGAGAATCCGAGGTCAGCACACCGATACCGCTGCCGCCATTGGCGAAATACAGGAAGAACTTCTCTTTACCGTTGATGGTCTTATGAGCGACGGCAGGAGCCCAGGAATTGCTGGCCCAGGTGGCCACCCCCTGTTCTCCAGCCACACGAATGTAACCCTCATTACGCCAATTGACCATGTCATCACTGGACAGAACATTGATGGTCTTTACTTGAGCGAACGAATTGTCCTTGATCTGCCCAGTACTGTCATATTCATAGTCATAATTCAACGAGCCATCAGCATTCACAGAAGTGCCATCACCCGTAGTGTAGATATATACGCGTCCGTTGTATTCCATAGCCCACGGATCGGCGCCATACCAATAATCGATAATCGGGTTTGAATAGTCGCCGAAAGCCTTGGCTGCCGTTGCCGTACCCGTAGTCGGCGGCACGAATGAGGAACCAGAATCCGAACCGGTTACGGAAATGTCGTCGACAATGAAGTCGGCATTGCTCGTGCCATACTTGTTTTCAATCACCAGCGAGGGACTGGTGAAATCACCACTACCACCTAACGTTCCAGTACCTGAAATTTGTGTCCACTCACCCGCTTTCGCCGTTCCGGTCGCAATCTGGTCACATCCGGAACCATTACCCGAACAAACAGTGATATTGAATTCACCGTCTTCCGTGGCCTTGACCCACATACTTCCGGTATATGTCTGTCCTTTTTCCACCTTGCCATCAAGAGACTGGATTGCACCAGCATCAGAGGATGTACGATCAGTAACGCTCAAGGCGCCACTGCCACCATGCACATCATCCGCAGTGACGGCAATGGACGATGCGGAGCTATTCCACACCGTTCCAGACTTCCAACCATTAAGATCGTCTTCGAATCCGCCGTTGACGACCAATTCGACGGGTTCATCGGCCGACGCCGCAGTCACTCCGATAGTCGCTGGAAATACAGCCCCCATGCAACACAGCACGGATGCAGCCGCAGCAGCAACCACACGACCGGTTTTCCTTGTTTGCAATATGTGAATGTTATAAACCATTCAGTTCCCTTTCCTGAATGATGGAGGGCGACTCCCCCCCCCATCATTTTTTCTTCGCCGCACAATCGAATCCCACGTTGGTTACGACCACATCGCGGCTCATTGCAAAGCCATGCCAGAGGAACGTCCCTCAAGGGCAGCCATGCAACAGCCATTGTATAAATGAGCGCATTTCACTCGCGATCGTCCTTGATAACAAATTGATAACGATATGCACAATGAAAATAAGTTCACATAAACGCAACGCAACACATCAAATATGACAGTTTCATATGCCAATTACACACTTTGCATAACATATTTCAACAAAGAATGGAGACGTACAAGCGAACTCATCTGATGCCACCACTCATCGCCTATAAAGCTGGCGTGTCGCGCCACAATAACATCACAGCCGATAAAACGACACCCCGAAGTTGAGACTCATTCAACAATGCGGCCAGCTTAGACACACAACCAACGCTTCGCTTCATAGCACCGAACATTGATTCCAGCACAGTCACGACCATCTTCTTTGAAGGCAATCGTGTTTACGCGACGCCCATGCTAGGACGGTATTGTACCGTGAGTGCGCCATACGTGTGCGCATATGAGAAAAGGCGAAAGCCGTTGCGACTTCCGCCTTTGTAGTGGAGCGGATGACGGGAATCGAACCCGCGTAATCAGTTTGGAAGACTGAGGCTCTACCATTGAGCTACATCCGCGTTAAGCGTCGCTTTTGGCGACTTGAGTTATTATACATATTTCTTCGGGGATGGCAAACGCGTGTGGCTGCAGCAGGACCAGCCAATCTAGTTGATGGATTGCGGCTTTGCCGAGGACTCCCCTCAGTCACCTACGGCGACAGCTCCCCTCAAAGAGGGGAGCTAGAAACCGTCGAAATCACAAATGGATGAGCTGGGACTCGTATGGTTGGAGGTCGGCGCCCATCGCATTCAGAATCACGAACCAGCAGTTTTCGGGCAGCGAGTCGAGCTTGTCGATCTGGTTCTTGAGCAGGCGCACGTCGCGGCTGGTGAGCGCGCCCCACAGGTTAACCATGATGGAGACGTTGTACAGCATGTAGCACTCGGGGGCCTCGGGCGCTATTCCACAGAAATCGTCACCACCGCGGAGGCAATCGAACCATCGTGGCTCAGGGAAATATGGATATGCGGCATCGACCCCGCACCGATAGTCGAGCGCTGCGCCGAACGCGCATTCCGCCGCTCCTGCATCACTGCATAAGGCCCGTTATCGGAAGCAGGGGAATAAGCAGAGGAATAGCGAGCGCCGGCAGCCGAATTCGCGTAATCAGTTTGGAAGACTGACGCCGCCCCCTTACCCAGAGACACATGCGGCACACCACGGGAATCGTCCAAGATCTCGATTTCAGGCCACGGGAAATTATCAAGCGTGAACGGATAGGGGGCATCGCCAAGATAATCGCACCAGGCTTTGAGGAACGCCTCCTTGCCCGCCCATTTGGCGGCCAGATGGACGGCCTCCCCGTCATTCTTCTGGCGCGCGCGGTCGGATGCCTGCCGCACCTCACGCACGGAGAACAGCGCACGCATGCGAGACCCCGGCTCCGCCAACTGTTCGGCGAATGCGGCCACATCCACCACGTCATGCCCCAAACCACAAGTATTCATGCTTCCTATTGTGTACCGCTTCGCGCGTAATCTCTACACCTCATCAGAATTGGGGCCTGATTTCCATTTCAGGGGGAAAAGATTCACTATGCTGGATGACCTCGCGCAATACCGCAAACATCTTGGGCTGGCTGCCTAGCCGTCCAAAAAACATCCGCGCCCCGCCCCGGAGGTCTATCTCCGTTTCGAGGGGCGGATTTTGACCGTTCCGGAGGTCTACTTCCGTTTCAAGGGGCTGGTCATCCTCCATACCACGAGTATCCGCAGCATAACGCCAACGCCATTCCGCCGTTTTTACGCCTTGTCTACTTGGGCAACAGCCCCTTGAAACGGAAGTAGACCTCCGGCGAATGCCAAATCAGCCCCTTGAAACGCAGAAAGCTCACTCCGAGGGAGGGGATTTCGTATGTTCTGCATATTTCTCTCACTGAGTTTGTGCCAGCGAGAAAGCTCCAGGGGAAACTCCCCTCACCCGCTTCGCGGGAGCTCCCCTCAAAGAGGGGAGCCAGAGGAATCAGGCCTCGTAGTAGCCGTCGGCGTCGAGGCGGGCGTCCGGGTTGAGGAGCATAGCCTTTTCGACCTCGTGGTGGTCGTAGCCACGGTGATCCTCGCGGAAGCGACGGTTGTCGATCGGCTCGTAGAGCGCGGCGCGACCCATCATGCCTTCCTCAAGGTGACGCTGGCCGGCGGCCAGGCGGGCGTTGGCACGCTCACGCCAAGCTTCCAGTGCGGCCTCACCATCGGCCTTGGCCACGGCCGCCTCGAAGGCACCCGGATGGACCAGAGCCACGAAGCCGGAAACATGTCCGAAGCCGAGCGAGGTGGCCAGACCGGCCTTGACCGGGCGACCAGCGGTCTCGCGACCGAACTCGTCCTCACCACCGCCGATGCGCAGGGGCTTCCTAACCCAGACCATGTGGTCGTCGCGCTGGAGCTTCGGATCCACGCAGTCGAGCGCCGCGTTCGCCGGAATCACGCCGGACTTGAACAGCTGCGTCAGACCGTTGACCTGGAAGATGCAGGCACCACCCTTGGCGTGGCCGGTAAGCGTCTTCTGCGAGATCACGAACAGCGGGTTGCCGTCGGTGCGGCCGATGGCGTGGGCCAGCGTG
>OAWD01000964.1_pt1 | contig 14586 bp, 16 predicted proteins | sample 1495361 | NCBI WGS metagenome assembly OAWD01 (sample SAMEA2580130, study PRJEB22360) | human gut metagenome | biome: human gut; feature: human-associated habitat; material: faeces | place: Denmark | collected 2008/2010 | reverse complement strand
TATAAAGCAATGGTCGACAGGCTGGTACAGGAAGATATCATTCACTATCATGGGTATCAGTCCGATGTCAGACCCTATATAAAAAAATGCCACTGCCTTGTTTTGCCTTCTTATCACGAGGGAATGTCCAATGTGCTTTTAGAGGGAGCGGCAATGGGCAGACCGCTGATTACGAGTGATATACACGGATGCAGAGAAGCCGTCGAAAACAATCAAAGCGGCATTTTGATCACCCCTCAAAATGTTCATTCGTTGTACGGCGCATTAAAGGAATTTATAAAGTTAGAGCACTCTGAAAAAACAGAGATGTCAAAAAACAGTTTGATGCATATATTCAGAAAATTTGACAAAAAAATAATCGTTTGTGAAACAATTAACGCTTTGATGGAGGTGATTTAGATGACAATCCCTCAGGTATCCGTCATTATGGGTGTGTACAATTGTGAAAAAACATTGGGAGAATCCATTGAGTCCATCCTTAATCAGACATTCCTCGATTGGGAATTGATTATCTGCGACGATGGTTCGAGCGATGAAACCCTCCATATCGCGCGATTATATGAAAATAAAAACCCGGATAAAATTAAAGTCATTACAAATAATGTAAATCTTGGATTAAACAAGACCTTAAACCGCTGTTTAAAGGAAGCAAAAGGAGCGTATATTGCCAGACAAGACGGTGACGATATCTCGCTGAAAGACCGATTTGAGAAAGAGGTAGAAATACTTAACAGGCGTCCCGATCTCTCCATTGTGAGCTGCGCGATGATTTATTTTGACGAAAGTGGCGAATGGGGAAAGGGCACGCCCGTCGAATTTCCAGAAGCAAAAGATTTCATGAATGGCACGCCTTTCTGTCACGCGCCGAGTATGGTACGGAAAAAAGCGTTTGAGCTGGTGGGGGGATACCGGGAAACGAAAATAACAGAACGTGTTGAGGATTATGATTTATGGATCAGGCTATATGAAAAGGGCTGCCGAGGACAAAATATTTTGGAACCATTGTATAAAATGTTGGATGATCGTTTAGCGATAAAAAGAAGAAAATACCGTTACCGGATAAACGAGGCTTATATGCGGCTATCCGCCATTAAGAAGTTTTCGCTTCCTTTAAAGTATTTTTATAAGGTCGTTAAACCGTTGGTTTTGGGATTGGCGCCAACAAAAATTTATACCAAACTGCATTATTGGAAATTAGATCAATGAAATTGGAAAAAGAAAATCATCCGACAATCGCAGCCGACTACCGGATCAATTTAATCGCCTTGTGTGTGTTGCTGTTAGGCGGTATCGTAGCCGTCAGTTTTAACTTTTACGCTGGCGCGCCGTTCTGGCTGATTTCAGCAATATTATTCATACTTAACAACCGCATTGGCCTGATGGAATGGTGCGTGATTCTGCTGCCGTTTATGTTTTACATCCGGGCGCCAATGACCATCAATTGTTCAATCGCCGACTTTCTGATACTGCCGGTTTTCTACTTTTATTTCGTCGCAAGAAACAGACCAAAGCTAAAGGAAAAAGAGGCGGTTGTCCTTAAAAATTTAACGCTGTACGGCGCGCTTCTGATCATTGTGATGGCGCTCAGTCTGTATCGCCTGATCTTCATTAATCAGCCGTTGGTGCTGGCGGCAGTGATTGATCTTTTTAAAATTCTCGTGTGCGTTATGTATGCGGCGGTCGTGTTTAAATATCTCTGCATTAATGGAAAAGAGCGTTTTCTGATGGTTGCCTTTTACCTCGCCGTGGGTTTTTCGCTGCTGATGATTATCGGCGTTGCCGCTTATCAGCAGGGCGTTGATTTAGGCCTGACCTTTGCGGGAACTTTCAGAGCGACGGGGACGTTTGAGGACCCGAACCTGGCGGCGGCGTTTTTGTTTTTAATGCTGTCTTTTGCCTTGATTCACTGTATGCAAAAAAGAAACGCGGTGAAAATTTTCATTCCCTTATTCGTGATCTTATGCGCTATTTTGCTGACGGCGTCAAAGGGCGCTTTTGTCGCGTTGCTTGCCGGACTTGTAGGCGTCTGTTTTTTACTGTTAATACGCGGTGAATTCAAAAAGATGGTCGTTTTTCTGGGAATTATCGTCGTGGTAGTTCTGTTGTTTTTTATTCTGTATCAAAAGCTTGATTTCGTGCGGGAAGTGTACGATCAGGCTTTTGGCCGCATCGAGGAGTTCGCGGGCGATGTGAGCGGGGATCACTCCCTTAAAGAAAGGGCTTTTTTATGGAATACCGCTTTTGAGCTGGGAATGAACCATCCCGTTTTAGGCGTTGGCATCGAGCAGTTCAGACCGGTGGCTACCGAGTATACGGGTACACTTGTCTACAGTATTGTCCATAACACTTATTTATCCTTTTGGTCAGAGACAGGGCTTGTTGGGATATTGGCGTTTATGTGGTATCCGCTCTACCTTGTTTTCCAATGTTTAAAAGAATTACCATATAACAGAGCATGTCTGTTTTATTTGTTTTCGATGTGTTGTATCGCCGTGAGCATGTACTCCATTTGTTTGCAGAATTTCAGGGTATTATGGGTGTTTATGGCTGTTGTCGCTTATGATGTGGTGTTGAAGAAAAAAGAGGAGGAAAAATGATTCCTAAAATTATTCATTATTGCTGGTTTGGGGGAAAGAAAAAACCGGGCAAATTGGAAGCATATCTATCGGGGTGGCATAAAAAGTGTAAGGAGTATCAAATTGTCGAATGGAATGAAACTAATTTTGATATCAATGCGAACCAATACGTGAAGGAAGCCTACGACCAAGGAAAATTTGCTTTTGTGAGCGATGTTGCGCGCATTGTCGCTTTAAAAGAATATGGCGGTATTTACCTCGATACCGATGTCGAAATCATAAAATCCTGGGATGAAGAATGGTTAAATGAATTTGACGGCATTTTGGGCTTTGAAGAAAAGGACTATATTGCGACAAGCTTCATGGCTTTTTCAAAAGATCATCCCATCCTAAATGCGTTTTTGAAAAGTTATGAAAATGATCGCTTCTGCATGAATCGCGATAAAGATATCATAACGAATGTCAGGCGATTAACATCACTTTTAGAGCGTTATGGATTGAAAAGAAATAATGAAAAGCAGATATTAAACCATGCGGTGGCTGTTTTTCCAAAAGAATATTTTTCCCCTTATGATTATATTAACTGTGTCTATGAGATGACAGAAAATACATGCTGCGTCCATCATTTTTTCGTCTCGTGGATGCCCTTATCAGAGAAGATTAAAAAATATTCAAAAAAATGTGTCGCATCGCTTTTTGGAAAACAAAAATTAGAAAAGTTGAGAGAAATACATGGAAATAAAAGTAAGCATCATCGTTCCGGTTTATAATGCGGAACTTTTTATTGAGCGATGTATCAAAAGCATTCGTGAGCAAACTTATACGAATATAGAGATCATACTCGTTAATGATGGCTCTACAGACAACAGTGAAAGCATTCTAATGGATTTGGCTCAGACAGATCCCAGGATTGTTGATGTAAAGCAAAAAAATCAGGGCGTCTCTGCGGCAAGAAATACAGGGATGCAGCGGGCGCAAGGCGATTATATCCTTTTTATCGACGCGGACGACTGGATTGAAAAAGACATGGTGGCGTCGCTTTTGCAGCCGCTTACGGAAAAAGCCTATGATTTTGTCTTCTGCGATTATTATTTAGTGACCGATAAGGCAAAGGAGAGGATTCATTTATTCAAAGGGGCAGAAACGGAAATAGCCATCAATACCGTTAAAAAGGCTTCCATCACAACAGACTGCATTAATTCGGCATGGTTGGCACTCTATAAGCGGGAAATCATTGAGGCAAACCGTTTGATTTTTGACACGGCCTTAACGTCTGGAGAGGACAATGTCTTTAATATGGCTTATTTAGATCAATGCGGAAGTAGCTATTATTGTAAGAAAGCATTATATTATTATGAAGTTCATACTGGAAGTGGGTGTCGGAAGGTCAGGCCAGACCAAATAAAGATGTACTTTCTGCAATTATCTTATAAGTTGAAGTATGTTGAAAAATGGGGATACGGTCATGCCGAGATTGACTTGCAGCTCTACCAGCTGATGCTTACACATCTTAGCGCGTTTATCTATATGGAAGAAAATAAAAATAACGTCTGTCGTTTTTTAAAAGAAGTCTATTCGAATGCGATCTGGCAGCAGTTTAAAAAAAGTAAATTGCGGCCCGCGTTCCGGGAACTGCCTAAAACCTATGTGCCCATTGCGTTCTGTATCCATTGTGAACGGATTGGACTGACATACACTTGTACAAAAGTTATAAAACTTATAAGAGGACATGCTTGAGATGGATAAAGTTACTGTTTTTACACCGACCTATAATCGAGGTTATCTTTTGAAAAATGCTTACCAGAGTTTGAAAAATCAGACGAATAAAAATTTTACCTGGTTCATCGTTGACGACGGCTCTACGGATCAAACGGAAACGCTGGTTAAACATTGGATGGATGAAAAGCATATTAAAATAAAATATGTTAAACAAAAAAACAGGGGTAAACATATTGCATATAATCGTGTAATTGATCAAGTAACAACGGAGTTATTTTTCTGTTTAGATTCAGATGACTGCCTTACGGAAGATGCCGTTGAGCGCATTCTCGATCTGTGGCACAAAGAGAAGAACCGTCAGGGAATCGCTGGACTAATCGGGCCAAGAGGAGATTTTAAAGATAAGAAACCTAAAACAAGGTTTCCTGCAAATGTTCAGTATGGAAAAATGGCTCAATTGTATGATCAATACCATTATCAGGGTGAGACTATTATCGTTTTTAAGAAAAGTGTTTATGAAAAATATCAATTCCCAGAATTGAAGCATGAAAAGTTTATGACGGAATCGGTTATTTATGATCAGATTGATTCAAAATATGAAATGCGCTATTTTGACGAGGTGGTTTATTTATCGGAGTATAAAGAAGACGGCCTCTCCGTTCAAGGTATGAATCTTTTTATTGAAAATCCTTTGGGATTTGCCTATTTTGAAAAGCAGCGTGCAGGGCTGCATTTTCAATTTAAACAGAGGGTTTTCGCTGCCTGTCGGTATTTTGCCTGGTGTGAAAAGTTTGAGCTGTACGATACCTTTGGTCTGGAGATTAAATGGCCGGAAAAAATACTTGGCTATCTACTCAGGCCTCTATATGCTAAAAAAATTAAAAAGTATCTCAGTGATTACAAAGGAAAAAGATCATGAAAGAGGTTTTAAAAGAAAAGTATATTCAATACACACTTAAGAAAAAAGAAGAAAGGGAACGTAGGTGGAGAAAGGCGATTCCTGTATTTGATTATTCTATTATCTCGAATAATTGCTGGGGAGGCTTTGTTTATCAGGGGTTCAGGCAGCGTTATTTAAGTCCTACGATTGGCTTGTTTATGATGGGAAAGGATTATGTAAAATTTTGCTACCATTTAATGGATTATTTGAACGATGAGTTGACATTTATCGACCAAAAAGAAGCTCGATATTACCATTATTTTAAGAAATTAGATAAACCGGTTAATTATCCAGTTGCCCGATTAAAGGATATTGAAATCTATTTTATGCACTATAAAGATCGCCTGGAGGCTTATGAAAAATGGAGTCGGAGAAAGGACAGGATAAATGATAAAAAACTATTTTTTAAATTTAGCGAGCGTCAGGATGTTACATATGAACAAATAAAAATGTTTGATGAACTGCCGTATAATAAAGTGGTCTTCACCTATCAAAAATATAAGGATATAGAATCAGCAGTATACGTACCGAAAATGAAGCGTGAAATACTGCAAGGAGGAGCAGAAGATCGGTTTACAAACAGAAAAATTTTTGTGCCGGATTTGTTTGAGAAGACGTTTGAGCCTAAAAGCCAAACCTATCGATGAATTATTATAATATAGATAAGAGAAGGTGATGTGTTTTATGGAAACAGTATCAATCATTGTTCCTGCATACCAAGCTGAAAAACGATTGAAAATTGTGTAAGCAGTATTTTAAAACAAAAATATAAAAATATTGAAGTCATTTTAGTCAATGATGGATCCACCGATCAGACTGGATCCATTATGGCCGAACTTGAAAAAAAGATCGGCGGATTAAGTCCATCTATCAAGAGAACATGGGGCCTGGAATGGCAAGAAACACAGGAATCCGACATTCGCAAGGAACGTATTTGATGTTTGTTGATTGCGATGATGAGGTTGAAGAAACCTATGTCGCTGAAATGGTGAATTTGATCAAGCGAGAAAATGTCGATTTAGTTGTCTGTGGATACAACAGAGTCAACAAAAATGTTGCAGAAAAAAGGCCTGATAAAAAAATACCAATTGAGGAATTTTACAGGGATATTAAGGATAATTTTTATTATTTTCAAAGTATATGGAATAAAATATATAAAACAAAAATAATCAAAGAGAACAGCATCACTTTTCCGGTAAACAGGCTGGGAGAGGATACATTGTTTAACATTGCGTATATTTCCAGTATTACCGGATTATATAATACATCACTTTGTTTATATCATTACAAAAACAACGAGGGCTCATTGACAAAGGTGTATTATCCGGAATTATTTGAAGTCGAAAAAAAATTATCAGAAATATCGAAATGGATGCCTTGAAGAACGGCGTTAATCCTCAAAAAAATGTCGGGTTTTATGATATTCGATTAATGAAAAGCCTGTACCTTATGCGCTATTATAGCTCCTTTTCCCCGGACAATAAGAATGAGTATTTCAATGCAGTTATAACGTGGAATAAAGCGTATTCTGGAAATAAAAAAGGAAAGGGACAGATGAAAAGAATGATTAAAGAAATTTTAATTAAAACGAAGCAGGAAAAATTAATAAATATATTATTTAAATAAGTTTAATTTGACTGAATTGAAATTGGGACTGTGGAACAGTAAATACCGTTTTGGAGGATGTAGTGGAGAATAATTCGAGAAAAAAGCTGGCAACAAAAAATGTATTTTGGGGCTATGTCGGTAACTTTATATACATGTTTATGACATTTATCGCAAGAACTGTGTTTATATACACCATTGGCTCAACATATCTTGGAATAAATGGCCTGTTTACGAATGTTCTGGGATTATTGTCTTTCACAGAGCTCGGCATCGGTACGGCTATTAATTTCAGTTTGTACAGACCGGTGGCGGAACGTGATCTTGAGAAAATCAAATCTTTAATGAAGTTGTACAAGATGGCCTACCGGGTTATCGCATTGATCGTTACGATTTTAGGCCTGGCGCTTTTGCCGTTTTTACCCTATTTGATCAACGGGACGGAAGGAATTGAACATATTACGATTTACTATTTAATTTTTTTGTTTAATTCTGTCTCTTCTTATTTTGTCACTTATAAATACGGTCTTGTCAGTGCGGAACAAAAAGATTATTTGCTCACAAATATTAATACGATCAGCTGCGTTATCATTTCGATAGCACAGATAATCGTTTTAACGCTGTTTAAAAATTTTTTAGTTTATCTTCTGGCACAGGCGGTTTTACAATTGGGACAAAAAATTTTCACAGCGTGCTATATTAATCAAAAATACCCGTATCTTAACGACAAGGGGGCTAAAAAGCTTGAGAAATCCGAATCAAAACGAATTGTCACCGATATACGCGCTTTAATATTACATAAAATTGGTGATATGAGCATCAACCAAACAGACAATATTATTATCTCTGCGTTTATCAATGTAACCCTGGTAGGAATGGTATCAAACTATAATCTGCTGATAGGTGCAATAACATCAATGATCACTATTATATTCAGCAGTATCATCGGCAGTCTTGGGAATTTTGTGGTAATGGAAACGCGTCAGCGTCAAGTTGAATTGGCTGGCGTTTGTAATTTTATGGGTTTTTGGCTTTACGGATTTTCTTCAGTCTGTTTTGTCGTTTTATTCCAACCGTTCATCTCTTTATGGATAGGGGAAAACCAGTTAATCAATAATGCAGCCATGATTATGATTGTTGTAAATTTTTGTCTTAAAGGGGAAAGAATGGTGATTCAGAATTTTACAGTGGCCGGAGGCATTTTTAAACAGGATCAGTTGGTTCCCATTTTTGAAAGTATTGTCAACATTGTGCTTTCTCTATTATTCGTACAACGATACGGTTTGGTCGGCGTTTATCTGGGAACCTTCATTTCAAGTCTGTTACCCAATTTTTTCAAACCGTATATTGTGTACAAATATCTCTTCGAGACATCTATTAAAATGTATTTAGGAAAATATCTTCGGGAAAATATTTTTTTAATCGTCACAACTGTTTTTATTGCTTTTGTGACCCATCCCCTTACAGTGAATGTAACGTGGTTAAAATTTATCATACTGACGATCATAACAATATTATTATCGAATGGATTGATCCTTGTTTTTTATCATAAAACAAAAGAATTTAAATATTTAAAGAAAGAAATTTTAAGAATTGTAAAGGGAATAAAAAATAGAAGAGCAATCACCCGTTAGGATGACTGTTTTTTATTATAACAGGTAAAATTTGTTCGTTGATTTTCCGAATGGGTTAATCAAATAATAAAATAGATTGCAAATTAAAAAATTTTGGAGGCAACATGCAACAATTCAACATTAAGAACACTTTACACCTCTTTCTCGAACACTGGAAAGAAATGCTAATCATTATTTTGGGAACACTGGTATTGGTTAGCGCTTATACTTTTATCATTGCGAATAAAGTCTACCAAAGCTCGGCCAGCTTGATGATCGGTGTTCCCAAGGCCTACCTGGGCGGCGGGCAGTTCAGTGAAAGTAGCCAGGATCAGTCCATGACGTCGCAGGATACCCAGAACATTACGTTTTGGGTATCTACATACAGCACCGCCATCAAAAGCGGCAACGTGACCTCGGAGGTCTCAAAGGAGCTGGGCTACACTGTGACGGCCGACCAGATTACCCTGAGCCAGCTGAACGACACCCAGTTTTTGAACCTGAAGATTACGGCGGACGATCCGTCAAAAGCCCAGAATATTGCGAATACAGTGATCCCGGTTTTCAGGGACTATATTGCGTCGCTGCTCAAGGTTGATAATCTGGAGGTGGTGGAGGAAGCCGGCTTTAATTCTGTACCTATTTCGCCTGTGGTTTCAAAAAACCTGCTCATGGGCCTGCTGGCGGGCATTATTCTGGCGGTGCTGTACGTGATTATCCGAGATCTCTTTGATTCCAGAATCCGCAGTATCGACGATGTCAAGGCGATTACGGGCGTATCGGTATTAACGGTGGTGCCTTACATGGATGAGTTGTACGAAAAGCCTGAGAAAAAAAGAAAGCGGGGCCACAAAGATGAAAAATAGAATAGTCACATCCCTTGATCCAAAATCGACCAATGCAGAAGTGTTTAGAAATTTGCGAACCAATGTTTTTTTTGCAGAAGTGGATCATCCTTTGCGAACAATTGTAATGACCAGTACCTGCGGTGGTGAGGGAAAGAGCACCATTTTGTCCAATTACGCGGTTACACTGGCCGATATGGGCAAGCGTGTGGTGCTGGTGGACTGCGACCTGCGTAAGCCAATGTTGGGGAAACTTTTTGATAAAACCACAAAGCGGGGCTTGACCAATGTACTTATCGGCAATAAGAGCTTGGAAGAAAGCCTTTATGAGACAGAGGTGGAGCGCCTGAATCTACTGGATGCCGGCCCGCTGCCACCAAACCCTTCCGAGCTTCTGGGCAGTGCTGTTATGCGAAAGACCTTAAATGCGCTTAAGGAACGTTATGAGTATGTTCTTATCGACACGCCGCCCATCGGCGCGGTAACGGATGCCATGATGTTAAAGGACATTGTGGACGGCTATATTCTGACGGTTGAGATTGACCGTCTGGATAAAAGAGAGCTGGAACAAAGCGTGGAGACTATCCGAAAATCTCAGGCATATTTTATCGGGACAGTGCTCAATAAGGCGCCGGTCCACAAAAGCCATTACAGCTACTATGGCTATTACGGCTATTATCCGGAAACTTATGGCGAGGAAAAATAAAAAAACAGGTGAAGTCATGAAAAGAAAAGTTGTTTATGAGGATGTCCCAGATCTCGGAGAAAGTATTGAGCTACTTGAACAATTTTACAATGTAAAGTACACACATAAACAGGTTGAAGCCATTAATTATGGCTTATGGCTAAATGTAGAAGTTGAGGCTTATGCGCATCCGCAGTATGATGATGAACAGATGCGAACTTTATTTGAGGCGTTAAAAAAAGGAATTGATCCTGGACCGTTAACTGATCCTGTATTTACCGCAGGACAGATGCGTGAAATTTTATATGGCATTGAGAATGGTATCGCGATTGAAAAATATGCGAACCCAAATATTGACGAAAAGTGGATGCTTTGGCTGCGTCGTGCTCTTCAAAAAAACATCGATATTGATGCTTACCCGGAATTTTCAAAAGGCCGATTTCCAGCACAACAGAAATATCTTGAAATTACAAATGAGCGCCGAGAGGCGTGTCAAAATAAGAAGCAGATCATTCGGGTCGAACGCATCCGGAAGGAAGCCTATTTTATGGAAGTTAAGGCAGAAGATCAGGTAGACGTCGACGCAGTGCTCAGGCGCCTGAATGAACAGAAGCTTCAGAAAATCCGATCAGTTGAGGATGCGCTGAATGCAGAAGGAATTTACTCCATTGAGCGTAAACTCCTGAACCCGGTGGGAAGGGTTGAAAACTATATCCAGTTTTTAGAACCCGAAAAAGTATAAACGCACTTACGGATTACAGATCCATAAGTAATTTAGAAGAAAGGAGGGATGATGATGAAAAAGATTTGTAAAAAACTCAGCATGCTTGTGGTCGCCTTAACGATGGTGCTGGCTGCTGGCACTTCTGCCTTTGCGGCAGCGCCCAATGAGGATCTTATTGCATATCTGCGCTCAGTTGGTATACCAGAGTCCTATGTGTCTCAGGCGGATACTTTTTTAAAGGAAACGGGTAAAGTGCTGACAGCAGACGAGGTTGGTCAGATTGAAGGCTATGTTGACACCGGTAAGGCTGCCGCTGCCAGAGAAGATTACGCTGGTGTTGAGGCGGCTTTCCGATCCGCTGTTAGTTTGGCTGGTTACTCAGTCACTGATTTTCACAAAAATGGTGATGGCACCATTACCTTTGTGGTATTTGATCCGGTTTCCGGAAAAAGTATTACGGTAACGGGTTCGTCTGTCGCTGTGGTGTCTGGCAGTGTTGCAGGTCAGGCTTCTGGAACAACCCTTACGGGTGTTTCTAAAACGGCTGTTGATAACGGCGGTTTTGTGGCTGCCGGTGTGCTGGCAGTCGTAACGGCTCTTGCAGCAGGCTGGGCTGTTACTAAAAAACGCGCTGCTGTTTAAATTGTTTTATCTTAATTTTGTCAGGAGAAAAATTTATGACTAAAAATGAAAGCTCTCCTAAAAGCAGAAAAAAGAGAAGACACAAAAGCAGGGTAGGGGTCCTTTGGTGGGCTCCTATCCTCCTTTTCGGTATGACGCTTCTGGTCTTTTCTTTCGCCTGCCTGCCCTATGCAAACCTCCTGGTCTCGGCCGCTTCGGTATACCTGGTGGATACGGATAAGGTGGTGCAGACCAAACAAGCAGCCCCGGGTGAATACCCCGTTTTTGGAACAGAATTTGCCATATTGCGCATTGACAGCGCCGGTGTTTTTTATCCGGTCTATCAGGGAGATACTTTAGATTCGCTGTCGAAAGGGGTCTGTCATTTTTACGGCTCTGCCATGCCAGGAGAGGGGACAAACGTCGTGTTTACCGCCCACCGCACAACGCATTTTGCAGAACTTGGAAATATGCAGCCCGGAGATCAGGCGGTGGTGAGTACAGGCTGGGGCGACTATATCTATGAGATGGTGGACTCGGAAATCATCGCTCCGGGTAATGAGGTTTACCTGAAAAAAACGAGTGAAGAGCAGCTGACGCTGCTAACCTGTTATCCCTTTGACTTTATGGGGTCTGCGCCGGAACGCTACGTGGTGCGGTGCAGGCTGGTCAGCGGCGTACCATATAAATGGTGGGGAGATTAGAGGATGCACCTTAAAGATATACCAAGACTTATTTTAGGTTTTTTATTAGTGGTGATGTTTATGGGCTTTCAGACGTTGGTCTTTGTAGATGCAGTGGCCTTAAATCCCATGAGCTATTACAGCTATCTGGAGGATCCGGCCTATTTTAGCCGCCTTAAGGGAGCCGTGGATACCGGCATGGGGGATATTGCGCGTTATACCAATATTCCTGAGGAGGCGCTGCTTACAGGGTACACGGACAGCGAGTTGTCGGATTTTTCCAAAAGTGCCGTCAGGCAGTTTCTGGAATACCTCAGGGGTAAAACCGATACCTTAACCATTTCTTTTGACGATAAGATACTGAAAAGCAATGTTGAAAATGCGGTTAGGAGCTATGCGGGGGGCGCAGGCATTTCTTATAACGCGACGCTTTCGGCGCAGGTGGAGGATATTACAAAGATAGCGGTTGACGCCGTTAACAGTTATTCCATGATCATTGATCCCAATCTTTTAATGCAGACAGGGATTCCCCAAAAGCTTGCTGAAATTTTGAGCTACCTGCGAATGACGGAAGTTGGTTTGGCGGTAGGGGCGCTGCTTTTTGTGCTGTGCCTGTGGCTTACCAACCGGAAGCACCCGATGCGTGTGTTGTGGTGGAGCGGCGCCGCGCTATTTGTTAGTTCATTGACGCTGATTCTTCCTGCAGCAGTGCTCCGTATAACAAACTTAGCTTCAAAATTCGGTACAAAGGAAACTTATATTAAGTGGATAGCACAAACCATCTGCAACAGTTTTTTTGATAAGTGGATGATGATTCAGTTTGTTTTCCTGGTCGTTGGTGTTTTGATGATGATATATTATGTTTTTTGGCGAAAAAGAAAAAAACAACGTGTGAAAGCTCATTTCAATCAAAATGAAAAAAATTTAATATAATTTATAATTAACCATGGTTTCCGGGACACATGCACAATCAACCGGCAAGCAAAGGCATCAGCCTTTCGCTTGCCGGTTTTTCTTTTTGTAAAACGCCATCCCAAAACCTGTAAAACACTGTCCGCCCACTGCCTGAAAAATCAACAAAAATAAAAATACAATCCCAAAGGAGAACCCACCATGTCCAAAACCATCCCACACCATCTCTGCACCCGGCAGACCATCATCGAAAAAGGGGAGGCCTTACCGGCTGCGATCAAAAAATACCCCAATAAAGTGCTGCAGACAGTGCTCATTTTAATCAAGGCCCTTTTCGGCTATGTCCCGGAGGTCATTCAGGTTTTTCTGAAGGAGGATGTCGTGCTGCGGTGCAATAATGACATTGACCCGAAAAAGGATGTGCTTGAGGAAGGGGTGAAGTCTTCTGCAGAAAAATGCAAGCGTCCCCAATGCCAGAGGAGAAAGCAACGCAGATTAAAGCAAAAACGGAAAGGAAACAGCCGGTACACTGTCATCAACCGGCGTAAAAAGAAAAAACACAGTAAAAAAGGTACACGCAAGTGCGGCAGAAAATTAAATTTAAATGGTTTCGCGGTGCGCATTACAATCAACCGGTCCCAAGGAGTCATCATCTTCCTGGTGCCGGTTGTTTTTTGTCCGGACTGCCGCAAGCGGCGGAGGCTTGAGTATTTCAGAAAATTGCAGTACTGCCACCGGCTTCTGCTGCCCGAGATGATCAAGCGGTCGCGGTATTTATCGGAGGTGTTTGAGGATGTGATTGTCCGGGAATTTAAGACACTGCTTGAAGATGTGGGCTACTGCTTTGAGATGGACCATGAGACCGCCATTGTGCGTGATTTTCAGCGCAAGGTCCGCATGGTTTATAACACTTTTCACGGGCCTGTGGTGTTGTGGGTGGACCCGGAGACGGTAACGCTTGAGCGGCACAGAGGGGAGCAGCCCAGCCGCAAGGACCACAGGAGGCTCAGGCTTAAGCGCATGGTGGCTTTTGTGCAGACAATGGTGGCATCGGATCGGGAGGAACAGCCCGTAAAAAACTGGTATAACCGGCTTCGTCTCTGCTGCTCCGACAGTAACGGCGATCTGATAGGTTAATGGATCGTCTGCGAACGTCATTTATCCAACGCGGAGTATAAAGACCAATCTCCTTAGCGGGTCTATAATGGGTTTAACGTCAGCGATGGCGAAAAACACATTTTACGAGGAGGTACACAATGAAAGAATTGGTACGAAAGAATCATTCCTGGGACGAGCGTGGATGTCCCGTGGCTTTTTGCGGCCAAAATTTGGGGATGGTGCAAAAGCGCTATTATTGTATGGACCACTACCGCATGGGCAAGGTGGATATGATCTGGCTGGGGACAGGGGACATGCTGTTCTCAAGCACAGATGTGGAGCGCATGCTTCACTTTAAGTATCCAGGACGCTACACCAGAATGCATTTTAAAAAACTGAAGGTACGGCTTTTACCCATACCGCATCCGGGAAACCCGAAAAGGCTCCAGTACAAGAACTTTGTGGATGTGGAGAGTGTCCGGAAGCTTCTGGATGTCATGCGCAAGAGCTGGAACGTGGATTTGGGGGATACCAGTGACCCCACCGGCTGGATTGAGATTCATGA
>OAWD01000958.1_pt1 | contig 14708 bp, 10 predicted proteins | sample 1495361 | NCBI WGS metagenome assembly OAWD01 (sample SAMEA2580130, study PRJEB22360) | human gut metagenome | biome: human gut; feature: human-associated habitat; material: faeces | place: Denmark | collected 2008/2010 | reverse complement strand
TGCGAGTAAAAGATTCAGGGTATTATGCAGAAAATGAGGATTAATTTCCGACTGCAGTGTCTGGTACTCTGCAATTTTTTGTTCCATCTTAAATTTATATTCATTATCAATATATATATTTATTTTCTCTATCATTTCATTTAGATTGATAGCAATAGTGGCGATTTCTGAAATACTGCACATAGATGTATCGCACTGAATATGGGAATCACCTGCATGATATTTATCCATTGTGTCCAGAACCGGTACGATAGAACAGCTTAACCTGCGGGAGGTATGTCCAAAGATACATGCGGCCATCAGTATCATACCAATATAAAATAACAAAACCAGACCTGTAGCAAATCGCAGGTTCTGATATAAACCATAACGTGATGAAAGATAGTAAAAAGTAAAGCCAAAACTTTTGTCTGTAAAGGAATACAGATCGTATTGTTTCATAGATTGATTAACGCTTATTTCAGATTTTAAAAAAGATTGTAAAACAGGAGAAAGTAATTCATTGGTAGAAAAAAGCAATTCCTGTTTAGGTGATTCTAAAAAAATTCCTGAATATTGCGTCATAGATATATCTTTCAAAGACTCAAAAATAAAATCCAGTGAAATATCCAGAATTTCATATCCCACAACCTGCCTCTTATCAATGTTCTTAACTGTCCGTATCAGAGAAATGCTATTTTCCCTGGTACCCGTTTCAGAGAGGACAAACAGGGCGGTCTGATTATTATCCTGAAGCTGTTTATACCAACCGGAAGACTTATACTCGTAATTTTCAATGATCTGTAAACTACTGTATTTCTTTAAATAAAACAGATTATCACTATTGGAATTACATGGAATAAAACCAATGCCCGTTATACTGTTTCCAAGCAATGTCATACGGTTATTTAACGTACTTGTATACTCCTGGGCATAATGGGTGTAGGCCAACATATCCTGGGTATATTCTTTTTTGTTGAGAAAGAAAAACAGATTTGATACTTCCGGATCAAAAAGATAGGTTAGCGATAATCCCGAATTGGCATTAATTTGGTTAACCAGATGAGAGGACAGAATTTTCAACGTATTTCTATATTCCTTTTCCTGTGCATTGACAGTTATTTTTATATAACAGAGAAATAAAAACAGTATGAGCAGAAAAGAAGGGATTAAAAAAGAAAAGATAAATGCAGTAAGGGAGGAAACTTTAAGTGAGCGGTGCTTTTTTCCTTTTTTGTAATTAAAATTCATATTCTTCTCCTGATAAAACTATAGACAATATGTTAGGAATCATTATATGCACAACAAAAATGATTTGTCAAATTAATTAAAATTTAAAGCTATATTATAAAAAAAAGTACATAATACACAAAAAAACACACTTTTGGATTCTTTTTCTAAATGATAAACTAAATACGTCCGATAAAGCAGAAACCGGACAGTCAGTTAACAATTAACAAGAATGAGGAAAGGAAGCCAAGTTATGAAAAGGTATGGGAAAAAAATGACGGCTTTACTGTGTGCCGGAACGATGGCAGTCACATTGCTTACAGGATGTTCTTCAGGGGGAGACAATGCTGCTGTATCGCAGCAGCCGGAAAGCACCGCAGTAACAGGTTCAGAAGAAAAGGCAACAACTGTGGTGGAAGCACAACCGTCGGCATCTGATGTGGTATTAGAGGTAGAGACAATCTGGACGGGTGATATGCTGAACGGCTTGCAGGAAATTATGGATGATTTTACGGCAGAAACAGGTATTGGGGTTGAATTAATCTCACCTGGGGACGATTATGAAAATGTAATGAAAACAAGGATGGCTTCGGGAGATCTTCCGGATTTATGGGAAACTCACGGTTGGAGTACAACCAGATATTCTGAATATCTTGCGCCATTAAATGAAGAGACATGGGTTTCTCATATCAAGGAATCAATCAAAAAAACAGTTACCGATTCGCAGGGAAATATTTATGTGGTACCGCTTTCGATTGATCCGGCGTCTATTTGTTATAATAAAGAAATTTTTGAAGAAGCGGGTGTAGATGCGACTACAATCCGTACATGGGCAGACTTTGAAGCAGCATGTGACAAAATTCTTACAACAGGTAAGGTACCGGTTTATGTGGGTGGTAAATCGGTAAACAATATTGCAAATCTGTTTGAGGTTATGGCTCCAGGTTTTCTCACAAACGAGGATGTTGCAGATAACCAGGGCGCCGCTCTGCTTGACGGAAGTTTTGACTGGGAAACGAATTGGACACCTATGGCACAGAAGTTGGATGATTGGCTGCAAAAGGGTTACTTTAACAAGGATATTCTTACCGCCAGTGATGATTCCTCTATACAGGCTTTGGCTAATGGAGATGGAGCAATTGTTATCAGCGGAAATCATACGATAACACAGGCACTCTCTTATAATCCGGATGCAAAACTTGGAATTATGGCAATTCCTTCACCAAATGAAAATGGAAAAGTATATGTAAGTTCTGGAGAAGGAACCTGCTATGGTATGTGGAAGGATTCGGAGTATCCCGATGAATGCAGAAAGCTTCTGGAATATCTGGCAAAAGATGAAATTTCAATAAAAATTGCTACTATAAATGGTAAAATTCCGGCTATGGAGGGTGTTACCAATGATGATGAATATGTTACTAAGGAATTTAACATAATGAGCAGTGCTTTTGGTGATGACCTTCTATTCGTTAATTATTTTGATCGTGCTTATCTGCCCAGCGGGATGTGGAACGATATGGGCGTATCTGGAAATGAAGTCTTTATGAATCCCGGGCAGGGCGTTGGAAAGTGTGTGGAAACAATAAAAATGGCATATGATGAAAAAATCAGTCAGTAATTTTAATAATAAATTTGTGAAAACACTGATTTGAAAAGGGAAAGTAAGTCGCCCCGTAACGGATTATCCCTTACGTGACGACTTACTTATGCCTTGGCTGATAGCCCGCAGTAAAGCTGTGGGGGGAACTTAGCCGGAAAGGTATGGTTATTTCAATGAAAAAAAGAAACCGCAGAATGAATATATTCTATATACCTGCTTTACTTCTTATCCTGTTTTTTGTCCTATGGCCGCTTATAGAAGCACTTCGTATATCCTTTACACAGTGGAACGGCTATTCCCAAAATTACAAATATATAGGCCTGAAAAATTATCTTAAACTATTTAGGGACAGCAATTTTCTTATCGCATTCCGAAATACTATTGTTTATGGCTTTGGTAGTACTCTTCTTCAGAATTTGCTTGGGCTGGCCTATGCAGTATTTTTAAATTCAAAATTTAAAGGGCATTCTATAGTGCGGACATTTATATATATGCCGGTCATGATTTCCAGCTTAATTATGGGATATATAATTTACTTCTTTGTGCAGTATAACAGAGGTATTTTTAATGAAATAATCGGTGTATTTGGAATGGCAGCGGTTGACTGGATGGCCTCCGGCAACAGAGGGGTTATAATTATCACATTGATGAATTCATGGCAGTATGTAGGGATTGCTATGGTTATTTATATGGCCGGTCTGCAGAATATACCGCAGATGTATTTAGAGGCTGCGGAAATAGACGGTGCAAGTGTCTGGCAGCGATTCAGGCACATCACATTCCCTTTACTGCTTCCTTCTATTTCATCGGCAGTAGTACTTAACCTGATCGGGGGACTTAAACTATATGATGTTATTATTTCTCTTTCAGGGGGAGGCCCCGGATTTTCCACCCATTCTCTGGCGTCTTATGTCAGTAACCAGTACTTTAAGGCACAGAATGCAGGATATTCGGCTGCAGTAGGTATTTTTACTTTTCTGTTTATTATGGTGGTATCTAACATATTTACTAATTATTTTAATAAAAGGGAGGTGGATATGTGATGAAAAAACGGCTGCTGAATGATTGGTGGAAATATCTGCTGGGTCTTCTCATCATAATTTTTCATGTTCTTCCTATATATGTTTTAATTGTTATGGCTTTTAAAAGCATGTCGGATCCATCATCTCTTCTTTCCCTGCCGCAAAAGGTATATACAGCTAATTTTACGAAGGTATTTCAGTCGGGGAACATTCCGTCAGCTTTAAAAAACACAGTTATAGTCACATTCTGTGTACTGCTAATTGAAATCTTGGTAGGAGGGTTTGCATCCTATCCATTATCCAGAAATAAAAGCAGGTGGAATGGTATCATAAAAGGGGTAATCATGGGTATTATGATGATACCTTCACTGAGTATTCTGGTGGGTGTCTATTCTCTTCTTGTTTCTATAAAGGGAATATCCACTCTTTGGGGGCTGATCCTGGTATCATCGGCATTCGGCCTCCCTATGACGATTTATTTATTTACTAATTTCATAGGAGCGATACCTCCCTCTTTGGATGAGGCCAGCGCTATTGACGGCTGTGGGGTTGCTCAGACATTTTTTTATATTATTCTGCCTCAGCTGAAACCTGTTACAGTTACCATTGTTATATTAAACGGAGTTGCCATATGGAATGAATATGCGTATAGCTTGTATATTTTGCAGAAACCTAAGATGTATACTCTTACATTGATGATTTCACAGTATTTTTCTGCAGGAGGTAAAGACCTGAACGGTGCGGCAGCAGCAGCATGTGTCGCAATTTTCCCTTTGATAATTGCTTATATCTTCCTACAAAAATATTTTATACAGGGAACAATTGACAGCGCCATAAAAGGATAATTATACGAAAAGCCGAATGGCGGGATGAGAGGAAGCAAATGATACGACCGGAAAAAATCATTTCCTGTGTTCTGCAGGGAAATACTATAAAAGCCGAATGTGGGCAAGGTATTATGTATATGGTTCCTTATGCAACCAATATTCTGCATTTTGTTTATGACCCGGAAGGAAAATCCGGATGTCTGGACAATATTGCCACAATGCAGGAAAAATTACCTATGTGGGGAATCGAAGCACAAGCGGATAAAAGAATTCTACCTGAATTAAGGGAAAATGAGGAACATATAAACTGCCGGATTGCCGGATTGGGAATAGAGCTAAATAAAAGAGATGCTCAAATCACCTTTTGTGATATAAATAACCGCGAACTTCTTACCCTGATGGACTGTGTCATGGATCCTGTAGTTGCATCAGGTGAAAAAACTTTTCGTATCCGTACAGTTTTTTCTGCCGGAAATGATGAGAAATTCTATGGCTTAGGACAGCATCAGGACGGGAAGCTGGATCTTGGAGGTAAAGAGCACATAATGTGGCATGACTATAGCCATAAAGGCGGCGAAATTGTTGCTATACCTTTCCTTATAACAAGTAAAAAATACGGATTGATTTTTGATAATCCATCTCGTTTGAAAGTTACTCCGGGGGTAGAGGGAAAAACAATCTGGGAAGCGGAAGCGGGGGATCTGGTATCCTTTTTCTTTATAACCGGGGAAAAAAACGACGATATTTACTGTGGTTACAGGCGGCTGTGCGGTTCGGCTCCGCTGCCTCCAAGAAGAGGGCTTGGATTTATTCAGTGTAAGCAAAGATATGCATCCCAGAAGGAACTCCTGGAGGTAGCCTCCCAATATAGGGATAAGGGATATCCCTGTGATATTTTTGTTGTGGATTGGTTTCATTGGAAAGTCCTGGGAGATTTGAGTCTGGATACGGATTTCTGGCCGAATAGTGCGGAAATGAACCGTGAGCTGGAGGCTTTGGGATATGAAACAATGATATCCTGCTGGCCCCGGTTTATGAAAGGAAGCAGTAATTATGATTTCCTGGAAAAGCAGGGATGGTTTATGAAGGATACCCAGGGGAATACCGTATACGGAACAATGCAGGATCAAAGAGGTGCATTGATTGATACCACAAACCCGGAATGTGGTAAGTGGTATTTTGAGACTATTAAAAGGAATTATTGTAATCTGGGATATAAATATTACTGGACGGATGAAAATGAACCCGATATCAGCCCGCATGAATCCTTTCTGTATGCCGGAACAGGAATACGCATCCATAATATCTATCCCCTTACCCATACAAGATGTATATATGAAGGGCACAGAGAATCATATACACATCGCTGTCTGATCCTCTCCAGAGCGTCATATCTGGGAGCCCAGAAATATGGTACAACCTTCTGGTCTTCAGATATTTTTCCGGAGTGGGATGTACTCAAAAGACAGATACCAACAGCGCTTAATTTCTGTGCGAGCGGTATGCCTTACTGGTCATCGGACATTGGGGGATGGCAGGCTCTGCCTGATGAGGATTCGGATGAAGATTACAGTAAACTGCTGATTCAGACCTCCGGTTCAGGCATCGCCTCGGTTACTAAAAAAAATTATACGGAACTTTATATTAGATGGTTTCAGTTCGGAGTATTTTGTCCTACCTTCCGTACCCATGGTACCCGTAAACATAACGAGGTGTGGTCTTATGGGGAAGAGGCTGAAAAAATTCTGGTAAAATATCTGAGACTCCGTTACCGGCTTATGCCTTATATATATTCCCTTGCATATCAGGTTACACAGACCGGAGCTCCCTTTATGAGGGCACTTTGGATGGATTTTTCTGAGGAGGAATGTGGCCGGATAGAGGATGAATTTATGTTTGGACCGGCTCTGCTTGTTGCACCGGTTGTGGAGCAGGGGGCGGTATCCAGAGAAGTTTATCTTCCCGGAGGAACAGACTGGTATAATTTCTGGACCAATGAAAAACTGCGGGGAGGACAGACCGTTATGGCAGATGCTCCTGTTGATACGCTTCCTCTGTATGTAAAATCGGGATCTATTATTCCAATGGGTGAGGTTCTTTTAAATAGTAAAGAAGAACAGGAGGAGATAGAAATACGAGTCTACCCGGGAAAGCAAGTCTCTTTTTTATTATATTCGGATGACGGAATAAGTTATGCATATGAAAAAGGGGAATATTCACTGGTAAAATTAATTTGGAAGGAAGATACACAGAAATTACAAATAAAGGATGAGAAGATATCTGAGAAACTAAAAATTAAGAATTATAAATGGGTAAGATGTGGAATAGCGCAAACAGAAAGGGATTAAATAATGCAGGATTTAAGCTTTTCTTTTCCTACACCTCGGATTTCATTCGGAGGTTTCACATTTTCTGTACTGATTTATACCTTCAGTAATGTATATGCTCCTGATGGAGGAATAATGAACATACGCCGGGAGGGAGATATGATTCTGGCGGAAACAGAGAGACTTCGTTATGCAGGTGGACAGATGGAACTGCCTGGAAGAACAAAAATCAAAGCGCAGATATGTGAAAGGGGCATACGTGTTTCAGCTTCCGCTGAAATATTTAACAGCAGCGAAGATATCCGTTGTATAAAAGTTACGGTATATGGTCTACCAGAGGGCAGACTGATTAACCTGATTGATGCACGGCCTAGGGAAATTCCGCGTGAGGGTCTGAATCTTAAATATCCGGAAGGATGGCGTGATGTGGGGACACCTCTTGTTATAATGGAAATTGGGAAAAAGAATCTGCTATATTTTCGTTCTCTGGACGAGAAGGTAAGGGATAAGAGGTTTGTTTTTGTCCGTTCAGGGGAAGGAATCAATACAGAACTTATTTTTGAAGAGGCAGCGATCCGGATGACAAACCGGATACAGACACCGGAATGGGAAATTGGACATAGTAACACAATTACTGATATTTATTTCCCACACATGAAGCATGTGGAAAAATGTTATGGATTGGTACCATGGGAAAACAGAACTGATGTTCCTGGCTGGGCAAGGGAAATTTCTTTGGTGGCCGCTATACATTGCCAGCATTGGACGGGATATGTTTTTAATGACTATGTCCAGGTTCTGGAAAATCTTAAAAAGATCTGCAGACAGGTTGAGGGTAATCGTGTTCTGGCTTACCTGCCGGGATGGGAAGGACGTTATTATTGGAAATACGGCGATTATGTACCAGATGATCGAATGGGTGGAGAGAAAGGCTTTCGGAAGATGTGTGACGGTGCGCGGCAGCTGGGGGTCCATGTGATGCCAATGTTTGGTATTAATGTTGTAGGAAGCCACATTGATAATTATGAAGCTTGGGGGCTTCCTTCTGAATTTATAGGTCCGGGAGGCAGTAAATACGGGGGAAGTGTTGACTGGGATGGTTCCAGGCACTATGACCATAATTCCAACCGAAATTTAAATCCGGCCGCACCAAGATGGCAGAATCGATTGTATAGCCAAGTGACAGGCTTAATGGATAAATATGGGTTTGATGCTGCTTTTTTTGATATAGCTGCCGTATGGCTGAATGATCCTAATCATTATCTTTATGACGGAGTCAAACACCTGATGGAAAGGTTGAAAAAACATAACCCAGGTATGCTTCTTTCAGGAGAGGGATGGTATGATGGGTTGGCAGCCTGTATTCCTTTGCTGCAGTGTGGTCATACGGACGGGGTTCTCCATTGGCATGACGAAGCTTATGCTCCTGTATTTGATACTTATGCCCGGGGATTCGGGCATTTATGCCTGGGCGATGTATCACGAGGAAGTACCGGTGTCCATGAGCTTGGTTTTAATCCCATTCAAAGATGTCCTTTGCGCAAAGGGATTATACCCACGATAACAATTGTGGATGGGACATTGGATAAAGCCCCGGCTGCGGCTGCGGAAATATTTAAAGATGCCAATACTTATGCACAGTTATACTTGTAAAAAGGCATAATACTGAAGGGAGACTTCCGTAGATGAAAGAAGAAAAAACCTTATTTCTGGTATGCAATGCACATCTGGACCTGGTATGGCAGTGGGAATGGCATGAAAGCCTGGCTGAGGCATTGTCTACCTTTCGTATAGCAGCAGCATTCTGTGAGACTTATGACGGATATATTTTTAATCATAACGAAGCTAAGCTATATGAATGGATAGAAGAATATGACCCTCCTCTTTTCCAAAAAATTCAGGAACTTGTCGAGAAGAATAAATGGCATATTATGGGGGGATGGTATTTACAGCCTGATTGTGTAATGAGCAGTGGGGAATCTGTTCTCAGGCAGATAGAGAAAGGGCAGAATTATTTTTTGAGAAAATTCGGATACCGCCCCCGGACGGCTATCAATGTGGATTCCTTTGGACATGACAGGGGGCTTGTTCAGATTCTGTGTAAAACCGGGTATACCTCCTATCTGGTGGGACGTCCAATGATAGATACATGCAAGGCTCCGGGAAGTGATTTTCTATGGGAAGGATATGATGGATCCTGCATTCCGGTGCATCTTGCGGAAGAAGGTTATAATAGTGGTCTGGGAAAGGTGCGAAAGAAACTGGAATATTACCGTCAGCAGAAAGGAACCGGAAATAATGTGCTTGCATTATGGGGAATCGGTAATCATGGCGGGGGGCCATCCGGGGCAGATCTGGAAGAAATAGGACGCCTTCAGGCAGAATGGGAAAAGGATGGAATCCGGTTAGTACATAGTACACCTGAAATGTATTTTGATGCGATTTCCAACTCGGAAATTCCCTTATTTAAAAATGAAATCGGCCCCTCCATGGTTGGTTGTTATACCTCCCAGGTACGCATTAAGCAAATACACTGCCTTTTGGAGAGTATGCTCTATCAAACGGAGAAAATCCTTACAGCAGCTGAAATTGTGACCGGAAATCCTGCTGATTGGGAGGCAATTCGACAGGCGGAAGAAAGTCTTTTATTTAATGAATTTCATGATATTCTCCCCGGAACCTCCATACAGCGGGCAGAAGAGGCTGCTTTGAGAGAGATGGGGGGTGCGCTTTCCCTCCTGGAAAAATACAGAACCTGGGCATTTATGCAGCTTTGCCGGCAGCCTGTGGAAATACCTCCTGGAGTTATCCCTTTATTTGCATGTAATCCACATCCATGGCCGGTCAGGTCGGTAATAGAATGTGAATTTCAGCTTCAGGATCAGGGATGGGATAATACATATACGGACTTTGATGTGGAATATGATGGAGTAGTTATGCCTTCCCAATTAGAAAAAGAAGGAAGTTCCATTCCGCTTGACTGGAGAAAGCGTCTGGTATTTATGGCAGATATACCTCCGTTTACAACAGCGGCTCTGTATGCCCGTCCCAAAGTGCTTGCTAACAAACCGGAATTGCCTCATACGGAAGAATCACAAATCCGCATTATAGGTAAGGAAGGGGAACTGATAATAGAAAAGGAAACAGGCTTCATTCACACGTATATGGATAAGGATATTCCGCTTCTTTTGCCTGGTGCAGCACGGATGCTGGTTATTGCTGATAATGAGGATCCCTGGGGGATGACAGTAAATAGTTTTCCTGAGGTTATCGGGGAATTTATCCTTGCTACCCCGGAGCAGACAGGGGATATCAGCGGTCTGAATAAAAGGCTGGACCCTGTGCGCATAATTGAGCATGGTGCTGTACGTACAGTAGTGGAGGCAGTATTTGTGTATAAACGTTCTTCTGCTATCCTGCATTATTTATATGAGCCGCTGACAAACCGGCTGAATTTGGAAATACGGCTCCAATGGAATGAACCAAATTGTATGGTTAAATTAGCGCTCCCAACCCCTTGGCAAAATGCTGAATGTTTGGGACAGAAAATGCTAGGACGTATACGATTGTATGAAAACGGGTCTGAAAATGTATCTCAGAAATGGATTGCTGTCTGCGGAGATAGATTTGCACTCACTGTCATGAATAAGGGTAGCTATGGCAGCAGCTTTGAAAAGGGAGAACTTCGACTGACACTTCTCAGATCACCCGCTTATACGGCCCATCCCATTGATGAAAGACCTATTCTGCCGCAAGACCGGTTTTTATCACGGATTGATATAGGGGAACGCTTGTTCTGTTTCTCCATTTATGGCGGTGAAAAGGAGAAACTAATGTGCACAATAGAAAAAGAAGCGTTAATTTTTAATGAGTTTCCCTTCGCAAGATCCTATTTTACATCAAAATCAGGAAATGCTGTTTCTGTAAATATACGCCTTGAAAATAAACAGATTCAGTTGCTTTGCCTGAAAAGGCATGAAGATGGTTATCTGATGCGTCTGTATAATAGTTCTCCTGAGGACCAAAAAACAAGGTTTACATTTATCAATACTGAAATAATGGTAGATTTTTCGCCATTTGAGATAAGAGCATTTTATTATATGGATGGTTGTTTGTCAGAATCCCAGATTATCAGGCTGAAATCTGACTGTAACGGAAAATACGATTGACGCTCCGTACAGGGAATGGCATAATAACTTTATATAATGTGTGTTAATAAAAAAGTATGCATATATGAAAGGAAGAGTGCCATGAAAACACCGGAAATTGCACAGAGCGCTTTTCTCGCGCCGGACGCGGTCATATTAGGTGATGTACATATAGAAGAGGACTGCAGCATATGGTTCCATGCGGTTATCCGTGCGGAGTCGGAGGAAATCCGGATTGGCGAAGGCAGTAATATTCAGGACAACGCAGTGGTTCATGTGGATCAGGGCCATCCCGTTTCCATAGGAAACCATGTAACGGTAGGACATGGAGCAATTATCCACGGCTGCCGCATCGGCGATAACACCCTGATCGGCATGGGGGCCATCCTGTTAAACGGCGCATCTATCGGAAAAAACTGTATTATCGGCGCGGGAGCACTGGTGACCCAAAATACGGTTGTGCCGGATAATTCCTTGGTTATAGGAAGCCCTGCATGCGTGAAACGGCAGGTTCTGGACCAGGAAGTGGAAAACAACAGGAGAAATGCAGAAATTTACATCAAAGAGGGAAAAGAATATGCCGACCGCTTCCGGAAAAAAGAATAATTTCATCAAAGAACAGTTATCCCTGCTGGCAGATCCTGCCTACAGGGATTTTTCATCCTCCCTGCTTCCGGGGACGGATCATATACTCGGAGTAAGACTGCCTGCCCTGCGGAAGCTTGCAAAAAAACTGGCAAAAGAAAACTGGGCTGAAAACCTCAGCCTCTGCACCGGGGACAGCTTTGAAGAAATTATGCTGCAGGGCTTTCTCATTGGATACGCAAAAGCACCCCTCCATGAAATCCTGGAGCAGACGGCCGCCTTTATCCCCAAAATCAATAACTGGTCTGTATGCGACAGCTTCTGTATTACCATGAAAGCGGCAAAACAGTACCCGGAAGCTTTTTGGGACTTCCTTCAGCCCTGCCTGGAAAGCAGCGGGGAATTCATTGTCCGTTTTGCGGTGGTAATGCTGCTGGATTACTTTATCACCGGGGAATATATAGACCGGATCTATCCTATCCTTGATCGAATCAAACACCAGGGCTACTATGTAAAAATGGCTGTTGCCTGGGCTGTATCCATGTGTTACGTACAATTCCCGGAGAAAACCATGGCCTATCTGCGGAACAATACACTGGATGATTTTACTTATAACAAGTCCCTGCAGAAGATTACAGAATCCCTTTGCGTGGATTCGGAAACAAAAAAGACAATCAGAGCGATGAAAAGGAGCACGGCCCGTCTGTAAGGCTGTGCCGCCTTCCCGGGCACCCTGGCTTATACCGTTATTTCTTCCTTCAGAGTGGACAGACAGATAATCGTATTGGCATCCGTTACCCCCGGGATATCCTTTAAAGTGCCGGACAGAAAATCTTCAATATCCTGCATATCCCTGAAAAGCACCTTTAGAAGAAAATCCGCAGGACCTGCGATATGGTGGCATTCCAATACCTGGGGAAGCTGCCGGCAGGGATCCTGGAAAACGTCCATATTCCGGGAATAATCCATTTTTACCAGGATAAAAGCCAGAAGATTATATCCGGAGGCACCGGGATTAACCCGGATCGTATATTTTTCTATCACATCTGTCTGCTCCAGCTTACGGATGCGTTCGGTGACTGCAGGCACGGAAAGAGATACCTGTTTACTGATATCGGAGGCGCTTGCGCGGCTGTTTTCCTTTAGTATAGTAAGAATGACGGAATCGGTTTTATCCATGAAAACCTCCCTTAGCTTATTTTTTTCCTGGCTGTGACGGGTTTCCGGGGGTCTTTTTTCGTCCGGGAGGACGGAAGAGAAAGCTTGTAGTAAAACATATACTGCTGCATGACTCCGGCAAAGCCCTGGTAACGTTCAAAGGGAAACCCCTTCGGGTAGTAGGCGGCAAGAATCTGCTTTACATGGGTATCCACAGGAAAAGCCCCGATATGGTGAAGCCCAAACAGGCAGATACAGTCGGCCACCTTACGCCCCACACCGAATTCTTTGGTGAGAATGGCGATCGCTTCGTCATACCCCGCGTTTTGCAGGGATTCCAGAAATTCCTTTCCGCTGTCCCCTTCACAGCGAAGTGCCATAGCCAGAATATATTTATCCCGATAGCCAAGCCCCAGTCCCTGCAGTCCTTCCAGGCCGCCCGCTGCAATTGCTTCCGGTGCAGGAAAGGAGTAGAAATCCGGATCCGGAAAAACCCCTTCCGCCACCAGCTTATCCCCGTACCGGCGGCAAAGGGCATCCACACTCTTGCGGATACGGGAAATATTATTATTCTGTGATATGAGGAAACAAAGGATGGTTTCCCAAAGATCCTGGCGGAGAATACGGATTCCGCCTCCATAGGAAACGGCAGAGAGTAAGAAGCTATCCCCGGGATCCACCGCCTGCTTCATGGCCCCGTAATCTGTGGCAAGGTCGAAATAGTTGTGCCAATACGATGCAAACTCCCCGGGGGAACAGGAAAATTCCACACAGGCCCCCTCCCTGCCCGCACCGGAACCAGGCAGGGAGGGCGTGTCGGCAGCTACAGAAGGTGTCTGGCGTATCCGCACCAGATGGCTCCCGGATGCCGCTACATATGTGTTTTCCCCGCAGGGGCATATGCGGAATACCTGCCCCGAATCCATAAGCATATGGATATCAAAATCATAAAGTATTGTCTGGTACATCTGTGGTTATTTCCTCCGTATAAGGACTGTTGTCTGTCTTTTTCGCTACTGTTCATCCACCACCTGGAAAATATAAAATTTCAGATAATAGGACTCATCCGCCGCCCAGAGAATGGGATGATCACAGCACTGGGTACGGAATTCCACCTGACGCAGCCTTTTATGGGCGCCGGATGCCGCCTCCCGTATCGTCTTGGCAAAAAGATCCGGATCCATAAAATGGGAGCAGGAACAGGTGGCCAGGAACCCCCCGTTTTCCACAAGCTTAATTCCCCGCAGATTGATTTCCCGGTATCCCTTCACCGCATTTTTAATGGAATTCCTCGATTTTGTAAATGCGGGAGGATCCAGGATGACCACATCAAACCGTTCCCCCTGTGCTTCCAGTTCGGGCAGGAGTTCAAAGACATCGGCGCACCGGAAGCGGACCCGATTCTCCAGCCCGTTCAGCCTGGCGTTTTCCTCCGCCTGGAGAATGCCTGTCCGGGAAGCATCTACGCCCAATACGCTTTCCGCACCTGCAATACCCGCATTTAAAGCAAAGGAGCCGGTATGGGTAAAGCAATCCAGCACCTTTTTCCCTCTGCACAGCCGCTGGACAGAGGCCCGGTTATATTTCTGATCCAGAAAAAAGCCGGTTTTCTGCCCGTCCTCTACATCGACTATATATTTGACCCCGTTTTCTTCTATCTGCACTTTGGTGTCGAAAGGGGCGCCGATAAAACCCTTGAAGCGTTCCATCCCTTCCTGCAGCCTTACCTTGGCGTCGCTGCGCTCATAAATCCCCCGTATGACAATCCCGTCCTTTTGCAGGATACGGCAGAGTCCCTCCAGAATCACGGGCTTAAGCCGGTCGATTCCCAA
>OAWD01000950.1_pt1 | contig 14836 bp, 10 predicted proteins | sample 1495361 | NCBI WGS metagenome assembly OAWD01 (sample SAMEA2580130, study PRJEB22360) | human gut metagenome | biome: human gut; feature: human-associated habitat; material: faeces | place: Denmark | collected 2008/2010 | reverse complement strand
CGATGCTCGGATCGTTGCCCTCGTAGAACGTGTCGGGGAAGAAGTACGGCAGGAAGCGGCCTTCGGTGTACTTGACGCCCGGAATATCGGCGATCATGCGGGTGGTGGTGCCGTCGCCGATGGAACCGACCACGGCGTCCAGGCCGAGTTCGTCGAATCCGTCCTTGTACGGTTCGGTGCCGATCCACTGGTCGCCGAGGAACATCATCGCCTCTTTGCCGGCGGCGTGGGACATGTCGGCGAGCTGCTTGACGTTTTCGCGCACGAAGCCGGAGAGGAAGTCGATCCAGTCGCGCTGGGCTTTTCTGGGCACGCGCCATGCGGAGTTGTAGGCACCGCCGTCCACGAAGTCCTCCGGGCGCAGGCGGTAGCCATACTTGGCTTCGAAATCATCCAGCGCACGCGGGCTTACGGTGCAGGCGCAACCAAACCAGTCGACGACCTTTTCGCGGCGCTTTTCATCGAACAGGAGCGTGAACTGGTAGAAGAACGTGGTGAATCGCACCACATCGGTCTGCGGGCTGTCCTTAAGCCACTGCTCGAACGTGTCGAACACGAACTTGCGGGTGGCCGGATGGTAGATGTCGAACGGGATCTCGTGTTCCTTGTCGCCCCAGTCGTTGGTCAGATGGTTGTACATCTCGACCGGGTCCCAGATGATGTAGGCCAGGAAACTCACCGTGTACTCATGCCATGCGGCAACGCCGCTCACATGCACGGTGTCCTCGTCCGCGTCAAGCGTCCAGTTCGCCGAATCAACGACCTCGCCGGTGGTGCGGTCTACAACCTCCCAATACTTGTGAGGGTCGGCATCACGATTCGGCTTCAGCTGCTCAGCGAAGAAGCTTTCCATCAGCGGAATATCAACCGTATCCGATTCGGCGAGAATGCGATCGGTCAGCAGATACACCTGTGGCGTCTCATCCATATGCAGCGTAATCCACTCGTTATGCGCGCGAGTCGGGAAATACGCATTGTAAATCTTCTTGCCCAAGGCAAGCACAGACTCATCCAGATGCGTGCCATCGGAGTTACGAATGGCGTCTGCTCCCCACAGTTCGGCAAGCTCCTTGGTCTTCTCCGCAAAATTCTCCTCGCTAGGCAAGGTGAAGCGGCCGGTGCTAGTCATAGTCTCTCCTTTGAGGACATTGATTATTTTTTTGGATAATTAAATTGTAAACAATATATGCATATAAAACAAGAATCCGACACAACCGTCGGGCGTCCAGGATCCTGACTGTATAAATCCTTGAGAGTAGCCCCACGGCAACGCCGGAAGAGCGAATTGAACATCACCGGAGCTTCCCGGTCAGTTTCACCGACAATCTCATGACAAGAATCAGGAAGGCTCTGGATCGGTATGGTTGCGTGCTACTTATTGTTGAGAAGCCGTCCGGCGCCGGAAGGAGTAGCACGAGGCACCGGACGGCGGGAATTATTGGTCTTAGGCTGTCCGCTTAACGCGTCGCCTTCGGCCCCTGCAATTAAGGACTCGCCTACGGCGAGACTCAATGCTGCCTTCGCTCGGCTACCGCCTCGCTCGGGCCGACGCTACAGACAGCCCACCGGGCTGTCCGCTTAACGCGTCAGCCCTTGACCGCACCAGCGGCGAGGCCGGCCTGCCAGTAGCGCTGGAGACCGAGGAAGAGCACGATCACAGGCAGTACACCGAGCAGAGCACCCATCATCAGAGCGCCACGATCAGTGAAGGTAGCCAGAGAGACCATGCCGTACAGACCCAAGGTCACCGGCTTCAAGGTGTCGGAAGAGACCATCATCAACGGCAGCAGGAAGTTGTTCCAAGTGGCCACGAACAGGAACAGGAAGATCGTGACCATTGCCGGAGCCAGAATCCTCAACACAATGGTGAAGAAGATGCGAGCTTCGCTTGCACCATCGATACGCGCCGCCTCAAGCAGCTCGTTCGGCACTGAGGTCTGCGCGTATACGCGGCCCAGGAAGAAGCCGAACGGAGAGACGCAGCACGGGATGATGATGGAGAGCATCGTGTTGGTCAGGTGCATGGCATGGAAGATGGAGTACTGCGGAATGGTCAGCAGAGCGGCCGGCATCAGCATGCAGCCCATAATCACGCCAATGGCAAGGTTCTTACCCTTGAAGTTGAACTTTGCGGTAGCGTATCCCGCCATCACAGCCACGAGCGTACCCACCAGAGCGGAAACACCCGAGTAGATCAGGGAGTTCAGCACCCAGCGCCAGAACTGGCCACGGGTCCAACCAATCAGCGTGCCATAGTTCTTGGCGATGGCGGCAGGCAAATCGCTCAGACCCACGGCGAACCACAGACCGTTGCTGCCGGTCATCTGGCTCGGCGTCTTGGTCGAGGCGATGATGGCCCAGTAAATCGGGAACAGAAAGTAGATCAGCGCGAAGACCAGAACAACGATGGTGATGGTCTTGACCAGCGCGGAAGGCTGCATGGAACGAGGCAGGTCGTTGGCATGCTTGTCGCGAATCCTGTCAGCCTTCTTACGAGCGCGTGCGACCGCGCGGGATTCCTTATCAGTAGCTTCTACGGTGCTCATTCTGCGTTCACCTTCCTTTCAACGAGCGTGTAGACCACGGCGAGTACGCCAGCGATCAGTGCCATAACGATGGCCACAGCGGATGCAGGTCCGTCACCACCCGGGGTCAGCGTGCCCTGCGAGGTATTGAGGGCCATCATCATTGGCGTGTACGACTTGGAAATGCTCGGATCGGAAATCGACATCACCTGCGGCTCGTTGAACAGCTGGATGGTGCCGACGATGGAGAGCAGCATGGCAAGCAGGGCGGCTGCACGCACGTTCGGCAGCTTGATCTTCATGGCGATCTGGAAGCCACTGGCGCCATCGATGCGTGCGGCCTCGTACAGATCGTGCGGAATGGCCTGCAGTGCGGCGAGGAAGATCAGCATGTTGTAGCCGGTGAAGGTCCAGGTCGTGATGTTGGCCATAGAGCCGAGGACCACATTGTCGCCGAAGAAGTTCACCTTGATGCCGATGGCGGCAAGTCCCTTAACGATAGGGGAAATCTGGCCGTTGTAGAGGTACACCCAGATGATGGATGCGACCACGCCCGGAATGGCGTACGGCAGGAAGTAGCTCAGACGGAATGCGGTGATGTGCTTGACGATATAGGAATCGATGAGCATTGCCAGAGCAAGTGCCGCGATGATCATGACCGGCACCTGAATCACGGTGTAGAGCACTACCCTGCCCACGCCAGCCCAGAAGTTGCCGGAAGTAATAACGTATTGGAAGTTCTGAAGTCCGACGAACTTATCGACCAGTTCCCCGCCGCCGTATGCGCCACCTCCCGTGGTGACCTGGCGGAAGAAGCTGGAATAAATAGCCCAAATGATGGGAAGAATAAATACCAGAGCGAACAGGATGCCAAACGGTGCCATGAAGGCCCAGCCGGTACGATTCTCACGCTTCACAGCATCAGAAGCCTTTGGCTTATCGGCACGCCTGGCGACCCCCGTCTTCGCCGTTTTTGTTGTTGCAGTCATAGGGAAACCTGTCTTTCAAAAGAACAGTGAGAAATAGAAAGTACGTAATGCAGTTCGAATCGATGCAGTCAGATCAAACACAATTAATGACGAACCGAACTCGAGTAAAAGGAAAGGCCGGAGTGTTGAGCTCCGGCCTTTCGATGTGTGGTTGAGGATATCAGCGGCTGGAAGGAACCCTAACCGTTAATGTCACTCGGAAACAGACAGGCCGAAGTTCTTCAGCGTATCCACAGAGGTGGTCTGTGCGTCGGAGAAGATGTCTGCAACCTTGCCGGAGCCATCGGTGGCCTTGGCGGCGGTTTCGTTCATCTTGGCGGCGACTGCGGAGAAGCCAGGCATGTAGGTGAAGTCACCCATGTTGTTGTTAGCGGTCTTGAATTCCTTCATGATGTCCTGACCACCGAAGAAGGTGGACCACTCGGAAGGAGTCTCAGCGTCTTCAGTGGTAGCAGCCGGCACGAGGCCCTGGGAAACCAGATCAGGAACCTGGGTGTTGAACCAATCCAGGAACTCCATTGCTTCCTTCGGGTGCTTGGAGTTCTTCAGCACGGCCACGGCGGAACCACCGTCAGGGCCGGTCTTGCCAGCGTTGCCGAACCAGTCACCGAGCTGAGCGACCTGCCATTCGCCGGAGCCGGTGCCACCGGAGGAGGTCATGAACAGCGGGGCTTCCCAAGCGGCGGCCACAGTACCGATCAACGAGCCATCCTTGATGGATGCATCGAAGGACGGATCCCAACGCGGGTTGGTGGTGGCTGCCTTGGCGTCGAGCAGCTGCTGGTAGAAGTCAGCGGTTGCCTTGGAGCCATCGGTCTCGGTGTTGACGACCCAGGAGTCGCCCTTCACCTTGTACCAACCACCGGAGGCGCCAGCCAGACCGGAGATCATGTTGCCGGCCTCATCAGGCTGGTAGGACATGATGTACTTGCCAGCGGCGGCAGCGGTCTTGGCAGCGGCGATAAACTCATCGGCGGTCTGCGGAATCTCGGTGATGCCGAGCTTCTCGAACTCAGCCTTGTTGTAGAAGTAAACCAGCGGGCCGGTGTCCTGCGGCAGGCCGTAAGCCTTGCCGCCAACCTGAACCAGGCTGTACGGGCCGGATGCGAAGTCGTTCTTGTACTGCTCGGCATACTGGGTCACATCCTGCAGCAGACCCTTGGTGAAGACCTCAGGCAGCTCGGCGTAACCGACCTGAGCCAGATCCGGAGCCTCGCCGGACTTGACGTCGGTCTCAAGCTTCTTGATCATGTCAGAGGCCTTACCATCGAACTTGGTGGCCTTGACCTGAATATCCGGATGCTGCTTATTCCACTTGGCAACGATGTCGTTGACCAGAGTCATGCCCTCGGAATCCGGCAGACGGTGCATGTAGGTGATGTTGACCACGCCACCATCATCGGTGGTCTTCGTGTCGCCGGCAGTGTCGCTGCCGCAACCGGCCAAGCCCATTCCCATTGCTGCTACCGCGGCAAAAGCAGCCACGATGCGCTTATTGCGAGATACCATATCTCTACTCCTTCGTAGTGAAATCATCATCTCAGTGTGATGACTGATTACTAATGTATGCCCTCATTCTTTTATTGTCAACTTAGCTAACAATTACCGCGCGTCCCGTTGAGGCGAGTAGCATTGAACCGGTTCGATGCTCGATTGCGCGGATTTGTTTATTTCATTAACTCCCCTTACAAAGCAACGTACTTTTGGTCCGCCGGTAGACCTAATGAGATATTGGATAGCGGCAACAATCCAAGACGTTAGCTTGCAATCGTCCACCGCAAATTGCAAGCACTTGCCAACATTATCGGTTTTCAGGTCGCCGGCGCGATACCCGACTAGGGAGGCACCGCGCCTTAATGAGACGCTACACGAGCAGTCTCAGCAACTGGTAGAGCTGCCACAGGCTACGCACGTTGAAGTGCGTGCCGTCAACCGTGGCGTTCGCCTCGCCATCGCCCACATGGACGATCACGGTGCGCCCGTTCACGGTCAGACTACCGTGCATCGTGATATGATTGCATCTTGCAACCTTGTTGATTAAAGGCGCAAGCCGGTAATCAACGCAAAGGCCCGGTGCTGCAAACGTCGGGCCTTTTCTTATCGGCTCACGCCGATCGGCCCGTCATATCAACGGGGACACCGCATGTTACGGCATCACAAACCAATATATCAGCACCCCGGTGGCAATCAAGAAGACAGGTTCCAGAAAAAGAAAAAAAGGCCTGGGCATGTTGCCCAGGCCTCGGTTCGCGGACAGGGCGAGATTCGAACTCGCGGAGGGTTGCCCCTCAACGGTTTTCAAGACCGTCTCTTTAGGCCGCTCAGACACCTGTCCTGATGCGCGTTCACACGCGCAAGTATTCATTATACAGAAGGGAGGGATGTTGATATTCGGCAGTGCGGTCGGTCTTGGATTCGCCTGCTGGCTATCAGCGATCTCTCCCTCAGTAATCTCTCCCTCAGTCAGCTACGCTGACAGCTCCCTCATCAGAGGGAGCTAAAGCACGATGAGACTCAGGCCTCCCACTTCGTGGGCTCGATAACTTCCTTGCCGCCCATGTAGGCGCGCATGGCCTTCGGGATCTCGATGGAGCCGTCCTTCTGCTGGTGGTTCTCCATGATGGCGACCAGCCAACGGGTGGTGGCCAGCGTGCCGTTCAGGGTGGAGACCGGGCGGGTGCCGCCGTCTTCCATACGCTCGCGGATGTTCAGGCGGCGAGCCTGGTACTCGGTGCAGTTCGAGGTGGAGGTGAGCTCGCGGTAGCGGCCCTGGGTCGGCACCCAAGCCTCGCAGTCGAACTTACGGGCGGCGGAGGAACCGAGGTCGCCGGCGGCGGTATCGATGATGCGGTAGGGCACCTCGACCTTGGCGAGCATCTCCTGCTCCATGGCCAGCAGGTGCTCGTGCTCCTTGTAGGAGTCCTCCTGCTTGGCGTAAACGAACATCTCCACCTTGTCGAACTGGTGGACGCGGATGATGCCGGAAGTATCCTTGCCTGCGGCACCGGCCTCGCGGCGGTAGCAGGAGGACCAACCGCAGTAGCGCAGCGGGCCGTTGCCGAGGTCGAGAATCTCGTTCTCGTGCATGCCGGCGAGCGCCACTTCGGAAGTGCCGACCAGGTACTGGTCATCGGGCTCGCGCAGACGGTAGATCTCGTCGGCGTGGGAGTTCAGGAAGCCGGTGCCGCGCATGACCTCGGGGCGCACCAGCGTCGGGGTGATGGCCAGCGTGAAGCCGTGCTCTTCGGCCTGGTCCACGGCCATGGTGAGCATGGCAATCTGCATGCGGGCCACCTGGCCACGCAGGAAGTAGAAGCGGGAGCCGCCGACCTTGACGCCGCGGCGCATGTCGATGCCGGCCACGCCGGTGCCGAGGGTCAGGTGGTCCTTGGGCTCGAAGCCTTCGGCCGCGAAGTCGCGAATCTGGCCAACCTTCTTGACGACCACGTAGTCGTCCTCGCCGCCTTCGGGAGCTTCGGGCTCCACGATGTTGGAGAGCTTCCACATGGCGGTGGTGTATTCCTCGGCGGCGGAATCGGCCTTGGACTTGTATTCGGAGACCTTCTGGGACAGTTCCTTGGTCTCGGCGATGAGCTTGGCCTTCTCGTCCGCCGGGGCGGAGGCGACCTTCTTGCCGATTTCCTTCTGCTGGGCGCGAGCCTCTTCGAAGGCCTTCAGCGCCTCACGACGTGCGGTGTCGGAGGAGAGCACTTCGTCGACGAGTTCCACGGACTCGCCGCGCTTGCGCTGGGATTCCTTGACGATATCGGTGTGTTCACGGATGAATTGAATATCAAGCATGGGCACCAGACTAGCCGCGTAAGCAGACACCGACAATGGCCGAATGCGCGGGAGTCACGCGGAAATCACAGGGAAGCCCGGGAAAGTCCGCGGACGGGTCCACCCGGCCAATTTCGTCAGATGAGACGCGATTGAACCATAATCGCGCCCCACGGGGCTGTTGCGTGCAGGAAATGTTCACGTACGGCGCACCATGGCCGCAAACGACCTCCCCACCGATAACAATAGGAGCCATGCCTCAGCCTGCCCTCACCGTGTTTCTGATCATCGCCGCAATCGCCATTGTGGTGGTGCTCATCGCCGTCATCGTCATCGCTCTGCGCGCGCAGCGCCGCCGCAAGCTGGCTCAGACGCTGGAGAAGCGCCGGGACGACGAGGTGCAGTACGCCTTCATCGTGAATCCGTCCAAACCGCAGGCCGAAGCCCGCCGGCTGCATATCCAGAGGTTCTGCGAGGCCAAGGGGCTCAATCGCATCCGCTTCTACGACACCCAGCTTGACAAGGACGGCAGGGTCTGCGCGCTTGAGGCGCTGGAGGACGGCGCCGACGTGGTGATCGCGGTCGGCGGCGACGGCACGGTGCGCACGGTGGCGAGCGCCGTCTCCGGCACCGGCCATGCGCTGGGCATCATCCCCATCGGCACCGGCAACCTGTTTGCCCGCAATATGGGCGTTCCCGTGGACGATATCGACGCCGCGCTGACCGTGGCCACCTCCCACGGCTCCCGCCTGGTGGACATGGGCCGTCTCACCCTGCTCGACCACCCGGAGGACGACCACGGCCACGCCTTCCTCATCATCGCCGGCATCGGCTTCGATGCGGCCATGATCGACGACACCAACCCCGAGCTCAAGGCGAACATCAGCTGGCTCGCCTACTTCGTGGGCGGCGTGAAGAACCTGTTCGCGCCGAAGTTCCGCGGCACGCTGACAGTCACCAGCGCCGACGGCTCGACCCGCACCATCAAGAATCTCGATTTCCGCACGGTGATGGCCGGCAACTGCGGCCAGATTCCCATGTTCTCGCTGATGCCGGCGGCATCCTATGACGATGGTCTGCTGGACTTCGAAATCATCGACACCACCGGCGGCATCCTCGGCTGGGCCAACCTGTTCGGCGACGTGGTGCACCAGACGATCATCGGCAAGCCCGAACAGAACCCGCTGTCCACGAACTCGACCATCGAACAGGTCCAGGGTGTCAGTGCCGAAATCACATTGGAAAAGCCGGCCAAAGCGCAGGTGGACGGCGACATGCTACCGGAGACCAAACATATTCGTTTCTCAGTGGATCATCGCGCGCTGATCGTGCGCGTACCCGACGCCTCCGCGCTGGAAAAGACCGCACAGGCCGCTGCCTCAAACGCCACCTCGGATTTCGCCGAAATGACCGGCACGCTCGAGCCGATTCGCTGATCCGCTACGATGCGTGGCCGGTGACTCGGGCGACGTGCATTGCCAGATAGGCGGTTTCGTCGTCGCTGATATCCGTGTCGAGGCGCAGTTCGAGCAGGGAGGCGATGGTTCGCGCGCATCGTAGCGCGGCGGGATAGGACTCACGAATCACCTTCATCACCGGTGCCGGCTCATCCGTCAGTTGCTGGTGCTGGTGGATGCGTACGAACAGGTAACGCAGATGGGTGATGAACCTGCCCACATTCACGGAACTGCGGTCCAACGTGATGCCGTAGCTGTGGTCGATAATGTCAAGCAGTTGCTGGATCACGCCCGTCATCGTATACGTATAGGACAGGTCGCCGGTGGCGAAGCCGGCGTTGACCAGATGCATGGCAAGCGCGGTGGCCTCGCCGTCCGGCAGCGTGACGTCGAGCCGCGCATTGAGCGATGCGAGCATCGCACGCCCCTGCGCGTATTCCTGCGGGTACAGGTTGCTCACCTCGCCGAGCAGCGGGTAGGTAATGTCGATGCCGCGCCGCACCCGCTCCACCGCATTCGCCACGTGATCCGACAAGGCCATGACCAGCGTGGTGCTGCCGGTCTCACGCTCCCCCAGTCCGGCTTCCTGCATGGATTCGACGACCACGCGGATGATTTCGGGCGGAATGTCCGCCAGCATCTGCGCCAGATGGTCCGGGTCACGCCCGTCCGACGGCACGAAGGTGCGCACGACTTTCGACTCGTCGACCGTCTGCCCCGGCTTGGCCTGGAACCCCAGTCCACGGCCGGTGAGAATCACCTCACCGCCGTCGCCGCCTTTGGCGAGCACGACGTTGTTGTTGAACACTCGCAGTATTTCCATGGCATCCTTTCGCAACGTCATTGTTCCACATCGATGATCGGGCTGCCGGCTGATACGGTTTTGCAGTCACCGCCGTTGTTGTCGCCGCTACCGTCGCCGATCAACGGCGTGACCACGGTCAGTTCAGCGGCGTTGACCACCGTCACCACCACCACAACGCTGTGCCCGGCCGCCGCGACTTTGCCGAAATCCACGGTGGCCAGTGGCTCTCCCGCCGCGATCCGCTCGCCTTTAGCCACGACCACAGCGAATCCCTCGCCATCCATATCGACGGTGTCAATGCCGATATGAACCAGCACCTCGATGCCGCCATCGGTTTTAATGCCGAAGGCATGGCCGGTTCGGGCCACGGTTTTCAGCATGCCACTGACCGGTGCGAGCACGGCTGTCTCACCGGTCGTCTCCGGCACGACGCCTACGCCCTCCCCCAGCGCGCGGGAGGCGAACACCGGATCGCCAGTCGCTTCCAGATTCACCAGCCGGCCGGCGACCGGCGACAAGATGGCGTTGGAGTCAAGAGCCCGATCAGGGGCAGCCCGCGATGGAGAATCTTCCGCAGACTCCACATCCGACACGGTCGTGTCAATCCCCCTCGCCATATCCTGCGGGCGTGCGTTCTCGTCTGCCGAGACCATCTGCGTCTTGGTGGCGCGCGACGGCGTGCGGTACCCGAACAACACCGTCAACACCATCGCCATTACAAACGCAACGGCGATGGACAGCGCGTACACCCACATCCGATCGAACACCGGAATCGTCAGCAACGAGGAGAAGGCGAATGCCGTAGTCGTAACGCCCCGGACCATCTGGCCGGATGGCAGCACGGACGGGAACAGCCAGCCGAACACCGCGCTGGTCACTCCGCCGGCCGCGCAGCCGGCGAGCAGCCAGCGGTAGACGCGGCGGTGATGCAGATGGATGCCGTACAGGCTCAGTTCCGAAACGCCACCCAGCAATCCCGCGAGCAACGCCCCCACCGCGGTCTGCCGCATGGCCGAATCCTTGCCGCGTACGGCCAGCACGAGTACGCCGGCGGTGGCACCGAAGCAGGCGAAGTTCCATACACCCATCGGACCTTGGACGAAGTCGTAGCCGAGCGTCTGAATGTTCATCAGTATCAGGGCGTTCAACGGCCAGTGCAGACCGAGCGGCACGAGAAACGGGTAGAGCATCGGGATGATGAGCGCGAACAGGAATGGCACGTGCGCGTTAAGCCATGCTGTGGCCGCTCCCAGCCCGCTGCCGAGCCATATTCCCAGAGGCCCGATAACCAGTATGGTGAGCGCAAAAACGACGACCAGTGAGAGGAATGGCACGAACACCAGCTGTACGCTGTCGGGAATGACGCGCTTCAGCCCGCGGTAGACCACGGCGAGCACGGCGGCCATGAGCAATGGTACGAAGATGTTGCCACTGTAGTCGTTGAGTTGAATCGGTATGCCGAACGCCGACACGGTGCAGGTTTCGGTGCCGAATGTGGCGGTGGCCGAGCATTGAATCTCCCCGGAGAGGGCGCTGGATACGGACGTCCCGGAGAGGGCGCTGGATACGGACGTCCCGGAGAGGGCGCTGGATACGGACGTCCCGGACATTCCAGACATTCCGGACATCACGCCAGTAAACTGCGGGGTCATCAGCGCGGCCATAATCGCGCCGCCGAGCCAGGGGTCGACGTCCAGTTTCTTGGCCGCATTGTAGGCGATCATAATCGGCAGAACGGTGAACACACCCTCCCAAATCGCCTTGAGTAGTATCCAGCCGGCGGAGGTCTCGCCGTCAGGCACGATGCCGAGTGCAACGATCACGTTGACGATGGCGATGACCAGCGAGGCACCGAGCAGTACACCCAGAATCGGGCGGAACGAGTCAGACAGGTAGTCGAAAAACGCGGCAGCCCAAGCGCGGGCGGCACTGCCCCACTCGCGGACGGTACGAGGCGTGAAGTGACGGGATGTATTGGATGGGCCGCAACTTTGTTCGGCGTCGGTGGCAGTATCGCGCGATGGTGCGGCATCGTCGGAAAGGTACGGCGCGGACTGCGCGGGTTGCGTGGGCTGTGTGGATTGCGCTGACTGCGCGGGCTGCGCTGGCTGAGTGGGCTGCATTGACTGAGTGGGTTGCGTTGACTGAGTGGGTTGCGTTGACTGCGACGCTGACTGCATCACTGCCGATGGCAATTGCGCTGCCGGCATCAATCGCGCCGTCCGCAGCCGAACGATCTGCTCGTACACCGAGGCGACCGCTCCGCCGATGATGACCTGATAACGATTGCCGGCTCGCGGGAATGCACCGAGGACTCCGGGGATGGATTCAAGACCGTGCTGGTTGACATGGCCGGCATCGGCCAGTTCGAAGTGCAGTCGCGTGGCGCAATGGGTCAGGCTGGTAATGTTCGCGGGGCCGCCGACGGCATCGACGATGCGCGCCGCAATCACTGCAGGCGTTGCGTTCGATGCGTTCGCCACGGTTCCTCCTTGCTGCCGTATGCCACTGTGTTCCATTATCGGCGCTGGGTGCCCCAAAAGCACGGCAATGCCGGCAAAGCATCGCGAAACGGCAACTATGCGCTACGGTGCTCCGCGATAGCGTTCCGCTATGGTGTTCCGCCGCACCCGTTCTCCGTATTTGCCGCAGCACCCATTCCGACTTCATTCCACCATGCAGAATCCTGCAATCGTTGTCAAAAATCATCGTTTTTTGCTGCCTATTCGGAGTGTCGCGACTGCGGAAGTCGTATTCTATCTTTCACACACGTTGCGTAGCAGGGTTGTTACTCAAAACGAGGCAAGACCTGGAGCGACGTGGAATTTGCGTATCGTAATATGCGAATTCCACGTTGTTCCAGGTCTTTTTTTTGTTTTCGGGCGACTTCAGACAATCGAAGCCTGACCTTGCACGCGGCAGAGGGGCCACGCAACAGGCGCGGTCCGTCAACGGCGAAAGGACAAGGCAATGACGACGACAACGGCATCACCCGTATCGAAACAGACGGCATCCGCGGCGCAGGAAACCAGCGCAACCGGTGCGGCGGCCACCGCAATCGAAACCATCGAAACCGGCGTGCCCGGAGTGGCGGGCGCGGCCACAAACGCGGCAGCCAACGCAATCGAGGACCTCGAAGCCGCCGAATCGCACGGCTTCTCCACGCGCTTCCCGCTCAACAGCGCATTCATCTTCACCTTCGGCGCGCTCGGCGGCATGCTGTTCGGTTTCGACACCGGCATCATCTCCGGCGCCTCCCCGCTTATCGAATCGGACTTCGGCCTGAGCGTCTCTCAGACCGGCTTCATCACCTCCTCGGTGCTGATCGGCTCGCGGGCACGGGCGCCGTCCGACCGGGATGCGCAGGCGCGCTGTCGATCGGCGCACTGTCTGACCGGTTCGGCCGCAAGAAGCTGCTCATCGTCTCCGCGCTGCTGTTCCTGCTCGGCTCAGGCCTGTGCGCCTCCTCCACCGGATTCGCGATGATGGTGTGCGCCCGCATCATCCTGGGTCTCGCCGTCGGCGCGGCCTCCGCCCTGACCCCGGCGTACTTGGCCGAACTGGCGCCGAAGGAGCGTCGCGGCTCACTGTCCACGCTGTTCCAGCTCATGGTCACCTTCGGCATTCTGCTGGCCTACGCCTCCAACCTCGGATTCCTGAACCACAACCTCTTCGGCATCCGCGACTGGCGCTGGATGCTCGGTTCGGCGCTGGTGCCGGCCGCCTTGTTGCTGCTCGGCGGCCTGTTGCTGCCCGAATCCCCGCGTTATCTGGTGAACAAGGGCGACACCCGCAACGCCTTCAAAGTGCTTACGCTGATTCGCAAGGACGTGGATCAGAGCCAGGTGCAGATTGAGCTGGACGAAATCAAGGCCGTGGCCGCACAGGACACCAAGGGTGGTGTGCGCGAACTGTTCCGTATCGCTCGTCCGGCGCTGGTGGCCGCCATCGGTATCATGCTGTTCCAGCAGCTCGTGGGCATCAACTCGGTGATCTACTTCCTGCCGCAGGTGTTCATCAAGGGCTTCGGCTTCCCTGAAGGCGACGCGATCTGGGTGTCGGTGGGCATCGGCGTGGTGAACTTCGTGAGCACCATCGTGGCCACGCTTATCATGGATCGTTTCCCGCGCAAGGGCGTGCTGATCTTCGGTTCCATCGTGATGACCGTTTCGCTCGCAGTGCTCGCCGTGATGAACTTCGTGGGCGACGTGGCCGTGCTGGCCGTGCCGACGATGATTCTCATCGCTTTCTATATCCTCGGCTTTGCGGTCTCGTGGGGCCCGATCGCCTGGGTGCTTATCGGCGAGATCTTCCCGCTGAGCGTGCGCGGCATCGGCTCCTCCTTCGGCTCGGCGGCGAACTGGCTGGGCAACTTCATCGTCTCCCAGTTCTTCCTCGTGCTGCTCGATGCGTTCGGCAACAATGTGGGCGGCCCGTTCGCGATTTTCGGCGTGTTTTCGGCCCTGTCCATCCCGTTCGTGATGCGCTTGGTGCCCGAGACCAACGGCAAGTCGCTGGAGGAAATCGAGGAGGAAATGACCAAGCGCTAGACAACCGGCACACGATTCGCACAAAAGTTGACAACTCTTAACATAATCGTACCCAACGTGGCGAAAAAACGTGGCAGAATAGGGAGCATGGTAGCAAACAATGCGGGTCAGCCCGCCACCCCAGCAGATCTGATCAATGTCGATGAGGTTATCGGCAAATACTATGACCTCGTCCCCGATCCCGAAGTCCCCGAGCAGCGTGTCATCTTCGGCACCTCCGGCCACCGCGGATCGTCCCTGAAGACCTCGTTCAACGAGGCCCACATCATCGCCATCTCCCAGGCCATCGCCGAATACCGCAAGAAGGCCGGCGTCACCGGCCCGCTGTACCTCGGCTCCGACACCCACGCGCTGTCCGGCCCGGCCAAGAAGACCGCCATCGAGGTGCTCGTCGCCAACGGCGTGCACGTACGCGTCGATTCCCGTGACGACTTCGTGCCCACCCCGGTGGTCTCCCAGGCCATCCTGACCCACAACCGTGCGGCCGACGGCACCCAGCGCTTCGAGGGCGAGGGCCTCGCCGACGGCATCGTCGTCACGCCGTCCCACAACCCGCCCACCGACGGTGGCTTCAAGTACGACCCCGTCACCGGCGGCCCGGCTCCGGCCGAGACCACCAATGCCATCGCCGCTCGCGCCAACGAGCTGCTCGGCGACTTCAAGTCCATCAAGCGTGTGCCCTACGAGGAGGCCATCAAGTCCGAGTACGTCGAGGGCTTCGACTTCCGCG
>OAWD01000947.1_pt1 | contig 14848 bp, 15 predicted proteins | sample 1495361 | NCBI WGS metagenome assembly OAWD01 (sample SAMEA2580130, study PRJEB22360) | human gut metagenome | biome: human gut; feature: human-associated habitat; material: faeces | place: Denmark | collected 2008/2010 | reverse complement strand
CGCCCTTTCAAACCTGCTGGGACTGGTCTGTGACCCCATCGCAGGATTAGTGGAAGCGCCCTGCCAGAAGCGGAACGCCATCGGGGCATCCAATGCCATCATCAGCGCAGAGATCGCGCTGAGCGGCGTGGAAAATCTTATTCCCTTTGACGAGGCCGTCAGCGCTATGCTGCAGGTTGGAAGAAGGCTGCCGCCAGAGCTGCGGGAAACAGCCCTTGGGGGCATGGCCGCAACGCCGACGGGCTGCGTATTGTGCAAGCGAATTTATAGAGGACAGGATGAGGAGGAAAGAGAATGAAAAGAGAAGATTATTTATCCTGGGATGAATATTTCATGGGAATCGCCTTGCTGGCGGCCAAGAGGAGCAAGGATCCTGGGACGCAGGTAGGGGCCTGTATTGTAAGCCCGGACAACAAAATTTTAACCATGGGCTATAATGGCATGCCCACAGGCTGTCATGATGACAATATGCCCTGGGAAAGGGAGGGTGACCCTCTTGAAACAAAGTATCTTTACGTCTGTCATGCCGAATTTAATGCCATCTTAAACAACGGCGGCCGTTCCCTGAAGGGAGCGACCCTTTATGCGACGCTTTTTCCCTGTAATGAATGTGCCAAAGCGATTATTCAGTCGGGAATCCAAAAGGTTATTTACATGGAAGATAAATATGCGGGTACGGACGCGGTCATTGCCTCCAAAAGAATGTTTGATATGGTTGGGATCACCTATGAAGCTTATGAGGTTAAGCATAAAAAAATTGTCATTGAGCTGTAAAGCTGAAATAAGCTGCCGGATTTTGCTGGCAGCTTATTTTTTATTCTTTAATGACAACGCCCAAAAGTTTTGAAAGCTCAGCGGCTTGAAAAAGATTTACAACAGCGCCGCGCAGCTCCTGGCTGCCTGAAACCGTGATCCGGCTCAGAGTATTGCTTGTGAAATCTATACCCTTTAAAGGCGTATGGAGAAAATCGGCCTCGGAGAGGTCACATTGCTGAAACTGGGTGGTTTTCAATTTACAGTCCTGAAAACTGACATTTTGCAGAGGACAGTTTTCAAAAAAGACATGTTTGGTTTTGCTGGTGGAAAAATTCATGAAGTTTCCAAGGCATTCTGTAAAGTGGCATTCTTCCAAAATACAGGCGTTAAAATCTGTGCCAAGAAGCTTGCAGTTTTTAAAAATAACGCGGTGAAAGGTGGAATCACTGAGGTTAAGGTTCGACAGATCACAGCCCGTAAAAATAACATCAGCAAAAAAAGTATGGGTCAGGCCAGAAGACAGAAACTGGCAGTTCTTAAACTGACAGTGATGAAATTCAAGCTTTGACTGGTGGAAGGCTTCAAGACTGGTATCGCTGAATTCAAAACTTTCAATATCTTCTTCCGCATCAATACATTCATAAATAACAGTGAGCAGGTCATTATAAGGCTTTAGCGGATCGGGAAAAGCCGGAGGTTGTAAGCGCATAAGGACACTCCTTTCGTGATGATTCATTATAGCATAACAAATATCAGAAATAAATAGAAAATTTGTTCTTTTTTTGATTGACTAATGAGACCAAATGTTTTATACTGTTTTTAAAGAAAGAACGGATATTTGAAGAGATGAGGGCTTAAAATGGAACTGTTGGATAAATTGAAAATTCTGACCGATGCTGCGAAATATGACGTAGCCTGTACCTCCAGCGGGGTAAAACGGGAGGGGAAGAAGGGCGCTTTGGGGAATACCGTGGCGGACGGCATCTGCCATAGCTTTGCATCAGATGGCCGCTGTATTTCTCTTTTGAAGGTGTTGATGACGAATGTATGTGTCTATGACTGCAAGTACTGTGTGAACAGAGCTTCTCAGGATGTTGAGCGCGCTGCATTTACTCCCAGAGAGCTGGCAGATCTGACCATTGGTTTTTACCGGCGAAATTATATCGAAGGACTTTTTCTCAGCTCATCGGTTATCAAAAACCCTGACTATACTTGTGAAAGGATGATTGAAACCCTGGCGCTTTTAAGAGGGGATGAATATAATTTTAATGGGTACATTCACGTAAAAGCCATACCGGGAGCCGATCCGAGACTTTTGACACAGCTGGGCTATCTGGCAGACAGGATGAGCATTAACATTGAACTTCCGTCAGAGGAAGGCCTTAAAAGACTGGCGCCGGATAAGACAAAGACTTCCATTTTTAAACCTATGGGGATGATTACAGACAAAATCGAAGAAAACAGCTACGACATGGTCAAATATCGTCATACCCCTAAATTTGTTCCAGCCGGCCAGAGCACACAGATGATCATCGGAGCAACCCCGGACACGGACTACAAAATACTAAACTTGACTGAGGGTCTTTACCAGAAATATTCGCTTAAGCGTGTGTTTTTTTCTGCTTATGTGCCTGTGTCAGAAAATAAGCTGCTGCCAGCTCTTGATACAAAGCCGCCGCTTTTTGCGGGAGCACCGGCTATATCAGGCAGATTGGCTGCTGCGGTTTTATGGCTTCCACGCAGCCGAGCTGCTGGATGCCGAGCATCCGAATTTTAACCCTCTGGTTGATCCGAAATGCAGTTGGGCACTGGCGCATCTGGATCAGTTTCCCATTGAGGTGAACACTGCCTCCAGAGAAATGCTTTTGAGGGTGCCGGGCATCGGGGTTAAAAGCACCATGCGTATTATTCAGGCGCGACGGATGGGCAGGCTGGATTTTGAGGGGCTGCGTAAAATCGGCGTGGTATTGAAACGGGCACAGTATTTTATTCTGTGCAGCGGGAAAATGGTTGAAGGGCTTAAGGTAACGCCGGACGGTGTGCTGAGAGCACTGATTTCAGAGCAGGGACAGCGTGATTTAATTGAGCGAAAATATGAGCAGCTGTCTTTTTTTGACAAAGATCAGTCGCCTGTATTGCACAGGGAGGTTTTAAAATGTCTGACACAATAAGGCAGGTTTATCTTTATGATGGCACCTTTGAAGGGTTTCTATGCTGTGTTTTTGAAAGCTATATGAAAAAAGAAACCCCTGTCGATATTGTGCCTGATACTTTTGAGCAGTTTTTTCTTTATCCCATTAAGGAAATTGAAACAGACCGCGGACACGCCGACAGGGTTTTCCGTTCGTTTGATATTAAAATGTCTCCAGAGGTGACGGATTTTATAAAGTGTGGATTCTTGACTTGTCATCCTAAAAAGGAAATGCTGATGTACCGTTTTATCCGCAAGGGTTATCGTGTGGGCGGTGGCATCATTGACTGTCTGGCCGATCCGGATGTCCATGAGCTCTATAAGGCTGTAAAGCACCTGAAAAACGAAGCGCATCTCCTTCGCGGTTTTATCCGTTTTGGGGAATATAATAAAACCCTTGTCTCGGTGATTGCACCTAAGAATTGGGTGCTCCCTCTTTTAGCAGAGCATTTCAGCGATCGGTATAATGGAGAAACGTTCATGATCTATGACGAAGTTCACCACTCAGCGCTTATTTATCACCCCTATGAGTGGATGCTTGTGCCCATTGACGATTTCACACTGCCAGAAGCAGATGCAGAGGAGCTTCTTTTCCAACAGCTGTGGCAACGTTTTTACAAAACGATCGGCATTAAGCAGCGTTTTAATCCAAAATGCCAGATGACACATATGCCGAAACGCTATTGGTCTCGTACCGTTGAGCATCAGCCTGAGGGCCTTGCCGTATCTGGTGAGAAAAGGCATTTGAGCGGAAGCTAACGGACAGACAGAAAAGAGCAGATGGTTTCCTGTTTGACGGAGCGGTATAATCCGGCGACGGTTTTATCCTGGCATTTGCTTAAATAAGTTTTCAGTGAGGGCCATCGCAGTCCCTTTTCGACGATGATAGCAGAGATTGCCTGGCTGACGGCTTCCTTGCATTTTTTGCGTGGCTGCCCCTCAAATTGTTCAGCCAGCGACAGGGCTTCCTGTTCTGTGAGAAGGATTGACGCATTATCGTCGTTTAAAAGCTTGCGGGCTACGGCATTATTGAGCACCAGACCAAAAATATTTTCTGTAAGGTCTCTGCTGGGATATCCGACATTGGCAGCAAACCGGTTCAATAGTGTAAGGATTTCGTCCTGGTCAAACTGATTACAAAAGTGATTTTCAAGGTAGAGGTTATTGATAATATCTTTCATATAGTGGATACCGGAAAGGTTCTTTTGATAGTAGCAGGGAAGGTATTCCAGCATTCCAGGAGTTTCAGTTGCCTTGAATTCTAGGTTATACTCTTTAAAAAATAAAGGCATGTCGTCAATGGTGGTGTTGTAGGCATAGACATCAACCTTCAGCCGGTTCCCCTTCAGCCTTGTGTATAGCAGCTTTGTCTGGTTGATTTCCTGTTTGATCTGAGTCAGCCCTTCGGTAAAAAGGCTTGGAAGGGTTGAGGTTTGAAGTTTATTGATGGCATCTTCGGGATTTTCATACTGGGATAAGATGGTGTCGATGCAATAAAAAATGCCATCTGTCAGGACGCCGGCGATTTCTGTTTTGACAGAGCTTCCCCCCTTGGTGTAATGGCTGATCTGGCGGGTAAGCAGTGCGCTGAGATGCTTTTGAAAGGTCTCAAGATTGTTTTTGTTAATCATTCCAATGCGCACACCCTCGTATAACAGTGTTTTTGTGTACTCGGCAGGGTCTAAATTTTTGACTTTCAGTGTGTTAACGGGCTCTATTTGTTTCATTCTAATTCTCCTGTTTGTGTAATTTGCTTCTGCAAAGTGCGTTAATTTGTCGATCCATCAGGATATCTTCGGCATTTGTCAATCCGCGGTCCAGAGCATCGGCCAGATGCTCGATGATGCAGTCATCACTAATACGATCCAGAGTATCTTCTTTAATAATATAGAAGGCTTCGACCAGTTCTTCCAGGGTTTGCGCATAGTTTTCAGGCCAGAGACTTTGGGAATGGCAGACTGCGTGAGTAATTTTTGGCAGTATACCCGGGCCAATTTCTACACGTCCATGGCTTTTAAGCTCGGTGATATTGCGCATTATCAGCTCGTGGGCTTCGTCGGGAGTGAGGGAAAGGCCGTATTTAGCGGCATCATCATTGGTACTGAGAATGGCATTTTCTTTTTCAGCAATGTCCAGAGTACCAGAATTCAGCAGTGCAATCTGAAAATTCTTCATAAATATCCTCCTTGCCTATTGACAAAATGACTGATATAATTATAAAATTAATATAGATAAATAATTTGAACGCAAACACTAGTATAACATTGATCGCGCAGTGCTGTCAATGTTTTTTCTTTTTTTGAAAAAAGACGACCGGTAAATTTTACCGGTCGTCGATAATCTGCAAAAAGGCCGCTGAAAGCATCTTTCAGCGTTTTTTTAGTGGTTAATCCTCTGTAAAAGAATTGATTTTTAAATAGTCTATGAACTGTTCGGCTGTACGCCCGGAGCGGTTAAGGTGACGCAGTTCCCATTGAATGGCCAGAGACTCGATTCTTGCGGTGGGCATGTCGATGCCCGCTTCCTTTGCGAGTTCCAAAACCATTGAGAGATAACCTTTCTGATTGGGAACCTCAAAGGTGAGCACCAGGCCGAAACGGCTGGAAAGTGAAAGCTTTTCTTCCATGACATCTTTTGTATGGACTGCATTATCGCGCTCGGACATGGTTTCAGTTACCAGGTGGCGTTTGTTGGAGGTGGCATAAATCAGCACGTTCTGCGGGTTTTCCTCGAGAGAGCCCTCCATAACATTTTTGAAAATTTTATAGTCGGCGTCGTCCTCGTCGAAGGAGAGGTCGTCGATAAAAAGAATGAACGGGTAAGGGCGCTTTTTAACGTATTCGATGACCGAAGGGATATATTCGAGCTGGTCTTTCTTTATTTCGACCATTTTGAGCTTGGTATCCTTAAAGGTATCCAGCAGGGCTTTGACCATCGTGGATTTTCCGGTGCCCATATCGCCCTGAAGCAGTACGTTCAGACCAGTATAATTGTTTATAAAGGAGGCGGTATTGGCAATGAGCTCCTTTTTCTGCATATCATAGCCGACCAGGGAATCCATAGGCTTATATTTTTGGTTGGTAATAGGGGAAAGGCGTCCGCCGTCTACAATTTTAAAGCTGATGTTAATTTCAAAAATTCCAAGACCGTGATGGTTGATGTATTCGTTGGTGGCGTTGAAGGCTTTGTCGATGTCCTCGGTCGAAAAGGCCAGGTCGATTTCATCACAGGGCGGAACCGGGAAAAAGATATGGGCAGAAAAAATATTGGTGTCGTCAAGATTTGTTTCCTTTAAAAAGGCATCCCAGTCAAAATGATAGAGCTTCATGAAAATTTCAAATTCATGGTACATACTTTTGGCAAAAGGGTGCTGCTTAGTGACTGGCCCTCTTTCGAACAGAAGCGTCAGAGGATTCTCATTTCCGACGATCTGGGTGATCAGAAAATCCTTCCAGGGAGTTTTGGCGTAATTGGTATCCTCGCTTTTATTAAAGGAGTAACCCAGCATCAGAGATTTCAAATGATAGTAAGTATCCAGATATTCCCTCCGGTATTCGGCGCCCCTTAAACCAGATTCATAGGCTCTTGAAAGAACCAGAAAATCCTTGAGGATTGGGTGCTCCAGAACGGGACGGTAAAAGGAAAGCGTGTTAAAGATATCAGACGGAATTAAACGATTTATATTATCAGAACTTTCAGTTGTCATATTTTGTTCACCTCAATAGTAAATTGTATTTTGTATTCTATTATAGCATAAGCAGTTGCGTGATGGGACTAAAAAACAAAAAATCTTAAAGATTCATCTTTTTTGTAACAAAAAAGTTACAAAAATCTTGAGAAAAGTTTACGTTTATGTTAAAATTCAACTAACAACATGTTTTAGCGCTAATTAAGGAGAAAGTATAAATTGAAAACCTCAAAATTCGGAGACAAGCTGAGTTCTGTTGAAGAAAAGATTAACGCAAAGCTGGACAAATTTAATGATAAAATTGGAAAGCGGGTTTTCACTGCCAGAGCATCTGCCATTGTGGTAACAGCCTTTCTGGTCTGTGCCGGTACAGGAATTGCCCATGCCCAGACAACAGCTTACGAGGTGTTATATAACGGGCAGAGCATTGGATATGTCAAGGATCAGAGTACCTTTGACAATGCTCTTGGAGAGCTGCAGCAAAAGCTCTTCCAAGAATATGGCAATGAGAATGTTATTATAGCGGATGATATCAAGCTTAAGCCTGCCCGCACAATGGGAGAGAAGCTTGATGTGGGTCAGTGTGCCGAAACCATTTACAATGCCGGAGTTGATGTTAAGCTCAAGGGGGCTGCCATCATGATTGATGGAAAGCCAGCCATTCAGACCGACTCCAAAGAGACGGCAGAAAGGGCATTGAATGATTTCAAACAGCAGTATTCCCAGGTAGAGGGTGCGACAGTTTTGAGCTCAGAACTTAAGCAGAATGTTACCATTGATGAACAAAATGTGGAAGTGCCTGATGCCAGGAATTATGACGCTACCATGTCATACCTGAAAGAGGGAAATGAGATTACAGCTCAAACCACCGTTCAGCCGGGAGAAACTGATGGAAATCTTATCGCAGCCAATCGTGGAACAACCGTTGACCGTCTGGCATCCATGAATGCTGATAAAGATCTGAATGCTTTAAAGGAAGGCGACGTTCTGAATACAACTCAGAAAGCACCGGTACTGACAGTGGTTACCGTTGTCGAAAAGCAGTATCAAGAAGAAATCCCCTTTGAGACAGAGGAACAGCCTGCCGATGAGCTGATGACTGGCGAAGAGGAAGAAGTACAGAAAGGGGAAAACGGCCAGAAGGATGTCGATGCTGTTTTTACCTATGAAAACGGCCAGGAGGTCGGTAAGGAAGTTAAATCAGAAAACACCACCAAGGAACCAGTTAAGGCAGTTAAGCGTGTAGGAACAAAGGAAGCGGCAGCTGCGCCTGTATCCAGAGGCTCCATCAGCGGCAGCGGACAGTTTCTGATCCCGACCAGCGGCCTTGAAATAGGACGCCCGGGCGGCGGATCAAGCAATCACTCCAATGGCTGCGCTGTGGATATTTTGAACAGCTATGGCACCCCGGTTTATGCATCAGCGGCCGGAACCGTAACGCGTGCGTCAAGCTTTGGAGGCTATGGAAACTGCATTGAAATTCAGCATGAAGGTGGCTACTCAACATTGTACGGCCACCTGAGCAGCATTGATGTCAGTGTTGGCCAGACTGTTGGCCAGGGTGAATATATTGGAGGAACCGGCTCTACCGGCTCTTCAACAGCCAACCATCTTCATTTTGAAGTGAAGATTGGCGGTGTTGCCCAGCTTATTCAGGATTATATTCCTGTTTCGTCTGGCGCTTATGTTTAAAATTTGTTAAAATAAAACTGCCGGGATCAGCCGGCAGTTTTTTAGTGGAAAGGAAATCCTATGAGTGACCCTAAGACTGTTCAGAAAGCCTATGACCAGAGTCTGAATTACATTTCTTTTAAAAATCGGACTGAAAAGGAAATGGTCGACTATCTGGAAAAAAAGGAGTACAGTGAGCGTGTGGTTGCAGAGGTTATGGCAAAGCTTGTACAATATGCCTTTATTAACGACACCGCTTATGTAAAGAATTACTGCTATAACAATATTCATTTCAATTTCTGGGGCAGAGTAAAAATGCGTTATGATCTGAAAAAAAGGGGGATTCCTCAGGAACTGATTGCCGTTATGGACGAGCTTTACACGCCAGACCAGGAACGGATATGCTGTGAGAAACAGTTTGAAAAAGCGGCCCGTCAGTACAGCCGGGAAAGCTACAGGAAACGCAAAGGTAAGATCTATACCTTTTTGCAGAGAAAGGGATTTCCGGGTGAGGTAATCCGCGAGGTGATTGAGGCTAGACTGCCAGAGGATGAAACTGAAAACCTGACCGAGGAAGAGACCGAGGCACTTCTAGAAAAACAGATGACCGAGCTCAGACGCTTTTATGAAAAATACCGCAGAATGCAGGAAAACAAAGGTTATACGGGCCGAGAACTGAAGCAGCGTGTTACCCGTAATCTGATGAGCAGAGGCTACAGTTACGATCAAATACGAATAATGACCGAAGAAGACGAATAATTATCTTTTCTGCCGTTAAAGTGACAAAGAATTTTGGTGATTGGTATAAATTTATCCTTAAAAAGCATGCGGGTTTGTATTATAATAAGCTTATTAGGATTAAATAAGGATTCGGAGGCAACGAGCGATGAAGATTGTAATAATGGAACCCCTCGGCATTACAGAGGATGCACTGCAGACATTGAGCATGCTGCTCCGTGCGGACGGGCATGAGTTTATTGCTTATGAAAACCGGGAAACCGACACAGAAAAGCTGATTGAGCGGGTAAAGGACGCCGATGTTGTCGTACTGGCTAACCAGCCCTTTGGAAAAGAGGTTATTGACGCCTGTAAAAATCTGAAGCTGGTGGATATTGCCTTTACAGGGGTTGACCATGTAGATGTTGCCGCCTGTAAGGAAAGGGGTATTATTCTGTGCAATGCGGCGGGCTATTCGACCAATGCGGTGGCCGAGCTGGCCTTTGGGCTTATGATTGATGTCTACCGCTATATTGTGACTTGTGACCACGAAACGCGTAATGGCGGAACCATCGGAGGCTTGATCGGCCATGAGCTCTGTGGCAAAAAACTGGGAATCGTAGGAACCGGCGCCATTGGCTTAAAGGTGGCAGAAATTGGAAAAGCTTTTGGATGTGAGCTTTTAGCCTACAGCCGGACCGTTCGCTCAGAGGGTCTGGAAATGGGTATCAAGTATATGGATTTAGAGGAGCTCCTCAAGCAGAGCGATATTGTAACGCTTCATATTCCTGTAAGTCCAGAAACACAGGGACTGATCAGCCGGGATATGCTGGCGCTTATGAAACCCGAAGCCATTATAATCAATACGTCGAGAGGCGGCGTTATTGACAATGAGGCGTTGGCAGACGCGCTAAAAGAGGGAAAGGTGGCCGGTGCAGGTATTGACGTTTACGAGGAAGATCCGCCGCTGCCAAAGGACTACCCGCTTTTAAGCGCACCGAACACGGTTCTAACACCACATGTGGCATACGCCACAAAAGAATCCCTGTACAAGCGAGCAGTCATTGTGTTTGATAATATTCGCTGCTGGCTTGAAGGGAATCCACAGAATAGGGTATAGGTAAAAAATGGAAAAAATATTAGTTGTAACAGCCAGTCCCCTGGCTGAGGATTCAGTCAGCTGCAGACTGGCAGATATTTTTATGAAAAACTATCAGGCGGCGCATCCAGAGGATCAGCTTAAACGTATTGATCTCAGCCGTCTGGAACTTCCCGAGATTGACGAAGAGCTGATTGCTTATTTTAATGGGCAGTCTGACGGAGATAATGGCGTCTACACAGAAATCGACGACCTTTGTGAAGAATTTATGACGGCGGACAGAACTGTTTTTGCACTGCCGCATTGGAACCTGATTGTTCCGCCGAAGATGGTCAGCTACTCACTGGCGGTCATGCGCGCAGGCAAAAGTTTTCGCTATACAGAAAAAGGGCCGGTCGGCATGCTGGAAAATAAAAAAGCTTTGATTTTGCTGGCCAGCGGCGGTACCTGTAACACCGATAATCCCATTATGCACTGTTATGGTGTGGACTGGCTTAAAGGAATCCTTGGACTGTGTGGGATTAAGGATGTCTCTGTGCTTTACGCCCAGGGCATGGAGGAATGTCCGGATAAAACACAGGAGATCGTGAATAATGCCTGTTTAGAGGTTGAAGCCTTCTCAAAAGAATGGTAGAATAAAAGCAGATGCGAAAAAAGCGTCTGCTTTTTTAATTTATTTTATGAAAAATTAAGCGAAAGATATTAAAATAGAGTTTGTTATTGAGATTGCTTTATAATCACAACAGGAGAGATAGTATGCTAAATACAAAAATAACCGATAAGACACCCATGGTGGATATACTAAAGAAGGTTGAGGCAGAGGTATTTGTTGGAAACGATACCACAGACCCCTATGAGGTGGCTCAGGCTTTAATCAAGGAATTATATGATTTGGAAAATACCTTTACAGCAGCGATTAAGGAGGTTCGTACGAAGCTTGAGATTCTGAATGACGAGTTTCAGTCTACCCACGAGCGCAACCCGATCCACACCATCCAGTCTAGAGTAAAATCGCCCAAAAGCATTGTTGAAAAACTGGACCGCAAGGGCTTTGACCTGAGCGTCCAGTCCGCCCGGGAAAATCTGGATGATATCGCAGGGATTCGTATCATCTGCCCGTATATTGAAGATATTTACGCTGTTAAAAATCTTTTGAAGGCGCAGGATGATATTGAGCTTGTCCGTGTTACCGATTATATAAAAAAGCCAAAGCCCAACGGCTACCGAAGTCTGCATTTGATTTTAAAGGTGCCGGTGTTTTTTTCTGACCATAAGGAGATGGTCAAGGTAGAGGTTCAGATTCGGACCATCGCTATGGATTTCTGGGCCAGCCTGGAACATCAGCTTCGATATAAGGCAGTGGACTCTGCCAATATTCCGGAGTCTGTGGCCCGTGAGCTGAAAGAGTGCGCAGACACCATTGCAGAAACCGATGTGAGAATGCAGGATATCCATAATCAGGTGATCCGATAAAAATACAGCCGCCAGAAAGCCGCGTTAGCCTCTGACGGCTGTGTTTTTGTTTAATAAAACCTTGCAAACCGCCTGTTTTAGCAATTTCAAATTGTTATTTTAGCAGTTATGGGATATAATTGTTTTACAGCATGAATATTATGGAGGAAAAAAGTGTCTAAAAATGATTACTCCAATCTTGGCGAGGAAATTAAATCCATTGTGAAGGAAGCCATAAACTCGACGGATTTTAAACAGCTCAACAAAAATATAAGCAATACGGTAAACAGCGCACTGGAAGAAGTAAAAAAAGGTGTGCAGAGAGGTAAAGCCGTATGGTATGAAACAAGTGCCAGGATTGACGATGAAGAAGAAACAGAAACAGAGACGCAGGTGGTAGAGCGGCCGCTGCGTGCACCGGTGGCAAAGTCACCGGCTGGTAAAATATCCAGTATCATTATGATGGTCCTGGGGTACTTTGGGATAGGATTCAGCGCCTTTGTTCTGGCGGCTGTGGGGATTGCCGTCGGTATATCCGGCAGTCTTATTGCAATGGGCGTATCCATGGGGGTGTTGATCCCCCTGCTGATTATATGCATTATCCTAGCCATAACAGGAACAAAATCCAGAGGCCGGGTAAAGCGGTTTTATGAGTATGTGCGCACCCTTAACGGGCAGGCCTATATCTCCGTAAAACAGCTGGCATCCAGTGTTGGAAAGAATGATAAGTTTGTCGTCAAGGATTTATTGAGAATGATTCGCTCGGGCATGTTCCCGGAAGGGCGGATCAATGATGAAAAAACTTATCTTCTGTTAAGTGATGAAGCCTATGATGCTTATGAAAAATATGAGGAGGGCGTCCGTCTGCGCGAGCGTGAGGAACGCCGGCTAAAGGAAGAAGTAGAACGGCAGCAGAGAATGGAGGCTCAAAATCCGATTCTCAAAGAAACACGTTTGCTCATAGAAGAAGGCAAGGAAAGCATCGAACAGATCCGAGAGGCTAATGAGGCCATTTCAGGGGAAGTGATCTCGCAGAAGCTTGACCGTTTGGAAGTCATACTTTGCAAAATTTTTGAGTATGTCGAAAACCATACAGATGAGCTTCCCGAAACCCGCAAATTTATGGGCTACTATCTGCCAACGACCCTGAAGCTGGTCAACGCCTACCGTGAAATGGACGCGGAGCCTATCCAGGGAGAGAATATCCGGAGCGCAAAGCATGAGATCGAGGAGACACTGGACACCATCAATTATGCCTTTGAAAATTTGCTCGACAGCTTTTATCAGGACAAGGCAATGGATATCTCAACCGATATTACAGTACTTGAAACCATGCTGGCCCAGGAAGGCCTGACAGAAAAAGACTTTAACACTGGAGGAAAGTAAAATGAGTGATGAAATAAAAGATTTTGAAACCGTTACGCCGACCCTGACTTTTGACCCCTTTGAGGAAGTAAAGGAGCCGATGCCAGAGACGGTAAAAGAAATGGCTGTGGAGGATGCAGCCTTTAATGAAAATACGCTGACGCCGGAAGAACGCCAGATGGTGGAAAACTTTTCACAGCAGATCGAGCTTACCAATTCCAATATGATCATGCAGTACGGTGCGGGTGCACAGAAAAAAATCGCTGATTTTTCAGAGACTGCATTGGACAGCGTCAAGAGCAAAGACCTTGGTGAAATTGGCAATATGCTCACCAATATGGTCACTGAGCTCAAAAGCTTTGACGTCCAGGAGGAGGAAAAGGGATTTTTGGGCTTTTTTAAAAAAAGCGCCAATAAGATCACAGCCATGCGTGCAAAATACGCAACAGCAGAAACCAATGTTAATAAAATATCGGAAATTCTGGAAGGTCATCAGATCCAGCTTATGAAGGATGTGGCCATGCTGGATAAAATGTACGAGGTTAACAAAACCTATTTTAAAGAACTGTCCATGTATATTCTGGCAGGAAAAAAGAAGCTAGCTAAAACGCAGAGCGAGGAGCTGCCGGCACTGGTAGAAAAATCTAAGGCCAGCGGTTTACCGGAGGACGCCCAGGCAGCCAACGATCTGGCAGCCATGTGTAACCGCTTTGAAAAGAAAATTCATGATCTGGAGCTTACCCGTATGATCTCGTTGCAGATGGCTCCGCAGATCCGCCTGGTTCAGAATAATGATATTCTGATGGCGGAAAAGATCCAGTCTTCACTCGTTAATACCATTCCACTCTGGAAGAGCCAGATGGTGCTGGCGCTGGGGGTTGTCCATTCGGGTCAGGCAGCAGAGGCTCAGAGACAGGTTACCGATATGACCAACGAGCTTCTTAAGAAAAATGCCGATACCCTTAAGATGGCAACCATTGAAACCGCCAAAGAATCTGAACGCGGTATTGTGGATATTGAGACCTTGAAGCACACAAATGAATCACTGATTTCTACCTTTGACGAGGTTCTGCGAATTCAGGCTGAAGGACGGGAAAAACGCCAGGCCGCTGAAGTTGAAATGCAGAAAATTGAAAGCGAGCTGAAGCAGAAGCTGCTGGAAATTAAAAAATAAAAGCAGGGCATTGCCCTGTTTTTTTTATTCGGTTTTAATGCGGTTTTATAGTATAATAAACTTAATATTAAAATCCCTTCAAAAGATATGGAAGGGAGCTTATAAAGGATGCGGATAGAGGAAAGGGAAAAGGATATGCTTGACCATTTTAAGGATATGAATAAAATGCAGGAGGTGCTGCATGAAGCACAGACAGGGCTGTGGGTTATTGAGCTGGAGGAAGGAACAAAACCCAGAATGTATGCAGACAAATCGATGTTAGACTTACTGGGTTTTACCGAAACCCCCACACCGGAGATATGTTATGAATGGTGGTATAATCGTATTGATGAGGACTATTACCCGGTAGTAGAGAGTGCAGTAGAGCGAATGGCCCAGGATGACCGGGCAGAGGTACAGTACCCCTGGCAGCATCCAAAATGGGGAAGAATCTATGTGCGTTGCGGGGGCGTCAGAGACTGGAATTATAAAAAAGGCCTGTGTCTGAGAGGTTATCACCAAAACATCACGAATACAGTGATGCTTAAAAGAGAATATGACACGATTATACAGACGCTCAGTAAAAGCTATACGGGAATCTTTTTGTGTAATCTTCAGGATAAGACTTATAAAGCGATAAAGCAGTCTGAGGTTTTTCGAAAATTACAGATGGATTTTTCGGACTATGAAGGATTCATAAAAAACTATACAATAGCGGAGGTAGCACCGCAGTACCAGGAAGCTTTTTTGGAAACG
>OAWD01000946.1_pt1 | contig 14857 bp, 9 predicted proteins | sample 1495361 | NCBI WGS metagenome assembly OAWD01 (sample SAMEA2580130, study PRJEB22360) | human gut metagenome | biome: human gut; feature: human-associated habitat; material: faeces | place: Denmark | collected 2008/2010 | reverse complement strand
GCGTCCTTCACCGAAAATCGATGCTCCCACCACTCCCGCCGCTTCCAAGGAAGCCACCCCGGATGCCAAGACCATCGATAACATGATCGAGCGTGCCAACGCCGACCACCCGCGTACTGATGGCCGTGAATGGCAGGCTTCCGACATCCTCAAGAACGTGGTGATCACCGTCAAGCACCCTGAGGATGAAGAGCATGACGAGCCGTGGCGTGAAGTGATTGTCGTCGGCGTGCCCGGCGACCGTACGGTGGATATGAAGCGACTGGAAGCCCAGTTCGCGCCCGCCGAACTTGAGGAAGCCACTGAGGAAGACCTGAAGCAGCACCCCGAACTGGTGCCCGGTTACATCGGACCGATGGTGCTTGGCCCGCAGGCCGAGGCTGCTGGCGTGAAGAACCCGGTTCGCTACCTGATCGACGCGCACGTGGTCAAGGGTTCCGCTTGGTTCACTGGTGCCGATGAGAACGAGGTCGACTACTACAACCTGGTGTACGGCCGTGACTTCAAGGTCGACGGCGTGGTGGAAGCCGTTGAGGTTCGCCACGGCGACATGAGCCCGGATGGTTCCGGTCCGTTGAGCTTCGAGCGTGGTGTGGAAATCGGCCAGGTGTTCCAGCTGGGTCTCAAGTACTCCAAGGCACTGGACCTGAAGGTGCTCGACCAGAACGGCAAGGCCGTGCCGGTGTGGATGGGCTGCTATGGCATCGGTGTTTCCCGCGTGCTGGCCTGCATCGCCGAAACACACCACGACGAAGCCGGCTTGGCTTGGCCGTCCGTGATTGCCCCGGCCGCCGTGCACGTGGTGGCCACCGGCAAGGACGCCGTGGCGTTTGAAGGTGCCGAGAAGCTGGTCGCCGAGCTTGAGGCCAAGGGCCTTGAGGTTATTTACGATGACCGCAAGAAGGTGTCTCCGGGCGTCAAGTTCAAGGATGCCGAGCTGATCGGCGTGCCGCTGGTCGCCGTGGTCGGCCGCGATTACGTCAACGACGGCACCATCGAACTGCGCGACCGCAACGGCGAAAACAAGGTCGCCGTGCCCGCCGCCGAAGCCGCCGACGCGCTCGCCGAGCGCTTCGCCGCCCTCAGCTGAGTCCCACTTACTCAGCCTCGGCGTTAATCGCATCAAGCGCCATTCTGTCCAGTCGCAGAATGGCGCTTTGTTGTGGATAACCGAAACTTATCCACATTCTTAAAATTTCAACTGCGTCACAGTATCCACATTTGCCAGTTGCCCTTGTGCGCTTCAAACGTCATGCCTCACAGTGGAGGTACCGCTGGGGCGTGCAAGCCGGCAATGAAGCCGGAGACAGGCTCCGGCGGTCCACATCCAAACAACAGGCCAGCAGGCCGAGGAAAGGACCGATCATGGCAAATCAACAAGCAGCAGTGACCGTCACCGGCTTTGTGGCCGGTGATCCGACACTAGGCGGAACTGAGAGTTTCCGCGTGCTGACATTCCGTATGGGCAGCACCCGCAGTCGACTCAACCCGACTACCAGACAATGGGAGGATTACGGAACCGCATGGGTGGGCGTCAAAGCGTTCCGTGCTTTGGCCGTGAACGCCGCCAGTTCGGTTCGCCGCGGTGACCGCATCATTGTGGTCGGCTCACTCATCACCGAGCAGTGGACCAATGAGCAAGGCGAACCGCGCAGTAGAACCGTTCTCGAAGCCACCAACATTGGGCATGACCTGACCTTCGGCACCACGTCGCTGATCAAGCCACAGCGTGCCGGTAATGGGAACGGAGGCAATGGTGGCAACGGTAACGGCAATGCCAACGGTGCCGTCGAAGGTATGGATGGCGGAAACGGGCAACGAGCATCGTCGCCGCACATGAGGCCAACGCAATATAGTGTGGACGGTGCCGCATCCGGTGTGGGTATTGACCCGTATGCGACCTCGTCGGAATCTGGCCCCGTCGAATTTGGGGTCACCTCCGATTCCGGCCAATCGCCGTCGCCATCAACCGAGTCCGCGGCCGTGGCCGATGCCGTCATGTCGCAACCGGACGCCGACACCAATCAACCACAGCCCGTGGCCCAACAAACCTACGTCGACGGTTTCGCCGAATCTTCCAATCCCAGTGATTCCGAATTCTGAGTGCCAACCATACATCATGAAAAACCGCTGTGTTCGCCTGTAATCGAGGCAAACACAGCGGTTTTCCTTTACATAACGGGGATTACCAAATACGCACACGGTCCTTGGGCGCGAGCCACATGGCGTCGCCTTCGGTCACGCCAAAGGCATCGTAGAAGAGGTCCACGTTGCTGGCGATGCCGTTGGTGCGGAATTCGGCCGGAGAATGCGGGTCGATCTGCAGGTACTGTTCGGCCAGCTCGTCGCGGTTCTTGGTGCGCCAGATGGAGGCGTAGCTCAGGAAGAAGCGCTGCAGGCCGGTGAATCCGTCCATTTCGGGGGCGGTATCGAGCAGTGCCTTGATGGCGGCGGGGGAGCCGTCTTCTTCGGCGTCGGACTTACCTGCCGCCTTGCCGAGCGCGAATGCATACGCCTTGAGCGCGATGTTCACGCCGCCCAAATCGCCGATGTTCTCGCCGATGGTCAGCGCGCCGTTCACGTGCGGTGCCTTATCAGGCTCGTCAGCGTACTTCTCGGCCAGCTGCAGCGGCACAAAGCTGTTGTACTGGGCGATCAATGCGCCGGTACGGGCCTCGAAGTTCTTGCGATCCTCGTCGGTCCACCAGTTGTTGAGCTTGCCGTCGCCGTCGTACTGCGAACCCTGATCGTCGAAGCCATGGCCGATCTCGTGTCCGATCACTGCGCCGATACCGCCATAATTCGCCGCATCCTCGGCCTTCGGGTCGAAGAACGGGGGCTGCAGAATCGCGGCCGGGAACACGATGACGTTCATGCTCGGCTCGTAGTAGGCGTTCACCGTCTGCGGATTCATCAGCCATTCGTCCTTGTCGACCGCCTTGCCGACCTTGGCCAGCTGGTAGCCGGTCTCGTACAGGTTCGCGGCCTTGGCGTTCTCGGCGGGCAGCGCATCCGCGGAGACACTCAGTGCCGAGTAATCGCGCCAGTGGTTGGTGTAGCCGATCTTTGGCGTGAACTTGGAGATCTTCTCCAGAGCCTTGGCCTTGGTGTCTTCGCCCAGCCAATCGGAATTGGTGATGGACACGCGGTAGGCGTCAATCAGATTGGCGACCAGCTCTTCCATGCGGCGCTTCGAGCTTTCGGGGAAGTGCAGGCGCACGTATTCGCGGCCCACATCTTCACCACAAATGCCGTTGACCAGGCTCACCGCGCGCTTCCAACGATCGCGCTGCTTCTTGGCACCGGAGAGCACCTTGCCGTAGAAGTCAAAGTTGGTGGTGTCGAAGTCGCGAGACAGGGAGGAGGCGAAGCCCAGAATCATGTGAACACGGGCCCACAGCTTAAGGTCGGCCAGATCGGCCTCGGCCCAGAACGCATCAAGACCAGTGAGGAAGCTCGGCTCGTGCACAATGACGCGCGCGAACACAGACTTGAAATCAATCGGCTGAGCCTTGGCGGCTTCGGTGGCGTCATAAGCGGTCTGCCAAGCGTCGATCCAAGAACCGAGATCGAAGTTTTTCAGCGTGGCGGCCAGATCGGCGTAATCGGTGGGGTTGTAGGTCTTCACCGAGTCGCGCGTGGCCACATTGTCCCAATGGTTGGCGGCGATCTTGGTTTCCACGGCAAGGAAGTGGCGGGCCATGCCGAGCGCGGCTTCGCTGGGAACCGTGGCGGGAGCATTGCTCTCGTCATCGCCGGTGTTGGCCGGCAGTTCATCGCCACCGTTGGATTCGGCGGCGGGCGCGTACCCGGCGTTCACCAGCTGGGTGGCGACCATCGCCACGTATGCTTCGCGCACGGGGACGTAGTGGTCCTCACGATAGTAGGCTTCGTCCGGCAGGCAAAGGCCGGCCTGCTCAAGGTGGGCGATATTGCGGTCCGGGTCGCCGGGGTCGCCGTAAACGGCCAAGCCGAACAGGTCGGGGCCGCCGGCTGGGTTGATGGTGCCGAGGAGCACGCGCGTGAGAGCGGCCTTGTCGATGGCGGAATCGATGAGGTCAAGCTCGTCGCGGATTGGGTCAAGCCCGGCGGCCTCTATGGCGTCGGTGTTGAGGAATGAGCGGTACAGGGCCTCAGACTTGACAGCCGGGCAGTCGTCGGCGTCGAGGATGTCGCGTACTTGGTTTTCGGCGTCTTCGGCAAGCTTGTCGAAGGAGCCGTAGCGCGAACGATCGTCGGGCAATCGGTAGGTGTCGATCCATGGGCCATTCACGTAGCGGAACAGGTCGTTGGTCGGCTTGATGACGGAGGAGAACGATGCCGGGTCGATGCCCGACGTCAGCGTTTCGGTTTCGTTGGTCATGGCCCTAAGCCTAATCGCGGCGGGGGAGAAGCGTTGATGGTGCAGATATTGCGTTATGGGCATTGCGCTGTCAGTGAACTAGACAGATTGCCTAATTGTGGTGATGGTTCAAATTAGACAACTTGTCTATCATAGTATGTGGAATCTGAACATGGACCTTGAGCTAAGGAGTTACGATGAGCAATCCGAACGAGGACCAGTGGAATGGCCAGACGGGCCAGCCCAACCAGAGCCAGCCGAACCAGCCGAATCCGGCGGGTCAACCGGGCCAACCGCAGTATGGTGCGTATGACAGCAATCATGGCGGCCAATATCCTCCGCAAGGTGCGCCGGGAGCGCAAGACACTCAGAATCAGCATGCGCAGAAAGGCCAGCCACAAGGCGAACCGAACCAGAACCCGTACTACGGCCCGTACGCCTACAATCCGAACTATGGCCCGAACGGCCAGCCGGCATGGGGGCCGGACGGTCGGCGGTATCAGGCGGACGGCCAATCGAATAGCCAAGCGGACGGGCAGCCGAATGGTCCATGGGGCGATCAAAGTCAACCCGGCTGGCAGCAGACCAACTGGTATGTCGGCAATTTCAGTCCATTCCGCCTGATCGAGGAATGGCTGCCGGAAAAAGCCAAGACCAAGATTCGCATCATTTACGGCGTGGTGGGCGTGGCCGCCATCGCCTTGGGCGCTGCGCTGTTGCTGGTGCCGAACAAGACGCTGGCTTTGGCCGCATTGTTGCTCGGCGTGTATTTCGTGATTTCCGGCGTGGTGCGCATCGTCAGCGCTCTCGTGGAGCCGGGTCTGCCGGGCGGCTGGCGTGTGCTGGACGTGTTCGTCGGCATTCTGCTGACCTTTGGCGGCGTGGTGGTTGTGCGCAACTACGGCATGACCGGTCAGACGCTGGCATTACTCATTACTTTGATGGTCGGTTTCGGATGGATTATGGAAGGCGTGCTGTCGCTGGTTGAATCGTGGCGTATCCCGCATTCCGGCTGGGCCATCGCCTATGCCATCATCTCGATTATCGCCGGCTTCGTGGTGCTGATGAGCCCGCTGAGCTCCGCCGTATTCATGATTATCTTCGGCGGATGCGCCATGGTGGTGATGGGGATTACTTCAGTGATTCGCGCGTTCACTTTCGGCAAGCGTCGCAAGTAATCTCACGCTTCATGCAACCAGTCCCCAGACAATCAATCCAAAGCGCCCGTGCAGGCTATGTGCTGCCGGGCGCTTTTTCTCGGCCTTGGCCATTAATGGGCTGCGAGTGGATTTCAGGTAGGCTTCTGGCGGTTGACCTCGGGCTGGTCTAGAGTTGAGAACAAGTCTCAACAAGGTAGAAAGAATCTCATGATCGAACTGAAAACCCCTCGTGAAATCGAGGAAATGAAGCCGGCTGGTCGTTTTGTCGGCGGCATTCTGAAGGAACTGCAGGAGACCACCAAAGTTGGTACCAACCTGCTCGAAATCGACGAGTTCGTCCACAAAAAGATCGTGGACCGCAAGGGCGCCGAATCCTGCTATGTTGACTACGCTCCTGACTTCGGCACCGGCCCGTTCGCCCACTACATCTGCACCTCCGTCAACGACGCCGTGCTGCACGGCGTGCCGTACGACTACAGCCTGAAGGACGGCGACCTCGTCTCCCTCGATCTCGCCATCTCTGTGGACGGCTGGGTGGCCGATTCCGCCGTCAGCTTCGTGGTCGGCAAAGACCCGGACCCCGAAGACCTGCGCATCATCAAGTGCACTGAGGAAGCGCTCGCCGCCGCCATCGACGTGGCCAAGCCCGGCAACCGTCTCGGCGACATCTCCAACACCATCGGCGACGTCGCGCGCGAATACGGCTACCCGATCAACCTCGAGTTCGGCGGTCACGGCGTGGGCCACATCATGCACGGCGACCCGCACGTGCCGAACGACGGCCGCGCCCACCACGGCTACAAGCTGCGCGAAGGCCTGGTCATCGCCATCGAACCGTGGTTCCTCAAGACCACCGACGAGATCTTCCAGGATCCGAAGGACGGCTGGACCCTGCGTGCCTCCGACGGCTCGCGCGGCGCCCACTCCGAGCACACCATCGCCATCACCGAGAACGGCCCGATCGTCTTCACCGATCGCACCAACCTCTGATCGGCGTTTGGCGTATGGTAGGTGCCTGATTGGCCTGTGATGGGCGATCAGCGTCTCATTAGCCGTCCGTCTGTTCGCGGTTTTCCCGCGAATTCGAGACGTAACAAGCCGAAGTGCGTTTGCTTTGATAGCATGAGCGCACTTCGGCTTTCGTGTATCGACCGGCATTCGCCAGCGGTAACACAGAAGACATAGAGTACCGAACACTAGTGTTCGCGAACGCGTGAACGTTAATGTTTGGGGTAAGTGGTTCATGAAGAGGAAGGTGCGCGAATGGCAACGGCACAACTTGATGTCGATTCGAACAAGTTCAACCTGCCCGTGGTTAAGGCTAGTGCAGGGCCGGATGGCATCGTCGTTTCCAAACTGCGCAACGATGGCTGGGTAACGCTTGATCCCGGATTCCTCACCACCGCGCAGTGCGAATCGAAAATCACCTACATCGACGGCAAGCATTCGATTTTGCGCTACTGCGGTTACCCCATCGAGCAACTGTGCGAGAACTCCGATTTTCTGGAGGTGGCGTGGCTGCTGCGCCACGGCGAGCTGCCGAGCAGGGCTGAGTATGAGCAGTTCTGTGCGGACATCAATCACAAGACGATGGTTGGCGAAGACTTCCGTACCTTCATGGGTTCGTTCCCGCGCTCCGCTCACCCGATGAGCGTGCTTGCCTCCGCCATCAATGCGCTGGCCACGTTCCACCCGGACACCACCGATATTTCTGACAACGACCAGCTTGATGAGGCCGCCAAGATCATCATGGCCAAGGCCCGTACGATTGTGTCGTACATCTTCCGCCGTCGTCGCGATGAGCCGATGCTGTACCCCGATTACGCGCGCGGCTATGTGGACGACTTCCTGCGCATGTGCTTCGCTGTGCCGTACGAGCCGTTTGAATCCGACCCGCTGTATGTGCATGCTTTGGGTCGTTTGTTGATTATTCATGCCGACCATGAGCAGAACTGCTCGACCTCGGTGGTGCGTATCGCCGGTTCCGCCCACGCCAACCTGTATTCGGCGGTGGCCGCTGGCGTCAATGCGCTGTCTGGTCCGTTGCATGGTGGTGCGAATGAGGCCGTACTGCGCCAATTGAAGGCGATTCGTGATTCCGGCAAGTCTGTGGCCGAGTTCGTGCGTGATGCCAAGGAGAATGGCCAGAAGATTTCCGGCCTTGGCCACCGTGTATACAAGTCGTATGATCCGCGCGCGGCGATTGCCAGGAAGTATCTGGAAAAGATCATGGAGCGCGAAGATACGCAGAAGCTGCCGTCTGACGAGCGCGCGCTGTTCGCCGTGGCCACCGAGCTTGAAGATATTGCGCTGAATGACGAATATTTCGTATCGCGCAACCTGTATCCGAACGTCGACTTCTACACGGGCTTGATTTATCGGGCGATCGGCTTCGATCCGGCCATGTTCACCACGCTGTTCGCGCTGGGCCGCATTCCCGGTTGGATTGCGCAGTACCGTGAGATGTTGGCCGACCCGAATACCAAGATCGGCCGCCCACGCCAGGTCTACACCGGTCCGGTCGAGCGCGATTTCGTGCCGATGGACGAGCGGTGATTGTTGGTTTGAGAAAGCGCTTCGCTGGAGATTCCAGTGAGGCGCTTTCTATATGTACAGCGCAAACCAGCTATGCTGCGACGGCTGCATAAGAACTAGCAGGGCTAGTTCTGAAATTGAAATAATGTGTGCGGTATCGAGGCGCACCGAGGGAAGGCGTACGAAGGTACGTCGACCGAGGGGCAACGAAGATAACGCTCCATTATTTCAATTTCAGTTCTTGTGCAGCTTGGCGTTGAGCTCAATTCCCACCTTGCGGTAGCGGGCTTCGATGCGGCCGTTCACCGAGTTGCGGATAAACAGAATGTTGTCTTTGCCGGAGAGCTCAGCACCCTTGACCACTTCCAGCGGTTCGCCAGCGGCGGCCTTGGCCTTGTCCCAGATGGTGATCTTAGTGCCGGCGGTGATGTACAGACCGGCTTCGACGGTGCAGTTATCGCCCAGAGAGATGCCGATACCGGCGTTGGCGCCGAGCAGCGAGTGCTCGCCGATGGAATTGCGCAGCTTGCCGCCACCGGACAAGGTGCCCATGATGGAGGCACCGCCGCCGATGTCGGAACCGTCACCCACGACCACGCCTTGCGAAACACGGCCTTCGACCATGGAGACGCCGAGCGTGCCGGCATTGAAGTTCACGAATCCGGCGTGCATCACGGTGGTGCCGGAAGACAAGTAAGCGCCGAGGCGCACGCGGTCGGCGTCGCCGAGGCGCACGCCGGTGGGCACTACGTAATCGATCATGCGCGGGAACTTATCCACACCGAACACGTTGACGGTGGCGGCAGGAGCTGCGGCAGGCAGTCCGGCCTGGGAGGCGAAAGCGAGAGCGGCTTCGGTGGAGGCGCGTTCGACGTCGGCCTTGCGCAGCGTGAAGTCTTCAACGGCGAAGGGGCCGTAGTTGGTCCACACCACATTGGCGAGCTGGGCGAAGATGCCGTCGAGATTCAGCGTGTTCGGCTTGGCCATGCGCATGCTCATCAAATGGAGCTTCAGGTAAGCGTCCGCGGCATTACTGATCGGCTCGTCCAACTGGCTGACGACGAATACCGGCACGCGGCGAATGCCACGGGCGTCGGCCTCATCGTGAGCCAAAGTACCGAAATTGTGGTTCGGGCGATCGGACTCGGCCGGTGCCTCACCGAGATTCAGTTCGGGGTACCAGACGTCCAGGGTGGTGCCGGCGGCGTCTACGCTGGCCAGACCCCAGCCCCATGCGGTACGCTCTTCGCTCATAGTTGCTCCTTATTGTTGTACGCGCTAGTGCACGCTTGTGGACGCGCGATGCGATTAATGATTCCCACCTTAGCCTTATGTGCGCCTAGGTGAGGGACGATGCCCGCGAAATGGCTTGAAATCGTATTTCCCGGTAAAAAATTACCGAGTGTGATTGGCGATGGGATGATAGGTTCTCCGGTGAAATTCGCTGGTGAACAACTCGACAAGGAGGTGTGCGATGTGATGTTGCATCATTCGGGAGCATAGGCTGTGGCCATGCGACGCCCGGCATCATAGAGTTTGCGCTTGAGCGAATCGGGCTCAAGAATCACTACGCGGCCATCCCAGGAATACTGCAATGCCCACCAGAACACAGCGCGTTCGGGAGCATCGACGATGACTTCGAACTGTGTGCCGTCCGGTGAATGTTTGATTTGAGGGTCGTCGAACCATTCGAACACGTTGTTGAGCATGGATTCGTCTCGTACGGCCATGCGGATGCGAATCGGGGCATCGGCTACGGGGTATGGACGGTGGCGCATGAAGTTCACTGCGTCAAAATCAGCTGGTGCTGGTTTTTCCAGTGGCACTGTGCCGTTCCTGCCTTTGGCGCTGACGTTGGCGATTCGGTTGACCACGAAAATGCGGAGGTTGTCTTCGCCATGCAGGTGGCAGATGAGGTAATAGCGTCCGTTCTTGTACACCATCTGGTAAGGGTCGGCGGTGTAGGTAATTCGGCCTGCACCCGTACGGCTTTTATGCGGTATCAAGGTGCCATCCGGTCCGTAATCACGGTATTGGAAGGTTACGCCGTGGCCTTCTTCGATGGCTTGATTCAGCTGGTCGATAGTGGATAGGAACTCACCGTTGATATGCGTGTAGGTGGCCACATGGTCCAGGTAGCCTACTGCCTGCCCGGCGGCGCCTGCGAGCTCGCGGATTTTACCGATGAGGTCGTCCATGGTGTCGAGGCTGATGCGAGATAGGGTAAGACTGTCTAGTAGCAGTTGCATTTCGGCAGTGGACAGGAATGCATCAAGATACCAGCCGGGTTGTGGATTCTTGCATTCGATGCCGGCAAGGTCGCTTTCGGTGAGATGCCCGATATGTCTGCCGAGAAATTCCGTGGAGGTCAGCTTTTTGAGCTGGTTTCGTATGGTCTTCTCGGTCGGCAGCTCGCTTGGATCTTCCAGCTGGTGTTTACGGGCAAGCTCATCGAGTATTTGCCGCACGGTCAGGCCATGCCCAAAGTAACTGTGACGCCACAGCACCTCGAAGATTTCGAGGGTGGTGTTCCCTGCATAGGATTTGCGTTGCGCCGGCTTGTCTGCATCCATACATTAAGGCTACCGCGCGCTTCGTCTAGGATGGAAACGTTGGGTTGAAATACATTCGCTGGAAAGGAGGCTCGCCCATGAGCAAAGGGTATGGTGTGTTTGGCCATGTTCCCGATAATGCGGATGACGATGGCCTCCTGCCTTATGAGGATGATGATTCCGGCGTTTCCTGGGGCCATGCGTTGCGTCGTCGCAATCCTTGGAAAAGAGGAGACGACGAAGATGCCGATTACGACGACGGTCGGTATGACATAGATGACACTGATGACACTAATGGGGGCAGGGGCATCTATGCCGGTAAAAGCGGCGGAGTAGGCGGCATTTCTGGTGAGACGGGTGGAATACTTGGTAGCTCAGGCGCGGCCGGCAGCAGAGACGTAACGTTTGGTGGAACGGACAGTTTGTCCGCCGCCGATGCGGTGATGCCCTATCGTTTCAGGCAAGGACGTTCCGTATGGTTCGACGATGAGGACGAAGGCCATTTCGCCGGGTCTGCGAAGCGTGCCGAAGCCCATGCCGTCCCTATCCTTGCGTTACGCAACGATGTGGAATCGTCATCGTCGAATGCCGTGCTCGCTCGTGCCCGTAGCATTGCGCGCAAAGCGGCCACCATGGTTATCAATCCGGTATACAGCGAAAATCATCGAACCGGGTATGCCGAGCTTGACGGTATTCTACGTGGCACCACCAGCCCATCGAGTAGGTATCGTACCAGCGTGCAATTCGACCTCGATACGGGAGAAGCCGTCGGTGGCAAGTGCTCATGCCCGGCTTACGGCCGTGGCTATGGCATGTGCAAGCACATGATTGCGCTCGCCTTCATATTCTGCGATGATCCGCAGCGTTTTGAAGGCTACCGTGCCGGGGCCGCACGACCGTCTCGGACGCTGATTGACTATATGGAGCACGCCGATAGGCAAGACGCTCAAGCCAAAATTCGTCGTCGCAATGCGGTTATGCGTCGGTTTGATGCCACGCAAGGGAAAAACGGTGCAAATGCTCGGCGTACAAAAAGCGGATACGGCTCTCGTGCCGGCACCCGAGGCGGCGGGTATCAGGGTGACAGCGAGACTGTGGGCTTGGGGCAGGTGCAGCTTGTCCCGATATTGAGTTTCATCGACGGCGTGTGGAGCGTGGAGTTCAAGATCGGCTCGGCTTCCAATGGGTCCAGCTATGTGCTGAAATCGATTCCGCAATTTGTGCTTGCCATGGCGAACGGCGACTATGCGGATTATGGGCAGAAGCTTGCCTTTATTCATACGCCGGATATGCTCGATGATGATTCGCGCCCCCTGCTGGACGTCCTTGATGATGCGATGGCCGTGCGTCGTGCGGCCGAGCAGCAGGACAGGTATTACGGGCATATCGCCATCGACCGTCATCTGACGCTTTCAGCACCGGAAGTGGCCCGGTTGCTGTCCGTACGTGAGGGCAGAGGCGTACAGCTCGTGCTGAACACATGGTTCTCCGGGCAGCCTGCATCGGTGCCAGTTGATGGTGGCGAGCCAGATTTTCTCATGCGCATTGCGCGGCGTGATTTCAATACGTATGGTCCGGATGCCGGATACCTGCTTACCGGAGTGCCAGCGGTGGAAACCGTGATTGACGGCGGCAAGAATGTATGGCTGTTGCTCGCCTCCACTAATCCGGCCGGTGCGGTATCCGCCATGGTGGCGGGCTCTCAGCGTAAAAGCGCAGCAGGATGCCGATTCGTCCGTTGCCCGAAACGATTGATTCCGTTGCGAGGACTATTGGGAGACCTGTTTGAACCCGATGGCGAGGGACAGGTCATTGCCGGCGATGACATCGCCCTATTCGCACGCACGCTATTGCCTCAGCTGGTTGGTGCCGGACTGTTGGAGGCCAGTGAGATTCCTCGCGAGCTGGCTGAATTAAGTCCTACGGAATGCAGCCTCCAGTTTTATCTGGATCGTGATGAGCATGGTGTGCAATGCGAGGTCAAGGCACGCTACGGCGATGCCATTGTCCCGTTGCTACCCGATGGCCCGACGGTGCATGCTGAGGGCGAGCGTTCCATCCCCTTGTCTCGGGGCGTGATTGGGCGTGATTTCGACGCTGAGCATCTTGCGATTGATGTAGTGCGTGAATTCTTTACCATGCCTGACCAGCGCAAGCGCGTTGCGGCCGCCACTCATCAGACGGTGAATGGGTTCCGAACGCCGGCCGCGCGAAAGGCCACCAAAAAATTCGTGTCTGATGCGGCCACTATCGATCGCGATGACACCACGCAGATCGTTCGTCTCTTTGACGAGGGATTGCCGGCACTAAAGGAAGTGGGGGAGGTCTTCACCACACCGGCTTTTGACCGGCTGATCGCGCCCAAGCCACCAAGCGTCAAAGTCGGATTGTCCATCAAAGGCAACTTGGTGGAGATATCACCCCTCGCTGATGAAGTGCCGCCGGACGAAGTGGGTGCCTTGCTATCTTCGTACCGTCGGCGTCAACGATTCCATCAGTTGAAGGACGGCACGCTTGTCAAACTCAGCGGCGCGAATCTCAGCACGTTGGACCGATTGGCCAGCGACCTCGATCTGAGCGAGCAGCAGCTCAACTCCGGACTGATCGAGTTGCCGGGCGGTCGAGCATTCCTACTGGATGGTGAGCTGCCGGATGACGGCTCCGATGTAGTCAAGGACGCTTCGTTCACCGAATACATCGACGATCTCAAGATCATCGACCCTAAGTCGTATGAAGTGCCGGATAGTCTCAAGCATATTCTGCGCCCTTATCAGGTCGAAGGCTTTCAATGGCTGAACACGTTGTGCGACAAGGGTTTTGGCGGCATTCTGGCCGATGAGATGGGCTTGGGTAAATCCGTGCAGCTTATCGCGTTGCTCCTGTCTCGATATCAGCGGAATACCGGCGAGATGGGCGACGGCAGCCTTGGCCCATCGCTGATCGTGTGCCCGGCGTCCTTGGTGTACAACTGGGGTGCCGAATTCACCAAGTTCGCCCCGAGCTTCAATGCCGTGGTGGTGGCCGGTACCAAAGCCGAGCGCCGTACCGCCATCGGCCGTGCGTTCCGGGCGGATGAACCCACCGTGCTCATCACCTCATACGACCTGCTGCGCCGAGATGTCGATGATTACACCGCCAATGAGCAACGTTTCAATGTCATGGCATTGGATGAAGCCCAGTACATCAAGAATCACACCACGAAAATAGCCAAAGCGGTCAAGGCCGTGGCCGCCGACCATCGTTTCGCCTTGACTGGCACGCCGATCGAAAACCGACTCTCCGAACTATGGAGCATTTTCGACTTCCTGATGCCGGGGCTGCTCGGCTCATATAAGCGATTCCATGAGCGTTATGAGTTGCCCATCTCCAATGCCCGGGCCGCGGATGGCAGCACGGCTGAAGGTCGGGCCGCCGCACAAGTCAATCCTGAGGCCGCTCGGGTATCTCGCCAATTGCAGTCGTTGGTGGGCGTGTTCATCAAGCGCAGGCTGAAGTCCCAGGTGTTGACCGATTTGCCGGACAAGCTAGAGACCACGCTGACCGTGCGGCTTGCCGGCGAACAGCGCAAACTGTATGCGGCTCACGAGCAGCGGCTCAGAATGCAGCTCGAACACAGCGAAGAAGCCGATTTCAACACGTCGAAGATTCGCATCCTCGCCGAGTTGACCAAGTTGCGCCAGATCTGCTGCGATCCGAGGCTGCTGTACGCCGATGCCAAGGATCAATCGGCCAAGCTTGCCGCCATCACCGAACTGGTGGAAACCTGTGTGAACGAAGGCAAGAAGGCGCTGATCTTCTCCCAGTTCACCAGCTTCCTTGATCTGATCGCCGAACGTTTCGACGCGCAAGGCCTGCGCTACTACACCATCACCGGCTCCACGCCCAAGAAGAAGCGTCTCGAACTCGTCGACCAGTTCAATGCGGACGATACGCCTGCCTTCCTGATTTCCCTGAAGGCCGGCAACACCGGACTGAACCTGACCGGTGCCAGCGTGGTCATCCACGCCGACCCATGGTGGAACGCCGCCGCACAGGATCAGGCCACCGACCGAGCACATCGTATCGGCCAGACCGAAGACGTCAACGTGTATCAGGTGGTGGCCAAGGACACCATCGAAGAACGTATCTTGGAGCTTCAGCATACTAAGAGCGAGCTCGCCCGCCAGTTCACCGACGCTTCCTTGCTTGCCGACGAAGCCGGCACCGGCGCCAGCGCCTCCATCGCCACCCTCACCAAGGACGATCTCCTCAATCTGCTGGGGTGACAG
>OAWD01000927.1_pt1 | contig 15220 bp, 13 predicted proteins | sample 1495361 | NCBI WGS metagenome assembly OAWD01 (sample SAMEA2580130, study PRJEB22360) | human gut metagenome | biome: human gut; feature: human-associated habitat; material: faeces | place: Denmark | collected 2008/2010 | reverse complement strand
TTTCGATATTTATCCATATTTACAATGATCCTGTAAATAGTAAAAAGTATTCCCGCTTTAAGTACTCAGTCATAACATAATAAATTTTCAAAAATCAGAGCATTTTGTTTTTAAATATATTTCAAGGAAAAGAATTTAAAAAAGGAGGTAGACGCATGGTTATTGATCGATTTAATGGAGATGATGAAAGTTATATTTTATACTATTTGGAGGTACATAAACGTGTATCTAATCGCGATCTTTGTGAAGCATTACATTTATCGACTTCAACCATTCGTAAAAAGCTTGCTAAAATGGAGGAAAAGGGGCTCCTCATAAGAACTCATGGTGGTGCTGCTAGTATTGATGCCGACCGCGATGAAACCATGAAGCGAAAATCCAGAATCAATATTTTAAATAAAAAAGCCATCGCAGCAGAGGCTTGTCGATTAATTAATGATGGTGATGTCTTGGCTCTTGGCGGTGGCTCCACAGTAGCAGAGATGGCACCCTGGCTTTTAAAGCTAAAAGAAGCTGTGATTCTAACAGATTCCACCGTTATGTCAACACTTACCATTCCCAACCAAAAATTGGAGGTACACATTAACAGTGGGATTGTTCGAGGACGTACTGGTTGTGTCGTTGGTCCAACATCGGATATTCTTTTTCAGTCGTATAGCGCAGACAAAGCATTTATTGGTTGTGATGCTTTTGATATTGAATTCGGTGTAGGAAGCGATAATATTCTTGTGGGAAAAGTAGAAAAGGTGATGCTAAAATGTGCAAGAGAGCGCTATATTCTCTGTGACAGCACAAAACTCAATCAAAATGCCCTTTGTTCTTTTATCAGAATTTCAGAGATCACAGCGCTGATTACGGATGATGACGCAAACCCAGAATATATCAAACGGATGAGAGACGCTGGGCTTAAAGTAATTCTTGCCACAATTCCGCGTTTGTCAGAGCCAGAAACGGACATTAAGGGAAAAGATGTCCCTTTAGAGAGCAAAACGCTCAAAAAAACGGAATAAATCTCGATATGACCTTTTTGAACGAGTTATTATCAAAAGCCTGGAAACCTTTTATTTTAAAGGGTTTCCAGGCTTTTTGGTTTTCTTGACATTTTAAAAAAATCCATTCATAATAAAAGTAATCGATAACCCCAAACAGACATTTTGGACAATTCAAACATCCAAAAGAGGTGATATTATCGAAATTTTACATGAAAAATATCGAGTAAATCAGGATGCAAATGCGCTGATTTCTCAAATACAAAATTTTGCATTAGACATGGATGGAACCATTTATCTGGATGAAACATGGATTGATGGTGCCAAGGTTTTTCTGGAACGAATTGAGCAAACGGGCCGGAATTATTGTTTTATGACAAACAACTCATCTAAAAATGCAGAAATTTATGTGGAAAAATTACATAAAATGGGTCTCGACATCGATCCACAAAAACAGTTGATCACTTCTGGGCATGCTACCATTGACTACCTAAAACGAAATTTTCCCGAGAAAAGTGTATACCTTTTTGGAAATAAGGCACTTATGGATGAATTTGAAAAAAATGGCATCTGTCTGGAAGAAGACCATCCTGATGTATTGATTTCTGCATTTGATACTTCTTTCAACTATACAAAACTATGTAAATTTTGTGATTTAGTACGCGAAGGCCTTCCATACATTGGTACACATCCAGATTATAACTGTCCAACCCAAAATGGATTTGTCCCAGATATTGGAGCCTTTCATGCCTATGTAAGCGCATCGACAGGACGAATGCCGGATAAGATCATCGGAAAGCCAAACAAAGAAATAATCGACTATACCTTAAATGTGTTGAGTGCTAAACCTGAAAATACAGCAGTTGTAGGTGACCGGCTGTATACTGATGTAAAATCTGGTGTTTTCAACGGCCTTTTTGGTATTTTGGTACTTAGTGGAGAGGCCCGATTGGCTGATCTTCCGGGATCGGATGTAAAACCACATCTCGTTTTCGATTCCGTGAAAAATATCACACCATTATTGTAAGGTGGCCATCAGGCGAGATCGGAGGGAAAAAATGTATGTAATAGGAATCGATTTGGGAACACAAAGTTTAAAAGGCCTTTTGGTCGATATAAATGGAAAAATCATAATGGAGGCAAATTGCGCACATGATCCGGTATATCCATACCCAGCATGGGCAGAACAAGTCGTAGCAGACTGGATCCATTCTTTTAAGAAAGTGGTACATGAATTAATACAAAAAAGTGGAGTCGCGCCAGAGGAAATTGGAACAATCGGGATGGATGCGATTAATGACAGTATTGTTGTCATTGATCACGAGGGAAATCCGATGATGAATTCAATTATCTGGCTAGATCGTCGCGCTGAAACAGAAATTAAAACAATTGAAAAAAAAATTTCTTCAGAACGCGTATTTGAAATCACAGGTTTAAACCTGGATTCATCTCATACTGCTGCAAAGATGCTATGGGTTAAAAAACATCATCCAGAGATATATGAAAAATGCAAAAACATCCTAAATGTGGATAGTTTTATGGTACATTGGATGACCGGAGAAAGTGTGGTGGATTATGCCCAAGCGTCAGCATCAATGTTATACAACGTTACAGATAAATGCTGGGACGCTGAGATGGCAAAAGTCTTTGATATTGATCCACAGCTATTAGGCAGAATCGGAAAACCGGAGGAAGTTTGCGGTCATTTAACAGAGCAGGCCGCAAAAGAGCTAGGTTTGACCACAAAGACGAAAGTGATCATCGGTACAGGTGACGAACATTCTGCCTGTGTAGGATCTGGACTCGTGAAACCAGGCATGGTGTGTGATATCACGGGAACTGCAGAACCTGTGGCAGCTGTGGCGGACAAACCAGTATTTGATAAGATTGGAAATTTAGTGGAAACTCATCATCATGCGGATGCAAGATGGTGGCTAATCGAAAACCCTGGCTTCGTATCTGGCGGCTCCACACGTTGGTTCCGCGACAATATTATGCGATATGACAATTACGACATAATGAATGTTATGGCTGCGACATCTCCAGTAGGTTCTAATGGCGTTATTTTTCTCCCATGCATGCAAGGAGCAATGACGCCGACTTGGAATGGAAACGCAAGAGGAACCTTTACCGGATTAACATTGAACAATAATTTTGATGATTTAGCACGAGCTGTATTTGAAGGCATTGCATTCGGTCTCAGGGACAATGTGGACCGCTTTGAAGAAATCGGTATGGATTGTTCAAATGTACGTATCGTCGGTGGCAGTACAAAATCACCTTTATGGTGTCAGATGAAAGCAGACTTACTGGGTAAACCCATGACGGCAACTAAAAGCGCGGAAGGTGCGGCGATTGGTGCAGCAATGTTAGCAAGCGTAGCAGAAGGTAATTTCAAAGATCTGGACGAAGCAGCAGAAGCCATGGTCGAACTAGGCGCAACCTATGAACCAGACGTACAAAAAAAGGCATCCTATGATGAAGCTTATGGCCGCTACAAAGAGTGTTATGCTGCGATGGAACTATTTTTTGATAAATGTTACAGCTAGAAAGGAACAAAATGATCATAGCAGATCCAAGACTGATTTATGCAGATCCTAGAGATTTAGATACGCTCAGGAATGCATTAAAAGATAATGATCCTGAGGGTAAACTCTGCCCTATTTTAATGGATCAGATTTATATTCAAAAAAAAGCGATAGAATTACTGCCTGAGATTATCTCAGAGCATACACGTGGCAAAAAGATACTCATGGTATCCGACATGACACCCTACTTCCGTGGAAAAGATAGTTTAAAGGAGCAAATTTATTATCTGTTAAGTCAAAATTTCGATGTACTCTGGCTAACTTTAGATAATCATGACCATGTACTGCACGCAGTCGATGAAGAGAGTACTCGAATCCAGGAAGTAATCCGCACACATCAAGCAGACTGTGTACTAGGAATTGGTGGAGGCACTATAACAGATCTTTGTAAAGATGCATCGCACGCAGTCGACGATTCTATTCCGCTAATCATTGTACAAACGGCATTATCCGTAAATGCTTTTTCGGACGGAATTTCAATTATGCTGAAAAACGGTGTAAAATGTTCACTCCCAACTCGTTATCCTTCTGTTCTGGTGATTGACTTAGACGTAATCGAACAAGCACCTATGGAAAGAAACCTTGCAGGATACGGTGATGTACTGGCAACTTGGACTGCACCGGTGGATTGGTATTTATCTTATAAATTAGGAATGAACAACACCTACAATGATCCATCTTGCGACATTTTACGCACGCAAAATTCAGAGTTGTTAGAACAATCTGCACGGTTGGCAGCAAAAGACCAGGAAACATTTGAACTGTTGGCCAAAGTGCTTACATTAAGTGGTTTGGCCATGGGAATTGCAGGGGAATCCAGCCCTTCCTCAGGAACAGAGCATATCATCACGCATTTACTGGATATGGCCGCAGATAAGCAGCATCGTGATGTCGCATTCCACGGTGCCCAGGTGTCCATTGGCACAATCTTTACTGCAATCGCTTGGGATATTTTGTTAAATGAATTTGATCCCACATCCGTAGATCTTGAAAAATGCTTTCCTACAGAGGAAAAAATGAAATCCATGGTCTATGAGTCCTTTGAATGGATTAAGAAAGAAACTGCCGATGAATGCTGGAAAGGCTATCAAAAAAAGCTGGAAAACTGGAAATCAAACAAAGAAAATTTCAAAAAATTTTTACGCAACTGGGATATTATTAAAACAGAAATTCAAAATGTTGTCGTGTCACCGCAACATTTATGTGAACAGATGCGTGCCGCCGGAGCCCCCACCCATTATTCTCAAATGACACCGTCTATTGATGAAAAAACAGCTCGCTGGGCGCTTCGCAATTGCCACTTATACCGGAATCGTTTTACCCTGTCCGACTTGCTTTTCTATATAGGATGGTGGAACGATGATTTTATTGAACGCTTGATTCAGCGTGCATCGGAACTAGATGCAGGTTTGTAAAGCGCGAGAAAATTCTTTTTATTGACCCCCTTTTATTTAAAAAACACCCCTGTGGAATAAAAATTCCACAGGGGTGTTTTGATATATTATATTTAATCTCCAAAAATTTCTTTGTGAATAAAAGCAGCTACTCCATCTTCGTCACAGCTAGGAATGATTTCATCAGCTAGTTCTTTCACAGAGTCCAGAGCGTTGCTCACAGCATATCTCCGATCAGCCACTTCAAACATTGATAGATCATTCAAATTATCTCCGAAAACGACGACTTCATCACAATGTAACATGCTTTTCAGTTCGAGTAGTGCATTCTTTTTAGTTGCCTGATCTGAAAAAATTTCAATACAGTAAAGCCCATTATAAATATTTAAATAAAAAGCACAGGATACGCCTTTTATTTTTTGTATAGCTGTATAAATTGGCTTGAGCTTTTCTTCAGTATCAGTGCATGCAAGATACACAATATCTGACACGGAAACAAATGATTTAAGGTCTGGTTGACAGTCCACTTTTGAACAACATTTCAAGGCTCTATCGCTGTAATATTGCCTCTGCTTTATCATTGCCTTCCGATTATAATAAATCTGAATCTGGTTCTGTGAGAAGCTGTAAAGAAAAACGCCTGTGTCCATTTCATTAAATACCTCCAAAACATCAAAAACTGCCTCAGGGTACATTTTTTTTGCTCCAAGATAAGAATGCGTACTAAAATCGTAAAGAAAGACACCATTCGTTAAAATGGACGGCGTAGTTAAATTAAGAGGCTCCAACCGATAATCACAACCATATGGCATACGTGCTGTCGCAACTGCAAAGTTCACATTCTTAGCCAAACAATCGTTCAAAAGCATGATTGTTTTTTCGGACAAACTTTTTTTTGTCGTAAACAGAGTTCCATCCAAATCAGATAAATAAAGTGTGTTCATAAATATCTCCTTTTTCTTTGAATGCTTATTTCCTAAAATAAGCATCAAAGAATAACTTCTTGAGTAGCAATAATATCTGTTCCACTGCCACAGACATCCGAAATAATTACATCACCCACATGAATGGGAAGTTTTGAACGCTCAACCGGATTTGAAAAAATTTGCTCAATGCAATCAAAAAGCATACGTTTAAGAATCGGTGAAGATGTTTTGACACTGAATGGCTTTTCATACCCTTCAATTCGCATCAAAGAAGTCAAAATTCTAAGCGGTTCCAACGCCTCCTGAAACGCAAACTTTTCACCGCGCTTACAGATATTACCATTAACAGAGAGAACGCGGCTTTTATCTATCTCAACATTTAAGCGACATCCCATAGGACAGTTGATACAAATTAACTGCTTTGTTTTCACCATTTTCATACCTCCAACCGAACCGTAATATCTTGTTCTGCCTGATTAAGCAAAGTGCGTTCAACCCTAAATGAGCACATTTCTCCAGGCGTCACCACCATTTTTTTCATCTCCTTAATACAGTTCCCATCTACATCAATACATATTTTGCAGTTTTTATACTTATTCTTTGGTCGAAACATAAACTCTACCTCATCATCGCCATCAAAAAGAATCTTTTGTGGAACGACACCATTGACACCAAATCCATCCTTTACAGAAACAGCTTTGTTTTCAACCGCCCCCATTTTCAGATAACGCGCAGCATTTCTGCCTGCTTTTGTCCCTTCCATGCTCACAAAATCTACTAAATCATGTACATGGAGCACATTTCCACATGAAAAGACTCCCTCAAGAGAGCTCATCAGATTATCATCAACAACTGCACCTTTAGTCGTTTCGGATAATTCAATACCGGCAGCTCTAGTTAACTCATTTTCTGGAATCAAGCCAGCTGAAATCAAAAGTGTATCACAGGGGAGTTCAAACTCTGTACCTGGAATTGGACAGCGATTTTCATCCACTTTAGCGATAGTCACCTGTTCCACACGCCCTTTTCCTTGAATGTCAACAATGGTACTATTATAACTAATCGGAATGTCAAAATCTTCTAGACATTGGGAAATATTTCTTGCTAAACCTCCAGAATAAGGCATAATTTCTACAACATGTTCTACACTGGCTCCTTCCATAACAAACTGTCTCGCCATGATAAGCCCAATATCACCAGATCCTAGAATAACAATATTTTTCCCTGGAAGATAACCATCTATATTTAAATAATGTTGGGCCGTCCCCGCCGTGATAATACCGGCAATACGTTTTCCTGGGATCATTAGGGCGCCTCGGGAACGTTCCCTACATCCCATGGCAAGAATAATCGCTTTGGCCTGAATCTCAAAAAGTCCTTTTTCTGGATGAATGACACTGATAACTTTTTGATGAGAAATATTTAAAGCAAAAGTGTTTGTAAGACACTCAACGTCGGCATTAAGTGCCTCCGACGAAATTCTATAGGCAAACTCAACACCCGTCAAATCCTCTTTATACTTGTGAACGCCAAATCCATTATGGATACACTGTCTCAAAATCCCTCCGAGATAGGGACTACGTTCAAGAACAAGGATATCTCGAATTCCCTGCTCTTTAGCTTCCACGGCTGCTGAAAGGCCTGCGGCACCTCCACCAATAATTACTAGATCTTTTTTCATGATCAGACATTTCCTCCGTTTTTCATACATGCTTTTTCCATTAAAATATAAGAATTGCCACCTGACTGGGTGATTTCCAAAGGTGTTTTTCCCAATTCCTCACAAAGGATCTCCATAACCCGGGGGCTACAAAATCCACCTTGACATCGTCCCATTCCGGAGCGTACCCGCATTTTTACAGCTCCAATACTACGTGCCCCTACCGGACGTCGGATTGCATCACGAATTTCCGCTTCGGTGATCTGTTCACATCGACAGACGATACGCGCGTAATCAGGATCTTTAGCTATGGCTTTTTTCCGCTCTTCTACGTTCATGGTACGAAAAGTTTTTTTGACCTCACGGCCGATTTTATAATTTGGATTTACAGGAGGCTGTTCACGTTCAACCAGTATTTTAACCATATCAATCGCTATCGCAGGAGCCGCCGTTACACCGGGCGATTCAATTCCAGCCAAATTGATAAAATTCAACGCATCCTCCGGTTCGCCCAAAATAAAGTCATCACGGTCAGGGTGTGCACGACTCCCGCCGTAAGCTGTGATCACAGCATTTCGAGGAAATTTTGAAACATGCTTGCTAATTGGAAGATATTGCCATTTTTTTTCAAAATAATTGAGGATTTTGTCCATCCCTTCTTTAGTATTATCAGAAAAATCGGGATCCTCCACATCATCAGCATTGCAGCCAAGGATAATTGTGCCATCCACGGAAGGCATCAACCCCATGCCTTTGGTATGCCCACCAGTTGGAAGTTTTTCCGGAGTCTGACAAATGGTTGTTTTAGTGTATTGCGAAAGATCGCGATCTAAGATTAGATGTTGTCCCTCACGTGGAATAATTTTGAACGTATCTCTTGATACCATATTATTAAATTTATCTGCATGTGTACCTGCACAATTAAAAATGTAGCGAGTTCGTTCCTCACCCTCAGAAGTCGTAACAACCCAGACGTCATCACTCATTTTTACTTTCAGAGCTGCACAATCTGTTTTAAAAACCACACCATTTCTAGCGGCATTTTCAGCCATCGCGAATACCAGATTGTAGGGACAAACCATCGCACTTTCTGGAACCCAAAGACCTCCAATAACGCCTTCCCCCATATCCGGTTCAATTTCCAAAACGCGCTTTCTATCGCATATTTCTGTTTTTACGCCATTTTGGCATCCCACTTTGTAAAGCCGCCTTACTTCCTCCATTTGCTCATCGTTAGTTGCAAAAACGATCATACCATTTTGAACATAAGGAACATCGAGTTCTTCACAAAGTTTTTGATACATACGACTGCCTTGTACATTATAAATCGCTTTATTGGATCCAGGATCAGGATCATATCCAGCATGAACAGTCGCAGAATTTCCACGAGTTGTGCCAGCGCATAGATCATGCCCTTTCTCCAAAACCAGAACTTTCAGATCATATCTGGCAAGTTCTCTTGCAACAGAGCATCCACTAATTCCCGCTCCGATTATAACTGCATCCCACATGAATATGTGCCTCCTTCTTAATTTTGAGATTTGTCTGTTTGGTTGATTTCATCATATCGGAGTCCCCTTAAAGCGTCAAGGAAGATCCCCATCCAAATACGTCACGATTCAGATGGAAACGCTCATAAAGAGCTTATTCTTATCGTTTTGGTAAAAATGGAAAAATATAAATCACTTTAGGCAACCGTTATTGCATAAAAGAAAATTGAAGAAATCTTAAAAAATCATGATGTTAAAACCAAAGGATTTTTTTAATTTCAACCGGATATATTTTCATTTTTTAATCAAAACGAGAAATTATCCTATTAGTGTGAGCGATTCATACAAATTTTTTTCCAGCACGACCGATTCAGGACAATTTGGCTGTTTGACGGGTGTGAAAAATTTATGTATATTTTTTGTAGCGGGCGAGTTTCCTATTTGCTCAGAAGAAATCGTCTGCTGATGTCTGTTTGGGTTTTGAGATTTTAATAAAAATGCACCGCGGCTTAGCCCGCAGAAAGAGAGATACTAAAATGGCAAAACCAAATTTAATTGTAATGTTGACACATAATGATGTAACCGTAAAGGACGCTTACGATATCTTCGAATCATGTAAGGACATTGATAGCGTACAGCACTGGGGTTTTAAAAATGTCGGACTCCCTAAAGATGAAATGAAACGAATCGTACAAGCAATGAAGAAAGCTGGAAAAACAACATATCTTGAAGTTGTTACCTATGACGAAGCTTCATGCCTGGAAGCTGCAAAAACTTGTATTGACTGCGGATTTGATACCCTAATGGGAACTGTTTACTATGAGTCCGTGCACAAATACCTGAATGAACATAATATGACGTATAGTCCATTTGTTGGAAAAGTTTCTGGTTCTCCTAGCATCCTAGAAGGAACTAACGAGGAAATCATCCAAAATGCCAAGGATTTGATAGCAAAAGGTATCACCGCTTTTGATATTTTAGCTTATCGTCATGTTATCGATGGCGAAAAACTTGCCAGGGATTTCTGTGCAGCGATTGACGCACAGGTTGCTGTTGCAGGAAGTATTTCCGATTACGAACGTATTGATACCATGTTTGATATTGGCCCTTGGGGCTTTACAATGGGTAGCGCTTTGTTTACAAAGAACTTTGTGCCAGATGGGAGTTTTAAAGAAAACTTACAGGCAGTTGCCGATTATATGGATAAAAAATAAATAAGGATACAGGCTGCCGCGCTGTCAAAAGCCATCAAGCGGCAGCCCTTAAAATAGGAGGGTAATATGATTAGTCAAATAATTGTTTATATTATGGTCATCTTCATGGCGGTTGCTGCCATTGATCGGATGTTTGGGAACAGACTCGGTCTTGGTCAGGAATTCGAAGAAGGCTTCAACGCCATGGGTGCTCTGACTCTTGGAATGGCTGGGATCATGGTTACAGTAGACTTAATTGGCGCTGTGCTCACACCAACTGTTGGGGCTCTGTTTTCAGCGATCGGAGCTGACCCAAGCATGGCGGGATCACTAATTCTCTCTATTGATACCGGAGGATATGCATTAGCTCATGCCATTCAACCAAACAACGCTGACATTGCGAACTTTTCAGCCATCATTTTGGCATCAATGATGGGACCAACGATCGCTTTTGGAATTCCCGTTTGTCTTGGAATTATGCAACCAAGTGATAAACGTTTTCTAGCTATTGGAACTATGTCTGGAATTGTCTGTATTCCTTTCGCATGTATAGTCGGTGGCTTAGTTGCTGGCTTTGATATAGGGATGGTATTGATCAACATGGTACCTGTGCTGATCTTTGCAGTTTTGATTGCGTTAGGACTAAAATTTATTCCGACAGGCATGATCAAAGGTTTTAATATTTTCGCAAAATTTATGATTGCATACCTAAGCTTTTTCCTCGGTTTAGCAATTGTACAAGAACTGACTCCAATTCACCTGATTGAATTACGTCCATTATCTGAAGTATGGGGCGTTATCGGATCAATTGCCATGATGCTGGCCGGTGCTTATCCACTGGTTAAAGTCTTAACAAAAGTCTTAGGCAAACCGCTCGGTAAACTCGGTGCGATGATCGGTATTAACGATGTTGCCGTAGCAGGACTGATTGCCTGCTGTGCCAACTCAATTCCTGCATATAGTATGCTAAAAGATATGGATAATAAAGGTAAGGTCATTAATATTGCTTTTGCTTGTTGTGCAGCCTTTGCACTCGGCGATCATCTAGGCTTTTGCGCAGGTGTAGAACCCGATTTAATTGCAGCGATGGTGGCCGCAAAACTTTTTGGTGGTGTTCTTTGTGTACTTTCAGCGATTTTCTTTATGAATTTAGATAAAAAACAGTTGGAGGATATTCCCGAAGCAACCATTTGAAAAAATAATTTATTATTATAAAAGGTAAACGATATTAAATGAAAAGGAATTCTACATTATCGAATAAAAAATATATTCTGCTTTTATTGGGAGTTTTTATTGCTGCCATTGTCCTGTTCTTTCTCCTTAAGGGAACAATTGATCTGACAGAGCTTGGTAAAACAGTAAAAAGTCCAACCGACACGGAAGATAATCTTTCTTATGGAAAAAAATACCACCCATCCTCCAATCATATACTTGAAAGGGATAAAATTGTCATCAAAAATTTTGGTTCCGAACTGAAAGCACAGGATCTGGCGACGGGCACCTGTGTGGAGGCATGCAGTATTGCTGAAAAGAGTAATGAAACTATTTGTTATTTTTCAGAATACTCAGGATATTTTTATATGTTTGACGGAAAAAATGTGTATCGTGCCGTGGTCAACACGCCACAGCAACTTAGAACAACGGTAGAAAATTGTATAAAGTTTGAACCAATGGGAAATTATCTTTATTCACTAAAAGAACATCACGGAGAGCGTCGTCTCTTTCGTTGCAGTATCACAGGAGCCTACGAAGAAATGCTCTTCCAAGATACAATAGAGAATTTTTGGGCCAGTGACGGCAATCTACTCATGCAGCTTTCCAACGGGCACTACCGCTGGTATAATCTCATATCACAAAACAATTTAGAGCATACCTTGCCAGAATCCGCACAAAATATTAGTCTGAATGGCGATTATATGTTTTATTTATCAAAAGCAGATGGTGTTGTATATCGACGGTTCTGTAATTCAACCGAAGATACTGCTCTTCCCTTTTCGTCTGTTGCGAATTATAACACTGCCAATGGGAAAGTTGGGTTGCTTATATCGAATTCAGATAGGCGTATACAGGCCGCTTGGTGTCAAAGCGATGGTTCAAGTGCACATATTTTTGAAGATCGCTTCTTTTCTCAGGAAAGCATTATAGATATAGCAGAAAATCATCTTTTTGTAACAGAAGAAAATGGTGCAACTTGGGCCACATCGTTAGATAACGAAGAATGGTATCAATTATTCGATGATGCAGATTCAAATTAGGAGGTATATATGAATCCGTTGATTGCAGGCATTGACCTTGGCACTACTGCCATGAAAATTGCCATTTTTGATACAAAAGGTAAAATACAAGGTAACGCAACAATAGAGTACCAGCTTTATACACCACAGAGTTATTTCGTAGAATCAGACCCAACCATCTATATGGCTGCCATTGAAAAAGGGTTTAAACAGCTTGAAGAACAGGGAGTGAATTTAAATGAAGTGACCGCAATTGGCTTTTCCTTACAAAGTGAAACAATGTTCTTTGTAGATGGAAACTGTAATCCGTTGCGCAACTCTATTAGTTGGATGGATAACCGTGCAGTTAAACAATCCGAATATTTAACACAAAAATATGGTAATGAACTTTGCTATAAACATACCGGGCAAGTAAGTTGGGGAGCAAATTGGCCAATCACGAAAGCACTGTGGGTAAAAGAAAATGAACCGGACGTCTTTGCTAAAACAAAGAAAATTCTTCTGATCGAGGATTTCATAATCCATCATCTAACAGGCCGCTATGTATCAGATTGTTCAATGCTCAGCTCTACATTATACTGGGACATCACTACAAAAAAATATTGGCAGCCAATGTTGGATGAGTTGGGCATGACAGAAGAAAACTTTCCTGAAATCTTAGAACCAGGTGAAGTAGCAGGTACTATCTTACCAGAAATGGCCGAAAGGCTAGGTTTGAATTCCAACGTAAAAGTTTGTACTGGTGCTATGGACAACGCCATTGGTGCTGTAGGCGTTGGTGCAGTTCGTCCTGGTATGTTTTCGGAAAGTATCGGATCTACTCTGGCAGTATGTGTGCCAACCAATAAAATCATTTATGACGATAACCGCCAGATGCCAATCCATTATTATCCAGTCAAAGATACATATATGATGCATACTTTTACTTCAGGAGGAATATGCCTGCGTTGGTATCGTGATAATTTTTGTCAGCTTGAAATGGCCTGTGCAAAAATGCTCAAAGAAGACAGTTACGATCTGATGACAAAACAGGCGGCGCAAACACCCCCAGGAGCAGAAGGGTTAAGCTTTCTGCCGCATTTAAGTGGCTCTCTTGCGCCCGATGTGAATCCCCACGCAACGGGAATTTTCCTTGGACTTACAATGATACATAAAAAAGGACACTTTATCCGCGCGATTATGGAATCCTTGGGTTATCTTGTCCGTAGAAATATCGAGGCGCTCTCTGCAATGGGAATCGAAGTGGAAGAAATTCGTGCCTTTGGCGGCGGATCCAAGAGTTCTGTATGGAACCAAATTAAAGCTGATATTCTTCAGAAACCTATTTGCATCACGAACAGCAAAGAAGCGGCTTGTTTAGGTGCTGCAATTTTAGCCGGTAAAGCTATTGGATTATTTGAAAGCGTAGAAGAAGCTGCTGATAATATGGTAGAAGTAGTTGAACGGTATGAACCAAACCCAAATAATCAATCGATTTATGATAAAGGTTACGCCATTTATAAAGAAATGCAAAGTGACTGCGTAGATCTTTTTGAAGCGATTGTACAAGAATAAAATTCAAAAAATATAATTATATCCCCTATGGACCGCTTTATGGTCAAGGACATTCGTTAAAATATTGAAAATTTAAAGAATGTCCTTATATTTTTTTATTTATTATTTTTCCATATATTATGTGGAACCATCATCTGTTTCAAATACTCTTATCGTTTCAATCTCTCCAATATGGGTCATCAATCTATCGCTTTTTCCAGCTTGTTTATTGGAATATTCTTCTCATATTCTTCTAAATATTTTATTTCCACAAAAAGTCTGTGTTATCCATATGAACTTGACGTGTAGTTCTTTTATTAACGCGATACTTTTTCAACGCCTGATCTGCTGCTTCTTTGGAGGTAAAACTTTCTCACTTTGACTGTGTTCCGGGCCCTGTTCAATTTCAAAAGAACACTCAAAATACTTTTGAGGTTGATGCACCAGTTCCTTTCGATGCGAAAGTATCAGCATCCTTCCACGGCGGGGAATTTGTGAAAACATAACGGTCTTTCCCAGCCCTTTCGCCATACGGACTAAAACCGCATCTTCTTCTGGTAACGCTTCAATGTATTTTTTTTGATAGGGCCTCAATGTGTATTCATTCACTCTTCTCCCTCACAGCTTTTTCCTCTTTTTCTTTCATTATATCCTATCAACACCCTCTGTAAAAGCTTTTCAGTGGTTTTTTTTCAGGTTTAAAGTTCGTAAAAATCTCTGTATATTATGCATATATATACAAAAGCATATAGGATGAAATTTTCGTTTCACTCAAATTTCTCCAATCAGATCATCCCAACAGTGTTTTTTTCCTTCGTCAAAAACCCCCCCTAAATATCACGAAAAAATTATACTTATATTACTGTGCTAATCAGCGATATATATAAGTAATTCTATATTTTTTTCGTGTTATTTAGGTAAAGTATTTCGACATTCTATGTTTTCTTAAATCAAACACCCGCTTTGCTTCAACAGAAAGTATCTCTCCTTCTTTCCTCCACATCAGCAACCCACAAGAGATCCCGCCCATGCTTTTGAATCATTTCAGATTTGGATGCATTCTCCTACGTCATTCTTTGTTTAAAAGAAAACTCATGTCAAAAGATGATACGTACATAAAAAAAGAGAAAACCAATGTACGGACTGAGTGACGGGCAATTCTCTGCATGGGCTTGCCAAACCCCGATGGCTGTTCTTTTTATCCCGGCAACAG
>OAWD01000920.1_pt1 | contig 15316 bp, 6 predicted proteins | sample 1495361 | NCBI WGS metagenome assembly OAWD01 (sample SAMEA2580130, study PRJEB22360) | human gut metagenome | biome: human gut; feature: human-associated habitat; material: faeces | place: Denmark | collected 2008/2010 | reverse complement strand
TTCGGCTACAGCCACAAGGCTACAGGCTACGGCTATGCATGTCAATAAGATTTTTTTCATCACAGTACAGCGTTTTTATGATTATTGTCTACTATCTTCACAGAGGGAACAGATTATCTCGCCATTTTGTAAATTTCATTGCCTGCCATCAAAAAAGCACCAACTCCATAAACCTCCGTCATGTCACGAGTCACTTTCTTCGGGTCGGCACCGATTTGCTGCACATAACCCAGTTTCCCATTCGGTTCCACAGCCGAGACTAATGCATTCCAGCCTTTTATCATTACAGGAAGATAAATTTCCTTATCCAATAAACCTTCGTTTATTCCATAAGCAATGGAATAGACAATGAAAGTAGTGCAACTTGTTTCCGGTGATGGATAAGAGGCAGGATCCAAAAGACTGGCATGCCAGAAACCGTCCGGATGCTGTAATCCGGCAACACGGGTAGCCAGTTTTACAAATAATTCCTCATAGAATTTGCGGTTCTTATCTTTCTTGGGCAGTTCCTTTAATATTTCAACCAGACCACCAAGCACCCAACCGTTGCCACGTCCCCAAAAGACTTTCTTGCCATTGGCTTCGCACTTATCAAAATAACGCCAGTCACGGTAGAACAAGTTTTCTTCTTTATCGAACAGGTAATCATAAGTCGCTTTATACTCACGATTCATAAATTTGATATATTTTTTCTCTCCGGTCAGCATATACAGTTTGGCATATACAGGGGGAGCCATAAAGAGAGCATCACACCAAGTCCAACGTTCCAAGGTCTTTAAGTCTCCCTCCACCAGCTTGAAACTACCTTCGGATGGATGATTGACAATCCATTCCGTACGGGCGAGCGTAGGGATAATCATTGCTTCGTCTTTGTACTTGCGGTATAAATCCAAAAAGGACTGTGATACAGCGATGTCATCAGCATGATAAAACCGTTTGTCCGGCTGCCAGCAATTCCGTCGGCCTATACGGGTAAGCCACTTATAATATGTATCATCATTGTCTTCTTTTTCAGCCAATTCCGCCCAATCCACCATGCCGACATAAAGAGCACCTTGCGGCCAGTTCAAGTCGTCATGTTCAGGAGCGGGGTGTGGATTGGCAATCTGCCAATCCGCCACCTTTCGCATGATAGACTTTATTTCTGCTTTTTGAAAAGGAATCTCTGTTGCCATTATAAAAACGGAACATAACAGAGACGCTCCCAATAAAAGTGTTTTTTTCATTCTATATTTATTTGTTTATCATTCGGTCATTACAGTTCAACCATAGCCTTTAAAGGCAATTGACTGGAAGCAGGACCGACTAAGATCTCAAAGTCTCCTTTTTCCACTACAAAGCGGTGTTGATTCATATCGTAAAAAGAGAATGCATCCTCATCCAGCACAACAGAAACCCGCTTCTTCTCCCCTTTCTTCAAGAATACCTTTTCATATCCTTTCAGTTCTTTCAACGGACGGGGAACAGAAGACTGTACATCATGCACATACACTTGTGCCACCTCCGAAGCATCCATCTTACCTGTATTCTCTATATCAAAGCTAACGGTAACCTGATGCTCACCCGTTTTCTCCGCAGCCATATTACTATAAGCGAAAGTAGTATAGGACAAACCGTAGCCAAACGGATAGAAAGGTTCTTTTCCCGAACGGTCGTATCCACGATAACCGACAAAGACACCTTCGGAATAGTCTACACGCTTAATCTCCGCCTTTAAGTTCTCGTAATAACTGCCGTGCACTGGATTATCTTCCCATTTCCGCTCGATAGAAATCGGTAGCTTTCCGCTTGGAGAAATCTTACCGGTCAGGATTTCAGCAATTGCCTGACCGCCTTCCTGCCCCGGATACCAGGCCATAAGAATCGCTTTTGCAGCATCATACCAGTTGGTGAAATCCACACCGCCACCGGCGTTCAGTACAACCACAACATTGGGATGCATAGACGCAATCTTCTTGATAAACAATTCCTGATAGCGAAGCAAGGCAAACGGACGGTCAAAGCCTTCGCCTTCGGTATTACTATTGAAACCTGTGCAGAACACAACATTATCCACCTTTGCCAATCCTTGACGAAGTTTCGCCTCATTAAGGCTATAAGCATTAAAACGAATGATGGCCGAAGAAATATTATCAAAGAATTCAATCCGGAAACGGTATTCCTTACCACCCTCAACCGGCAGTTCAACTTCACGGCTAGAGTATGAATGATTTCCCCAATCTCCTGTAATATGCTTGTCATTCACAAACAGACGATAACCGTCATCACCACCGATATGAAGTTTCAACTGCCCGTCAGTTTGTGGCATGTAGCAGGCTGTCCAACGGACAGAGAATCCATCTGTCGGAAAGCCGTCCAAAGGTGCTCCATATCCCCAGTCATAATCAACAGAGGATTCCGTGCGTATTACTTCAGGCTGGCCCGAAAGGGTCTTGTTTTTAAAGTATTCAGCTTTGAAGCCTTTCATCTGACGATTAGCATCAGTATAAAACTCATGGACAATATCTTCATAAATCACATCATCCGTCAATAGTAACAGATTCTTTTTCTTCAATTCTTTCAAGCCTTGAGCCACTGAGACGGTAGAAAAAGGAGTGACAAAACCACTGCCGCCACCGGTAGGAATCAAATTTGCATTAGGCCCCATTACGGCTGTCTTTCCTTTCAGTGGGAGCAAGTTTCCTTCATTCTTCAACAGGACTACACCCTCGCGCGCCAGTTCTAAAGCTGTCTGGCGGGAGAAAGGATTATCCTCTGCGATGTTGCTGTCTTTCTGTTCCTTATCCAGCATACCATAAGCAATCAGAGTTTGCAGGATGTGTTGTACTTTCAGGTTGATGGTTTCTTCTGTCACTGTGCCGGCTTTGATAGCAGGCAACAGATTCTCCAAATTCATAAAACGTCCTTTCGGCATTTCGAGGTCAAGTCCGGCGTTAGCAGCGCCTACGGCGGAATATACAGAAGTCCAGTCCGACATCAGAATACCTTTGAAGCCCCAAAGATTGCGCAAGACATCAATATTCAACCATTTATGTTCGGTGGCATGGACACCGTTCAACAGATTGTAGCTGTTCATTACGGCGCCGACATTGGCTTCCTGTACTGCTTTCCGGAAAGCCGGGAAATAGATTTCCTGCAAAGTACGCTCGTCTATGTCAGAGCTGGCATGGTGGCGGCTCCATTCCTGGTTGTTGGCAGCAAAGTGTTTGATTGTAGCAATGACTCCTTCCGATTGTACTCCCAGGATATACTGTTTCGCCGTTTCACCTGTCAAGTAAGGGTCTTCACCGAAGTATTCAAAGTTACGGCCGCACAATGGAGCACGATAGATATTCACGCCCGGGCCAAGCAGAATATTAACTCCTCTTGCCTTGGCATCCTGTCCCAAGCCTTGCCCTAACTTATAAAGTAATTCCCGGTTCCAAGTAGAAGCGGAAAGTATTCCGGAAGGATATAAAGTGCTCTTGGGAGCATGATTACGAATTCCCTGCGGCCCGTCAGCCAACTTAATTTCAGGTATTCCCAAACGGGGAATGGCACGCAGAGAAAAACTGGTATATCCGGAAATATACTCTATTTTCTCTTGCAAAGTCATTTTTGATACAATGTCCTTCGCACGTTGTTCGGCTTGGGGAGTGATTGTCTGTGCACAGGTTAATATGCTCCATGCAAGCATACATAAACCTATGCCTCCTATTTTCTTTTTCATGGTGATTTTGTATTAATATAGCATTGTTAAAAACCAACTAGTCTATCAGTTCTATTTTAACGGTCTGTCCCTGTACCAAAATATGATATTCTCCGGCTTCAAGGAACCGTTTACCATCCTCATTGACAAAACCGAAATCACGTTCCAGGTCTATGTCAAAACGGAAAGTCTTCGTTTCTCCGGCTCTAATCAACTGTTTTTCAAAGTGTTTCAGTTCTTTCACCGGGCGGGTAATCGAGCAATACGGATCGGATATAAACCAATGAACAGTCTCTGCTCCATCGCGAGCACCGACATTAGTGACAGTCACTTCTACAGACAATCGATCGCCGCGCTTCACTTTAGTAACAGAAGGGGTAACGGTGCCATACTTAAATTCGGTATAACTTAATCCATGCCCGAACGGATATAACGGATCGCTTGTTATATCTTTATAAAATCCCTGATGTCCGCGTCCGCTCTTGCGGCGATTATAATAAATAGGAATTTGTCCTGTGGAATAAGGGAACGTCATGGCTAGTTTACCGGAAGGGTTGATACGTCCGGATAAAATTCCTGCCATTGAACGTGCACCATTTATTCCCGGTTGCCATATCTCCAATATAGCATCACAAAGAGGTTCCATGCGATTTAATTCCAAGGGACGTCCATTAGAAAGCACCAATATAATAGGTTTACCAGCCTCCTTTAGTTCTTTCACCAATTCTTCCTGAATCTGTGGCAAAGCAATCGTAGAACGGGAAGCATTCTCACCACTCCAGGTAAGCATCTCACCCAAACAAACAATGACTACATCAGACCAACGAGCAACGTCCAATGCGCCAGCAAAACCTGAACGGTCATTGCCCTGCGGTTTGCATCCCATTGCATAACGTAATTCGGCATCTCCTCCAAACTCGGCAGTCAACCCATCATAAAGCATTTCCACATCCGTATCTTTTCCATGTCCGCACCAGGAACCCAATAAGTCCCAACCATTTTTTGCCATTGGACCTACTACGGCAATCTTTTTTTTGTTTGTAAGTGGTAATATCTGATTGTCATTTTTCAACAGCACCATTGATTCTGCTGCCAGTTGAGCGGCCACAGCCATACTTTGCGGACGGAAAAAACGATCCTTCTCATTAGTAACCGGAGTATAAGGACGTTCGAACAAACCCAGACGGAATTTTACACGCAATACTCGACGGACTGATTCGTCAACTTGTGCCATTGTTACCTTACCTTCCTCTACAAGCTCTTTCAGATAACGATCGTAGGCATGAGACATCATATCCATTTCAAGCCCCGCATTAAAAGCATACCGAGCAGCATCTTTCTTTGTAGCGGCTAATCCCTGATTCTTTAACTGTTCCACAGCCCCCCAGTCAGACACAATGAACCCGTCATGTTTCCAGCGTTTCTTTAATATCTCGGTCATGATATAAGGATTAGCTGACCCAGGTACTCCACTGATGTCATTGAAAGAACTCATCAAAGTGGCCGCACCAGCTTTCACCCCCATCTCATAGGGCAGTAGATAAGTATCCCAAAGAGTTTGAGCTGAAATTTCGGTATAAACATAATCTCGCCCAGCCTCCGAAGCACCATAACCTACATAGTGTTTCAGACAAGCAGCCATACGGTTCTCTGCTGACATATCATCTCCCTGATACCCACGCACCGAAGCAGCGGCAAACACTCCATTTGTATAAGGATCTTCACCATATCCTTCGGCTACACGTCCCCATCGAGGATCACGTGCCACGTCGATCATGGGAGAAAAAGTCCAATCAACCCCAGACATGCGGGCTTCTTGTGCAGATACCGCACATGCCTGTTCTACCAATCCCGGATTCCATGAACAGGCCTGCCCCAACGAAATAGGATATATGGTGCGAAATCCATGAATAGCATCGTAGCCAAAAATGATGGGAATGCCCAAACGAGATTCTTCCATCGCTTTTTTCTGCATACTATTACGCAACTCTGGATTTATATCAAAGTAAATCAAAGAACCAATCTCTGACGGTACTTTTTTCACTTCTTCGCCAACATTATTCACATTGTTATTTCGTCCCAATGTATATTGGTTTAGCTGCAAAATCTTTTCCTCCAATGTCATACGCGATATTAAATCATCAATACGTTTTTCAATTGGAGCTTTGGCATCCTTATACAAAGGAATACTCTTTTTATCTTTTGACGAAAGAGAATGTGTGACTCCCAATAGGCACAATCCCAAAATCAAAACTTTTTTTCTCATCTGTTTTTTCGTCGGTTAGTTATCATTTCTATTTTTCAATTGATTATGACTTACCGAGCTGTCACTTCAAATAATTTCAACCATCCGGCAGATGTCACATTGTTCTTCACAGCAAGGTGAATTCCAATCTCATTCTGCTTTGTCGTATCAACAATACCAACAGCCCACATGTATTTACCTGCCTCCACGCCTTCAACCCGGGTTGTAAACGTATATGATTTAGCCGCACCTTTCACCCAATCACAAGCTTCCGGTTCTCCATCAACAAATACATACTTCGGTTTATCATTCTTGGTGTCCAATAAAGCAAAAGCTACTTTATATTTATTCTTCCACTGGGGAATATTTGTCGGACAATATCCCCAACCAAAATTATTCCAACGGTGCGCTATTTCAATCTGTTTACCATTAGAGATAGTTGTAGGCAAAGAAATTCTGTCCGGAAATAAACGGTAGCTTCCTTCTGTACAGAATTGTTTAACTAATTGGAAAGCTTCATTAAACCATGAATAAGCTTCTCCATTATGAAAGTCTGAATTATAGCGTAAATCCATCATATTGACGCAAGCTGTTTTAGCCTCATCAAACTCACCTTGACGTACTTCTGCATAATTGGCATATCCATCTCCCAGAATCGAGTTTCCATGAGAATTTTTCACCCAGCCACCTTCCATTACTACAGGAACGAGATACTTCCACTTGGCTATAAAATTGCGTTCCCAAGTAGAATAGTAAGTTTTCATACCAAACGCATCGTGACGTAATGAATATCCTTTAGCTACTGCTTTTCCTATTAATCTTTCAGTATCTTTATCATAATTATTGCCGTCCCATTCCTTACTTGTACCTATCCAACGATGATAATTTACAAACACAGGAACTTTATCAAATACTTGAGAATATAAATCTGTCACCCAATCGAAAACAGCCTCACGAGTCGGCAGCTCCGGTTTTCCCAACTCACGCACCTGATAGTACCATACACTATGATACTCTCCCCATTTTCCAAATCCTGAACCACTTACAAACTGTACTTTGTCGGGATCATTAAAATCCTTAGCCAAAGCCCTGATAAATTTCTCATAATATTTCTGGAAAATAGGATCATCCGGATAGGGAGACCATACTTTTACTGAACCTGTTTGTGTTTCATATCCTTTCGCGCCAGCCTCTTTTACAAAATTCGGAGTAAAATTATAGTGCTTATCACGGCTATCCACCACAAAAGTAAAGGCCAATTTCATATTTCTTTGCTTAGCTCCCTCTATCAACATCTTCAGTCGCTTAGCCGAAGGGGTATCACAATCGGAATTCCATGCGTATTTTCCTTCTTCAGGATTAAAATCAGCCCAGGCACCACGAAGGTATAAGGTATTTGCATAATCAGAGACCTTTACAGTGCCTTCTGATGACGGGAAATTATCATAATCCTGCCAGAATGTGGAAGATAAACCATCACCAATACCCGCATATAATACCCATCCGGAAAGAGGATTATGCAAAATGATATTTCGATTCTGCTTTACCGTGACAATGCTGTTCCCAGGAATAGAAGTATCTTCTACCAAACCATCATCACCATTATCACCTCCTTCTTCATCATTATCACTGCCGCAAGCGACTAATGATATAGCCATAGAAAAAATAAGCCCGCAACTTATTTTTCTCAAACTGCACATATTTTGAAAATTAATCTTCATACCTATAGCTCTTATTTTTTTATGCTTACTTTCGACAATTTTAACCAGCCCGAATCCAATATATCCCCTTTGGCGGCAATATCCAGCCCTACGAGATCTTTATTACTCCGGTCAACCAAGCCCACAGCCCAAACATAAGTACCCGTTTCAACTTTGGACATATCCGGCTCAAATACATATTCAGCGGGACTTCCTTTTATCCACTTGGATAAATCTGTATCCGTATCCACAAATGTATATCGCACCTCATTCGTTTCAGAATCAAGCAAAGCGAAAGCTACTTTATATTTTTGATTCCATTGCGGAATATTAGTAGGACAGTACCCCCATCCCAGATTGTTCCAGCAATGTTTAATAGTCGGCGGTGTTTTTTTAGAGACTTCTAACGGCAAAGAGATTTCACTGGGATAGAGCCTATACCCGCCTTCCCGAAGGAATCGGCGTACTAAATCAAAAGCATCTTTAAACCAGGACTTTGTATCACCAAAACGAAAATCCATCATATTGACATGTGCCTCTTTGCTGTCATCAAACTCACCGCGTCTTACGTCCTCGTGTGAATCCTTGCGATATCCTCTAGGATCCTGCCAATAATTATGTGATTTGACAATCCAGCCACCTTCCATAATAATGGGGCATATATTACGATATTTTTCTGCAAACCTACGTTCCCAACTACCATAATAGGTTGTCATACCAAATGCATCATGACGTAATGAATATCCTTTCTTGATTGCTTCTTCCAGCATTTCTTCACTGTCAGCAGCAAAATGTTCATCATCTACCCAATCTTTTCCCGCACCAATCCATCTATGGTAGTTAATTACTACCGGAACTTTATCAAAAGCTTGAGAATATATATCTGTCACCCAATTGAAAACTGCTTTCTTTGGAGTATCATCACCTGTTGAATAAATCATTGTATGATATTCTCCCCATTTCCCAAGTCCGAATCCATCTATAAATTCAACTTTCGAAGGATCGTTGAAATCTTTAGCCAGGGCCTTCACAAATTTAGTATAGTACTTCTGAAAAACAGGATCGTCAGAATAAGGTGACCATTTACCTTTATTCATAAATCCTTTTGCACCGGCATCTTTTACAAATTGAGGAGTAAATTCTGTTCTCTTATCACGACTGTCAACTACAACACGAAATGCCAAACGCATATTCCGCTGATAAGCTCCTTCAATATATGCTCTCAAATTAGAATCAATCTTCCAACCATATACATCTTCCTGTGGATTAAAATCTGTCCAACTAGCGCGAATATAAAGCGTATGAGCATAATCTGTCACACTAACATTGTGTCCCAGTTCAGGAATATACATATGGTCATACTGTGCCCAAAAATCTGCAGCATCCACTCCCATACTTGCATAGAGCACCCATCCTGTAAGCGGGTTATGAAGAATACGCAAAGAATCAGGCTGAATCGTAACTATGTTATTCTCTGATAGTTCCTTATCAAATGAAACGGCTGAATTCTCGTCTCCGAAAACAGGAGATAAAAGGAACATAAACAGACAAAGAGACACAATTACTCTATAATAACTAATCTTTCTTATAACCATACTACTAATTGTTTTTTTAAAGAGTGCTATATCATTGTTCTCTTTATTCATATAAAAATCACGAGATTGATATAGCACTCTTAATTTTATCCTGCTTGATTATCTCTTATCAAAGAATACTGTCAGTTCTTTAATATCTAATTCTATGTAATTAACTCCTACAGGTACACTAAAGAAAGCATAGCGGTTGTTAGCTTGGCCACCGACTACAGTCTGTTTCTGATTGTAGTCACTCTCTGCAATATCAAGGCAACCGTCATAAGATCCTCTGATGGCATCTGCTGTTGAACCAAAGGTATAGCAACCGGCACTTTGCGGTCCGACTTTAAAGTTCAATCCACCCGGATGTGCATTTCCATCTTTGTCTTTAATGGAATTCTTTCTGGGTAACTCCGCTCCTTTGTATATAAACAAATAAGGATTTGCCAAACTAGGTGTCATAGAATGAGCCATAGTGAATCCTGTATCACCAGTGCCATCTTTAGCCCATCCATCGTATGGTCCCCAAATAAAGACTCTTTCAATAGTGGTAGTCACCGTATTATTATTCCATGTCCACGAAACAACCATTGGTTTAGGATCTGTTTCGGGGGAGTAAATCGTAACCTTTTTAGTATTTATATTAATCACAACACGATAGACACCTGCAGTCTTAATATTCCAATGATAAGCAAGTGCAGCTGCTTCCGGGCTCATTGTCGAGATATTCATTGCTGTACCATCTGTAAAATCGCCCGATTCTTCGGGAGCAATAGCCATATCTTTCTGTCCATTAAACAAGATCGGGAAATAAATAGTACCAGGTTGCAGTTCTGCATGGAACGCATATTGATTTTCATCTTCTATCGTGCGAGTCATCTCTACATCTGCGCTAACACAAGTTCCGGCAATATAGATTTTATCAGCTTCTATAAAATTACTAGCCAAACCTATAGTAACGGTACGTGTTTCAAAATCTACCACTACACGATACTGCCCATCTTCAGGAATCACCCAATATCCAGCATTATCTGTTCCCTTAATTTTAGCTTCCATTGCTCCATCAGTAATCTGTTGTTCTGCAGTAACTGGTGAAATGGCATTAATCTTATTTTCATCTTTCCAAACAATCGGGAAGTGAAGGTTACCTGCCTTCAAGTCACAAATGGAAACATAACGCTTCGGCTGACTTTCCATTGGCAAGATTTCAATATCTTCACCATTAACAGCTGTGCCTGACATATAAAGATGGTCTGCAACAAAGGTCTTTTCAGAATACATCTTTACTTTTATAGTAACTGTAGAAACTTCCGGTTTTACAAACTTTGGGCCTTCTATAGAACCGATAATACGGGCTTGTAACTTTACTAAATCACCAGGATGCTGCTTCCACTTTGACACCAATAAACTTTGCAATTCTTTATGAGTATAACTTTTAGAAAAATCATCATCAATATACTCTCTTATCATTGTGTTTGTTCCAAAACTGTTATTTTCCAGATCCATTTTATAAAGATAGGAGATATAATAGTCAGAGCCTATTGGATCAGCTTCCGTCCAGTTTAACGTCAATGCAACCTCATCCGGGGTATCTTCCTTGAGTTCTATTTCATAATCAGAAGGAGTCAGGACTAAACTTGTACGATTATCGAGCAAATCAGTAGTATCGTCATCATCATTACATGCTACCATGAAACACGAAGCAAGTGTCAGGAAGAAGAACCGTAAAAGGTTCTTCTTAAATATATATCCGTTTTTCATATCTATATTCAATATATTAATATTATAACTATTTATTGGTTTCCGACGGTCCAGTCAGGAGTTTGTACCAAATTCCAATTCTTATCAATATCGTCCTGTGGAATAGGCCACCAATAGCTTATAAATTTACGTGTCTGATATACTGTACGAGTATAATATTTATTTCTATAGTCCGCATCGGATACTTTAATATAAGCATTCATGCCATAAAAATCACCATCCAATACTTTCTCGGCTAATTTCCAGCGACGCAGATCATTAAAACGAAGTCCAGATTCACAATTCAATTCCACACGCCTTTCTTGACGAATTAACTCGCGCATTTCTACAGGATCTGATGGGGCTGTTATCTTGCCTTCTTCAGCTGAAACACTATATTCGGGAATACCCGCACGCTCACGAATCAAATTGACATATTTCAGAATCTCTTTTTGATTAGCAGTATAAGTGCCCTTCTCAATGCTATATTCATTTAACGCCTCAGCATAACTTAAATAGATCTCTGCCAAACGACATAATGCACCATGACGGTTTTTATAATCTCCACTGCCTTCTTTGGGATTTGCAGATGGGTCTACTCTCTTACGTACCAGATAGCCGCTCCATGGAGCGTCGTGAGAGGGACCACCGTCTTTACCATCCATATAAAAGTCAGTATTTCTCTTACCACCAATATGCCATTGTTCGTTATGCAGTACTGAAATATAAAAACGAGGCTCGCGATCACAATACATTTTATATGTATTGGCGTCTACAACTACATTTTCATCTTTATTACGATCTCCTTCTGAAGACCCATACTGCCACTTTGTAGAATAAGTCTCTTTTTGCGTACTAAAGCCTGTCTCTGAATAATTAGCATCTGGATTAACTTTAGGAGAGCCATCCGAATTATAGCCTATAATAGGTCTTTGACCGTTTCTCATGAAAAAAGCATCAACCAAAGATTGAGTTATTCCGATCGCTCCCACGCCATTAATACCCAAACCACGTGGGATACAGTTTTTATCATACCATCCACCGGAATCCATTGTACGAACAAACAGTAATTCTCTGTTGGCTTCATTCCATCTCTTCATCACTGCATTTTGATAAGAAAGAAAAGGATCAATATCACCGTTATCCAAATATTCATAATGCAAATGATAGCCAGATGCTTCCGCCTCATCTATAACCAGTTTACAAGCATCCACTGCCCTTTTCCATCGTTCCGGATCATGTGTAGAATTAAAGATAGGGGTTCCATCAATGTTTTTTATATTCGCCAATGCAGGATTACCATTCACCAAGTCACTTGCAGCAAATAATAAGATACGCGCACGCATTGCCAAGCACCCGACAGAAGTTACACGACCATATTTCTTATCTTCAGTTTGAGTGGCAGGTAATTGTTTTGAGGCTTCCAACATTTCTTGATCCGCCCAATCAATTACATTATAAAACGGCTCTTGTTTCAACATCAAATCATCAGCCGAAGTACTTTCACTAGCCTCGCGAATAATGGGAACTGAACCATAAGCTATAGCCATCATAGAATTATAATAAGCTATAAAGAAACGACATTCAGCTTTCATAAAGTCCACTTCTTCAGCCGGTACAGCCTCCAGCGGGTGAGCATGTTTGATAAACAAATAAGCGGAACGGATATATTTAGGATAAGTATTCCAATAAGTAATTACTCCGGGATTGTCTGCTGTCCAGTTACCTTTTTGATATTGAATGGCTTTAAATCCTTGCGCTTCCCAACCAACCGAAGGAATCAGTTCATCAGCTATGGCATCCGGACCATCATAAGTATAATATTCAGGCAGGCCGCGATAAACATATGCCAGCCAACGTTCCATATTCTTTTTATTCTCAAATACTGATTCTAAGTCCAACTGGTCATCCGGTTGCTTATCCAGATAATCAGAACAAGAAGAAAAAGCAAATGTCGTAATAATACTTAATACTATAAATTTTAATATGCTATTTTTCATATGCCCTATTATTAGAATTTAATTTCAAAACCTGCAGATAACGATTTCATAATTGGGTACGCAGCCCCTGTAGTATTCTCGACTTCCGGATCCCACAAATCAAATTTTGAGAATGTTAAAAGATTTGTTCCTCTCACGAAAAGACGAATGCCTGATATAACTGTAGTATTTCTCCACAAATTCTTTGGTAAAGAATAACCAAGTTCAATGTTTTTTAAACGTAAAAAACTCATATTCCGCAGCCACCACGTAGAGGATTGGTTATTATTACTATTTATACCATCATCCAAACGCGGATAAAATACGTTCTGACTTGGGTTGTCTACAGTCCAACGATCATTTGCATTAGTAAACATATTGCCTGTCACTCCTCTATTGGCACCCGGAATAATACTTGATCCTAATATATTCCAACTACGACCTATGCCTTGGAAGAGAGCTCCAAAATCTAAATTCTTATATTTCATATTCAGTCCAAAGCCATATACTATCTCCGGATCTTTTGTTCCTCCGATTGGAGATTTATCAAATACGTCCACTTTACCATCACCATTGACATCTCTGTATCTGATATCCCCCGGACGTAATTTACCTACAAAACTTTGAGTCGGAATTCCTTCTTTCAGTTTACCTGTACTTACGTCTTCAAAGTCGTCTGCCGTAAACAAACCTTCTGCTATATAGCCAGTTAATTGCCCTACCGGATGCCCTGTTTCAGCACGGTTAGTACCAACTACTGCACTAGGTTCATCCTTTTCTGTTATTTCATTATGAGCATAGGTAAATGTTCCCATTAAGCTGACAAATAAATCCTTGCCAAACTGTTTATTAACATTTAAAGAAACTTCTACACCCTGATTAGTCACTTTTCCAAAATTCTTCCAAGGCTGCTTCATAAATCCAGCTGTCATTGGAACAGACTCACGTGGCATAAATATATCTTTACGGCGTTCATCGAAATAGTCTAATTGCAAATCAATCATACCATTCAGGAAACCTAGCTCAACCCCCAAATTCATCTTATTAACAATCTCCCATGTCAAATCTTGTACTGCAAACTCGCCTTCTGCCATACCAGTTAAGCCATAACTGCTATCCAATCCCCATTTATACATGTTTAATGTCTCATAGTCATCGGTAATTGTAGAGAGGTATGCAAAACGGCGTCCACCTAAATTAGCATTACCTACCTGACCATAGGATGCACGCAATTTCAATTTAGATATGACTTTACGCAATGGTTGCATAAATGCCTCTTCCGATACAATCCAACCAATGGCTCCTGAAGGGAAAAAGCCATAACGCTTGCCTTTGGCAAAATTTTCAGAACCATTATAGCCAAAATTAAATTCACCTACATACTTACCCGAATAGGTATAAGATGCACGTCCTGCCAATCCCTGATTACGGTAAGGCAACTTGCTTCCATCATCATAATTACGACGATTAAACAATAACATTGCAGCAACGGAATGTTTCTCGGCGAATGTACGGTCATAAGACAAAGTAGCTTCCATATATACGCTCTTATTTCCATAATCACCGCTTTTTGAGTAATCCAGGAAATTAGTACCATTGGATTTTGATGCTATAATCAAATTACCTTCATCATCACGTCCTGTAGCAGGCACATAATAATCCGGTGTCTTTCCACGAGAAACAGTACCCGAAGAAAACCTGTCAAATGAGAATGTTCCTTTTACTTTCAATCCCGGAAGCAGGAATTTCAAATCTTGTTCTACAGAAAACAGTGTTTCAATCTTACTGTCGCTTTTTCTTTTATATCCACTTTGAGTAGCCCATGACCAAACGTTTGGCTCCTCTGTTGTCGGTATCTGCCCACTGGAATATTGTGCAGGGAAAGCATGAGGAACAGCAACGAACGCTTTCTGGAAAATTTGAGATATATCTTTCGTTGTAGAATTTCTATCTTGCAAATATCCACCAATATTAAAACGTAATTGCGTAGTAGGACTTAATTTCAAATCCACATTAGAACGAACGTTATAACGTTGCAATTTAATAGTAGGATCCCAATCATAGCTTTTATCACGTTTCAAAATACCACGTTCATTATACGCAGCAGCAACAAAAGAATAACGTAATGTCTCTGTACCACCAGAAATATCTACTGTTACACGCTGATTCGAAGCATAATCATTTGCAATTGCATCCATCCAATTCACGTCCGGATATAAATCAGGATCATACCCTGCACGAGTTTTTGCAATACGATCTGTATATTTAGGTTGTTGTCCTGTATCCATCAAGATATCATCCAAAACCTGCATATAATCCGCTGCACCCAAATACTCAGGAAGTTTAACCGGCTGTGTAGCTGCAAATTCAGCCTTTACAGTCACACGAGG
>OAWD01000917.1_pt1 | contig 15413 bp, 17 predicted proteins | sample 1495361 | NCBI WGS metagenome assembly OAWD01 (sample SAMEA2580130, study PRJEB22360) | human gut metagenome | biome: human gut; feature: human-associated habitat; material: faeces | place: Denmark | collected 2008/2010 | reverse complement strand
GGTCCCTTGTTTTTTAGCCGTACATCCTATATAATCATTATATAACATATCAATTATATCATTATAGAAAAGAGGCTTAATATGGATATTGAAGCGTTATCCGTCAAAATATTAAAAGCGATGGGCCACCCCATCCGCTTAAAAATCGTTAAATTTTTGCTGGACAGGCCCCACTGTGTCTGTGAGCTGAAAGAGAACCTTGAGTTCAGCCAGCCCAATCTTTCCCAGCACCTGAAAATACTGAAGGAAGCTGGCATTATCGAGAGCGAAAAGGTTGGCGTCCAGACACACTATCACGTCGCCTTAAAAAGCGCCGCTGCCCTCATTGCCGCGGCAGAAGCCATGGGCCGGGAATATCTGAGCCAGTTTAAATAAATAAAAAACGCAGCGGGTACCTGTCACTGGGTATCCGCCGCGTTTTTTTAATTTACATTTTTTCATCCATTAAATCCCCGATATACACACCTGGCGTTTCAGCTCATCCGAATAAAACACACAGACTCTTTCCTGATAGAGTTGTGTGAGAGCTGGCTCTGTGAGGATATCCTCAGGCACTCCGCAGTGCAGTTTTCCCTGCCGGTCTAACAGGGCAACAAAACCACCGGTATAAAACACCTGGTCGGGATTGTGCGTTGTCATGATAATACCAAATCCATTTTCAGCCAATTTTTTGACAAGGCGCATGGTCTTAATCTGGTTGCCAAAGTCCAGATGGGCTGTCGGCTCATCCAGAAGGATAAAATCCGGCTCCTGCACAATGGCTCTGGCAATGGTTACAAGCTGTCTCTCTCCGCCGCTGATCTGTGTATAGGGCTTTTCAATAAGATGCTTTATGCCTACCATATCCAGCGCCCGCTCCACCTGCTCGTAGTCGGCGTCGCCCGGTGAACGCATTTTTCCCAGATAAGGGGTGCGCCCCATGACTACAAACTCTCTGACGGTGTACTCGTAGGTGGGAATATGAATTTGCGGCACATAGCCAATTCTCTGTGCCACTTTTTTTGGCGGCATTTTATCGACGGCTTCCCCGTTCAGCCGAATTTTTCCCTTCTGCGGTGTCATCAGGTTTCCAATGCAGTTCAGCAATGTCGATTTTCCCGCTCCGTTTGGCCCTAAAACAGATAATATCTGACCTTTTTCAAGTTCGAAATTCACCTGATCAAAGATAACGCGGCTGTTTAAATATTTAAAACTAAGATTATTGACTTCCAGCTTCATGAGAGGTTCATCCTTTGCTTCTTAAGCAGATAAAAATAAAAGGGCGCGCCGATCAGTCCGGTTAAAATGCTCAGGGGCAGCTCGGCGCTTGTGAGTGTCCGGGCAATGGTATCCACCACCAGCAGAAAAATCCCGCCGACTACAAAAGAGACTGGCAGCAGTTTCATATTATCTGGCCCTACCAAAAGCCTGCCGAGATGCGGCACAATCAGCCCGACCCAGCCAATGGTCCCACAGATACAGACGGAGCAGGCTGTCAGCAGTGTCGCACAGACAATCACGATCATCCGTGTTGTTTTGATGGTGATCCCAAGACTTTTGGCCTCTGTCTCTCCGAGGGACAGCACGTTAATCCGCCACCGCATGGCCATCAATACCACTGTGGAGATAAGCACCGCAGGGCAGATCATCAGAAGACTGTTTGGCAGTACCTTTGCAATGCTGCCCATCTGCCAGTAGGTAATCTCTGCCAGCTGCGTCTCGGGGTCAGCAATATACTTGATGATCCCCATAATGGAGTTCATAAGCCCTGTAACAATGATACCAGCCAGCACCAGCATCATATTGGAATTGTTTTTGATGACTCTGGGGATGGCGGTTGTGATCATGACTGCGATAATGCCCCCGATAAAAGCGCCAACCTGCACACCAAAGGTACCGACACTGAAGAGAATGGCAAGGGCCGCGCCAATACAGGCCCCAGAGGATACCCCCAGCAAATCCGGCGCCACCAGAGGATTTTGAAAAACGCCCTGATAAACCGCGCCAGATAAAGCCAGAGAGCCGCCAACCAGTACCGCTGCTGCAACACGCGGCAGACGAAGGGTCATGACCACGCTCTCTGTATTGGCGTCCCAGCTTCCCGAAACCGGAAAAACTCTGGATAAAAGCACTTTGACCACATCGGGAAAGGGTATCCAGTAACGCCCCAGGCACAAGGCCAGAATCCCGGCCAAAACCAAAACGAGGATCAGTCCAGCGAAAACAGCATCGTATTTCTGGTTGATTTTCTTTTTAAGTCCCGCTGTATCCATATTCTCTCCTCTTCAAGCTTTACTGGTTTGCTTTCACATTATAAATGGTGTCGATCTCTTCGTCGGTTAAATCGTGATTAAAAAACTTCTTGTAGAAATCTTTAATGTCGCTCCGGATATCATAATCCGAAAAGATTTCAGGCTGCTGGATGCTGCCCATCCACTTGAGCATCAGCGGTGTCTCCACACAGGGGGCATCCCAGCGCAGCGTTCCTACCGGGGTTTTGTAAACACGGTGGTTTTTGACTGCGTCAATATTACTCCAGTCCTGGCCTTCAATTTTATTTTCATATAAATCCTCTGGCATGGTGTCGTCAAAATTTGAGAGGTAGATGATCTCAGGGTTCCATTCCATGATCTGCTCCATATTAACCTCTGCCCACTTTTTCTCTAAGCCGGCGGCAACATTGCGCCCACCTGTCAGTTCAAGGAGGTAGTTGTTAATATTTTTGGACCCTGCGACGCTCAGCTTTTTATTCTGCAGATAGAGAACGCTCTTTTGGTCTGCCGCGGCAACTTGATCTTTTTTGTTAATAAAGTATGTCTCGGTATCATTGTGGTAATCAATGAGCTCCTGGGTAAAATCCTCCTTGTTCAGAACCCTGCCCACCAGTGTTAAATCTTTTTTGAGGTTCTCAAGGTTTTCGGCGTAGTTCAGCATCACAGGGGTAATGCCAACAGCCTTCAGCTTTTCGGCCTCAGCCTCCTGGTCATTCCAGATAAATGCCACCTCTGGTGAAAGCTTCATAAGCTCTTCGATGTTAATGGAAAAATCCTGAGAGATTTCTCCTGTGGAAATATCCGCAAATTCCGGCGCCAGCTTAGTCATAAAGCTCTTTTTATACTGGGCCATCGCGCTGGGGTTAATGGACACAATCCGGTCGCTTCCCCCGTCAATCGTCCACACTGCCGATGCCCACGGAATCGGGGTAATGGCCACCTTAGTGATCTTTTCCGGCAGCTCTACCTGATTACCGCCTTCATCAGTTATGACACGCGCCTCCACTTTGGCGGCATTTTCTGCGGTATTTCCGCTGCTGGCGCAGCCTCCAAAAATCAAACTGACAGCCAGGCACAGGCCTGCTGCTTTTAACCATGTTTTTTTCATTTTAAACTCCTTTATTTTAGATTACATAAAAAACTGTTTTAAATACTGGTGTCCTTTTCGGCCAATGATACAATAGTCCCGTTTCACATAACGGTTTCCGCTAAGTGCGGGAAAGGGTAAGGGAACCCTGACCGCTGCACCTTCAGGAAGATACTGAAAATACAGCGGATCTCCGATGACATAGTCCACTTCTTTATCCAAAGGCCACCCAAAAGAATAAGTCTCAGCTATGGTGCATTCAACATTAAATTCATTTCTCAGAACTACGCTTACCTGGCGGTTCAGCTCATGGCTGCCGATCATCACTGCGTTTCTTACCGGCTGCTCTAAAGGCGCCGGATCCTCGGTAATGCCCTGAAACGCGGTGTCTCCGGTGATGCTTTCCAGGTACTGGTAAGCTGTCCGAACGCCGCTCACGCTGACAGGCATCTGATAAAACCATGGCGTGCCATACTGCTTTTCCATCCATTTTGCCAGCTCAAGGCCTGCTTCTGAGATGACCCAGTTGGCCTTTGCTTTTGGCGCGTCTTTAAAGCCCGCGGGCGTCCCGCCGCCCAGCCAGTAAACAGCATAGCCCAATCGCTCCAGATCGTGCGCAATCGTCTCAAATTGCCGCTGGTTTCCAAAAAGAAAGGGCGTATATCCCACAAGATTAATGCGCTTTTCGGTGTATTCACAGCGCCGCATCTCCTGTCTTGAAACGGAGGACAGTGCTTGCCGTGTACCGTCTAGGGCATCTTGAAACCCATCGGTCTGTATGAATATTTTTTTCTTCAGCACTGGGAAAGAACTGTCGTCAAGACCTGTCATGGCAGTCAGCGGTGTGCCGGCAATGAATGCCGATTGCCTCTTTTCTTCCTGCATGACAGCCCCGATGCCCTTCTCAATGCTCTCAGCCGCACCCAATGTCACCTGAAGGTCATTCATCTTTGAATACCAGAAGGTCTTCCCGCTGAAATTGTCAATGGATTTGGGGCAGGAGGCACAGCCTGAGCCTGTTACCAGGCAGGTACAGAGCGCACGGTCCTTTTCAAAAGCCGTCATCGCACCGGTGTAATCTGCTGCCAGGGGCGGCGGTGGACAAAGGCGCGCATCCTTTCCAACCCAGTGGTTTTCCCGAGCCGTCTCAAAGCTCTGGAGTATTTCTTCAAGCCGCTCCACAGGCTTCCTCTTTCGTTTTTCCATGGGGCCTCGCCTGAAAACAGCGACCGGCACATGATGAGGGTTATCCGCTTCTGATATCAGGGCTTCAAAATCCGTCTGTGTGAGCAGATCTGGACAGGAGACATAGAGCACCACCCCTTTTGTCCCACTGGTCATGACAAGCTCCTCGATCATCCCACGAACCCTGGGTGCATAACTGCCAAGTGTGTACTCCAGTCTGGAAACAGGGCAGAGCCTCAGACGGCTGAGCGCTTCCTTCTCCATCGCTCTGAAATAAAGAATTCGGAGACAGGCCGGCGGCCCCACTGCCAGAACACGCACACCCTCGGTCTGGAAAAGAAGTCTGGACAACGCTTCATCTCCCATGCCTGGCTGCGCCTTCTCAACAGCTGCTGCGCCCATGACGGTCCTCCTTCTCAAGCTGATAGAGAGTCTCACCCAGGTTATCCATATCCGCGTCGGCAAGCGGCTTCGGGCATATCCCCCCTGTCTGGCTGGCTATGGCTTTGGCCAATGTCATAAAGCTTTTTTGCAGCGCCTCACCCTCTCGCTGTTCAAAAACAGTTGTCCTCCGATAGTCCGCAAGACGAAGCGTGTCACTTTGGCAGACAGAAGCCGTAATCGGGCTGCCTGTCTTGCCGCCAAAGCACTCAACAACCTGGTGATCCGTACCGGGACGTGCCCGATTGTGGATCAGTCCTCCAAACAACGGCTGTGTCCCTTCAGAGTACCGGACAATGCTCTTCATGATATTATTGGCGGCGTAAAGCGACATCAGCTCAGAGGAGGTGACAATATATACCTGATCCACACACTTTTTTCTCATAGGCATTGAAAACCCACCGCAGACCACATCGCCCAGGACATCATAGGTGATTAAATCCCAGCCCGTTTCAAATATCCCAAGCTTTTCCAATGTCTCCAGAGTAGTGGCGATCCCCATTCCCGCACAGCCAATACCTGCCTCCGGCCCTCCGGCCTCTACACACGCCACACCCGTCTCACTCATAAACAGGATATCCTGAGCTGTCAGCTGTTCCCCCTTCTCATTCAGCCTTTGAATGACTGTGGGAATCCGCTTTTTCATCAGACACCGCGTTGAATCAGACTTAGGGTCACAGCCTATGTGCAGCACCCTTTTTCCCATTTTGGCGAAGGCGACGGATACATTGGCCGCAATGGTCGACTTGCCAATGCCGCCCTTTCCATAAAACGCAATTCTCTTACTGCTTTTTTCCATAATTTCTCCCATTAAAAAAACTCTTCTGACCGATTCATCAGAAGAGTTCCTCAACACAAGCAACACCCTCTCCCAATGATCCGTTAGGTTAGGTATAAACAAGAAATGTTGAAGTATCCTGACTTGGGTTCATTGCCAGCTGTAACAACTTCCCAGAGATTGCTCTCCAGTGTTGATAAAACTTACAGCGGCTCCCCCTTACAGTGGCGGCACCGTACCGGATTCTCACCGGTTTTCATGCAACAAGTCTTCTATGTAATTTTGCTATATTATATCACGATATCTGATAATTCACAACCACTGCAATTAACTCAATTTTTGATTGCCAGCTATCGTATTTTTTGATAGTATAATTAAAACAGAGGAAAGGAATCGTATCAAAATGATCTCTATGCAAAATATGAAATACATTGTCGAGATCGCAAAGCACCACTCGATCTCCGCTGCCGCCAAGTCGCTTTTTGTCTCACAGTCAACGCTCTCCACCGCGGTTCGTGAGGTAGAACAGCAGCTGGGCATCTCAATTTTCAAACGAAACAACCGTGGCATTGAGGTCACCTTTGAGGGACAGGACTTCTTAAACCACGCCAAGGATATTGTTGAGCAAAGCGAGTATCTTGAAAGGCGGTACAAGCATCGGAAAACAGTGCCCATGCGTTTTTCCGTTTCCACCCAGCGGCTTCCCTTCTCGGTCATGTCTTTTATACAGATTATCGAGGATCTTGAGCTCAGGCATTATGACATTGCCATCCGCGAGTGCCCGACCCATGAGGTCATACACGATGTGGCGTCCAGGCGCAGTGAGCTTGGCATCCTGTGTATCAACGAGCATTATCTCAACACCATGCAAAAGCTCCTTGATTCCAGCAATTTGAGCTTTTATGAGCTGGGACAGCTCACCACCTATGTTTTCCTGCGGAAAAAACACCCCTTGAGCGGCAATACATCCCTGACGCTGGATATGCTCAGGGAGTACCCTTTTGTGACTTACGACCAGGGGGAGGACAGCATGATGCATTTCTCTGAGGAGATCCTGTTCAATGAAATCTGGGATAAAAATATCCATGTGATTGACCGCTGCTCCAAAATTGCCCTGGTCCGCGGCACAAACTGTTTCAGTATCGGTCCGGACCTGACCAACAGCGACGCTGACCGTATGCATTCCAACATGAGCGAAGTAAGGGCTATCCGTCTTTTGGATAATGACCAGCGGCTCCACGCCGGATATATTCTCAGAAACGAGCACAGCTTGAGCGCGATCGGCGAAAAATACATAAAAGTCCTGACTGAAAAAATAAAAGCCTTTGAGAAATGGGACTGAAAAAGCATAATAAAAAGCCGTATCTCTGTGGATACGGCTTTTGTAACCTTCTGCCAGGCGATTTTTTATGAAACCCGGCGGGCAATAACGGCTAAGCGGCCGTCATTGAGTCCGACATTAAAGATACAGGTGGACAGCGTGAGGATCTCGTCACCCGGCTGTACACTCACATTGCTTGCGACAATGCTCTGATTCTTTATGTTTTGATAGTAGCTCAGAAAGCTCTCGTCGTCGGCAAATTCCAGCTGTCTGTAATCATAATCCTGCTCAACCACCAGCACGGCAAAAATTTCCCACACGCCGTCACCGCCCAGCTCCGGCGGTCTTCTGTACACAATTTTATTGTGCTCTGTGATAAAATTGGGATCTTTATAGTAATAAAGCAGATCGTCAAACATAACGTGCACACCGCTGCGCATGGTGCTGTGCCCATAAATCAGAGAATTCTGGCTTTTAGGCTGCCATTTATAATTCATATCTAAAAAGGGCACGCCTCTTTCATCCGACTCTCCGTTAAATGAGGTGTACAGATATTTATCATTATCGGTTGTCTGTACCACAGGGGTGTCAATATTTGTCCCCTCAATGCTCAGCCAGCCAACGGTTTCGGGGTTCACCTCACGCAGCGCCGCCCAGTCAATGCTGTTATCTTCACGGTTTGTGACCTGCATTTTAAGGATCGGCGTATTGTTGGGGAAAAATTCTTTATAGAGCATCCATCCTGCCGCCCCCAGAAGGGAGAGAATAATCAGAATGATGACGATGTCTCCAACAATGCGCACCGCGCTTCTTTTTTTCTTCACTTTCTTTTTTGTCATATTTATGTTCTATAGCCTTCGGGTCTGCTGTCCTTGCACGTCCATATTTTAGTCCATTCAGATTTTTAAAACCCAAAGGCTTTCCACCTCCTTTTATTGTTATTCATTATATCAAATCTTTCTAAATTGATAAAGACTTAAATGATCACAAAAAGGATTTTATGCCTGTCTTAAAAAAGAATAAAGCTAAAATACGTCAGAGTTTCGGGGCCGTGGGTATAGCTCAGACCGGTTTTAATCACAATGTCCATTACGATGATCCCATACCCCTCCACCGAGGGAAAGAGCTTATCCGGATACCGGCAGGGCTCATGAGGGTAAGTACACCTGTCACAGACCAGACATCCCTCTGTCGATAAAACGAGACTGTCCGGACGATGTGTCCGAAACTGCTGCGCGACCCTGGATGTGACTGTCTCATGCCTGACGCGGGCCTCATGCCAGCCTCTCACATTATATCGCCCCTTCAAATCCGCGACAGTAGAAAAAATCATCACATTTTTATAGGAAAGGCATTTCATCACACAGCTTTCATAGTTTCCCACAGCCGGAGGGCACGCCCATGTCGCGTTAAATTGTCCGCAGCTGTTGCGCTGGCACAGGGTTCGTGTCTGGTCTGAAAAAAGCAGCTGGTCGGTCGTTGAAAAGGCGCATTCCTCTACGCCGATTTCCTGTGGTGATGGATGCATGAACACGCCCGGATGATTCACAATTTTTTCATCAGCATGAGATGCTGTTCTCAAATTATTCATTGCTACCTCAAATCTAAAATGGGGTTAAACGCCGGTGCGGTTCTTCGCAGCGGCGCGGGTCCCGGTCTCCAGCGTCTTCTTGCATTGGGCGCTGCAGAAATGGCAGAGCGCGTCTGGATTGCCCAGCTCCTTGGCCTTCTGTGGGCAATAGTACTGATCAAACTGCTGCTCCAGGAACTGGCCGTCGAAATGACTTCCTACGGGGTGGAGCGGTTTTTCTTCGATAAAAGCCAGATAAGTGCACGCAAGCCTGATCATGCTCTTCTGTAACGCTCCGCCAAGGGCATAATCCTCCAGGTATTGGTCAACCAGTCCTTTAAAGGCGTATAACCTCTTTTCACTGACGCTTTTCGCGGAGCCGTCATCCAGGACTGCAGTCTTCAGGCTGATCAGCGCCGTTACATTGTAAATGGTATTGAGCATGGTCTGATGGGCCAGAGTCCCTGGCCTGAACCTAACCTTCTGTACTTCCTCGCGCTGCTGCATCAAAACTTCCAGATCAAACATTTCTGCTTCCTCCTGAAGCTGAAGGACTAAATCATACTTTGTCATTTTTCTCCTTTCCCGCTCCTTTGACCACAAAAAAACCTTCCCTGATCCAGAGAAGGTAAAAAAGACACAAGACTGCCTGTGGTTTGTCCTATTACTCTAAATCGGAGCTTTAAGAACCTGCTTCTGAGTCGGTCTTCTGGCTCTGCAATATCATCCTTCTCCCTTCCCGCCGGCAGGCAGTGGTTACTGAGAGGCATTTTGCATTACAGCTGCGATTACAGCAAGGGAGTCACACCCTTTTCCCATTACACAGAACAGTTTCACTGTTAAATTTTCTTTATCATATCGCTTTCTGTTGTCTTTGTCAAGAAAAAGCGCCTGAGCACGCTACTTTAAGGCAAGGAGCTGCTGATCCAGCTTCTGCCCATGCTCGGCCGAGTCGGCGCTTACAAGTTCAAGCGTCAGATATTCGGGCGATACCCTCTGTATCAGCGCTTTCACCTCAGGATGCGTAAAGGGCAAATGGGCGTCAATCTTAAAAATATGCTCTGAACACTGCCAAAAGCGATCCCAGAAGGACTCCTTTAAATCTGGCGGATTCTGAACAATGCTCTGGACATACGCTCCTGTGAGTGACTGCTGGAGGTGCATTCCATAAATAGAATCACAAAGCGCTCCGTGGGCGTCAAGCATTTTGTTGATGTAATCAATACCTTCCATTTCTGTCCTCAGTTCTAAATTGGTATGCAGTAAATGGCCGGTATCGAACATGATCCCCTTTTTATCGGTATGTATTCCCCTCAGCAGCCGCTCCGTCATTTCCGGTCGGGTAAGGGTCAGGCCTGGCCACCAGAGGTTCTCGACCAGGAATTTAAATGTGTAATTTTTACCGTCCAAAAGCGTATTGATCACCTCACAGCTCGCGTCAATCACTGCCTCGTCGCTGTAATGAAATACATTGTGGTAGGTCTCTGTAAAACGGCAGTCCGAGACATGGAACACCACATACTCGGCGTTCAGCGCCTGCGCTGTTTCCAGCTCCTTTTCCAAACGGTTGAGGATACAGGATTTATCCCTTCCCTCATAGTATGTCTCCCAGTTTTCCGGTTGATCAAACTCCTTCAGCAGGGCTTCTTCGTCATTACGCCAAAGATCCATCCAACAGGGAAACATTCTCAGGTGCACCCCTACAACATCCTCCTGCGGTATTTTCTCAGGAAGGCGCTCGTTCCATAACACCTGAAGCTCCAGGCCGTCCAGCCCGCGGGACTTGTAAAAGTCTTTCAGGGCGTCCTGGTTTTCAAACCGGTCCATATCATGGTTGAACACGGTCATATTAATCAATTTTTTCATACTGGCTGCTCCGCTTTTCATATATTTTCAAGATTATGCAGTGTCTGATTTGTCTTTATCATAGCCCTCATCATTTATTTTGTCAATATAGAGTGGGTCGGCGTAAAAGCATTGACACCTGATTAAGAATATGATAAAGTTTTTATAGTTATACGACTGACGGAAGTGGAATAAACCACATGAAGTATAATAATCAAGAGCCGACCGTCTGGGCAAAAGAGTCCGGATCTGTCGGCTCTTTTTATATGACATGGAGGATGATAAAATGAAAGAACTGGAATTAAAGTATGGCTGTAATCCCAATCAGAAGCCTGCCCGCATTTTCATGAAGGATGGTGAGCTTCCGCTTCAGGTGTTAAACGGAAAGCCTGGCTTCATCAACCTGCTGGACGCCTTTAACAGCTGGCAGCTCGTCAGGGAATTAAAGGAAACCACAGGCCTGCCGAGCGCCACAAGCTTTAAACACGTCAGCCCTGCCGGCGCCGCTGTGTATGTTCCCCTGACCGACGTCGAAAAGAAAATGTACTTTATTGAGGACATGGAGCTCACCCCTGTCGCCACAGCCTATATCCGTGCAAGAGGCAGTGACCGCATGTCAAGCTACGGCGACTTTATCGCCCTGAGCGACGAATGTGACGCGGCCTGCGCCCGTTATATTTCGATGGAAGTCAGCGATGGTATCATCGCCCCTTCATTCTCAGAGGAGGCTTTAGCGCTGTTATCCGAAAAGAAAAAAGGAAATTATGTTATTCTCCAGATCGATGCCGATTATGAGCCCGCTCCACTGGAATATAAGGATGTTTTTGGCATAACCTTTGAACAGGCCAGAAACAATCAGGCCATCACCGAGGCGCTGTTTCAGAACATTCCAACCAAAAAACAGACGCTCAGCGCTTCGGACCGCGTCAATCTCCTGATCGCACTGGTCACCCTAAAATACACTCAGTCAAATTCTGTCTGCTATGTCAAGGATGGACAGGCCATTGGCATCGGCGCCGGCCAACAGTCCCGTGTCCACTGCACTCGTCTGGCAGGTAACAAAGCAGATAACTGGGCGCTGCGTCACCACGAAAAAGTGCTGAACCTCCCTTTTAAGGAAAATATGCAGCGGGCTAACCGGGACAATGCCATCGATGTCTATATTTCAGACGACGCTGAGGACATTTTGGCCGATGATGTATGGCCAGAGTTCTTTACAAGCAAACCCGAGCCCTTATCCCGTGAGGAAAAGAAAGCCTGGCTGTCCCAGATAAGCGGTGTCGCGCTGGGCAGTGATGCCTTTTTCCCCTTTGGCGATAATATTGAACGCGCGCACAAAAGCGGCGTCACCTGTATTGCCCAGTCCGGCGGCTCGATCAGAGATGACCTTGTCATTGAAGCCTGTGACAAATACAATATCGCCATGGTCATGACCGGAATCCGCTTATTCCATCATTAAACATTAAAGCCGGGCAGCGAGGCCTTTTCGGGGCTCGCCGCTCAGCTTTTTTCATGTTTTTTTGACTGAGAACAGCATTAACTGAAAGTCATTGCAGGAGGCTGCTTTTCCATAGTAATCACAAAATGAGCTGATCACGTTCATTCCTCTTTCATCCATTATTTTTTTCAGTTCTTCAATTGTATAGATTCTGAGCGGTGTCCCGTATTCAAACTCGGGTTTTGTAGCTACTTCTCCGTATACAAAATCCCAACTTCCAAAAATATAGATCCTTTTTTCTCTGTCCCACTCAAATTTTGATAAAGATACTGCTTTTTCTCCAATATCCCATGCTGTACATGGAAAATGATGGTCTGCATATTCTGCATTGGCTATTTCCATAAAATGCTTTCCGCCGGGTTTTAATGCCCTCGCAATCTGGTCGAAAATTTTATTGTTTTCCTGTTCATTTTCCAGATAACCAATGGCGCCATCGGCCAAATTCAGCACAACATCAAATTCACTTTCAAAATTTAATTCTCTTAAATCGGCCTGAATAAAGGCTGCATTTTCCAATGCTTCCTGTTTGGCGCTTTTTATGGCATCCTCCACATAGTCTTTAGTAATATCCACACCGACAACCTCATACCCTCTTCGAGCAAATTCCAATGAATGCCTGCCAAAGCCACAGGCCATATCAAGAATTTTTTCCGTACCGTTCAACTTTAAGGTTTTTATAATAAAATCAACTTCATCAGCTGTATTTTCTACCCACGACTGGTTTTTGATGTCCAGGCTCCATATTTCTTTATACCAGCTTTTTCCTAATGATTTTAAGATCGGATTCACTTTTTTCTCCTTTGCACGTAATTATTTTTACTCTCAAATTAATCATACTGTACAAATCAAGAAAATACTAGTCTTGTATTATATTTTATGCTATTATCATTTATTAATTGCGGCTATTAACCGGACGTATATCCTTCTCGCATTTTCAGGCATTTTGCATCACTTTAAACTATTGAATCTCTCTAAGCTTACCTGCGCTTTGTCAATCCAACAATTCCTTAAGACTTCTCTTTTATTGAATTTTAATCATTGACACTTATTCAATTATTGTGCTATCCTATATGCGAGGTGATGAAATGCGAGTATCTAAGGACCCGGAGATCCGAAAACAGGAAATTCTGGATGTTGCCATGCGTGTTTTCGCAGAAAAAGGCTATGAGAGCACAACAATGAAGGATATTGCTAAAGAGGCCGGTGTTGTAGCCGGTTTGTGCTATCACTATTTTCAAAACAAGCATGCGCTGTACCAGGAAGCCCTCACACAATACGCCAGGGCGTGCAGCAAGCCCTTTGCCGATGTTTTTAAACAGACCGGGCTGCCCTTAGCCGAGTGTATCAAAATATTGGAAAAAACATCCGAAAACGAAGCAGAAAACTATAAATACCGCGACTTTTTCGATAAAGACGGCAATGAACTCTTTCATGCCCAGCTGGAAGTATATATGTCAAAAGAGATTTTTCCACATCTTGAAGCCTATATTAAAAGCCTGATGGCGCGCGGAGAAATCGAAAAACAGGACGCACATATGCTGTCGCGCTTTATATGGGGCGGCCAGATGGCCGTCACTAACAATGCCGCCGGCTCTGTCAGAGAAAAAAACCTTTTTATACGGCAGATGCTCACCTTAATCTTAAAATGCCCCCCTAACCACACCCCCGCCTTTACAGGCGGGTTAAAAAATAGCCATTTATTGAATATTTGTCAATGAATCTAAATCAATGGAGAAATTATTATGAAAAACATTAAGAACACTAAGCAGACCACCATCGACTATTTTAATAGCACCGCGGAGGATTATGACCAAAGTCATGATGGAAAATTTGTCGAATGTATGTATGACACTATCGTGAACCGCGTTCTTGATTTAAATCCAAAAACAATTTTAGACCTGGGCTGCGGCAATGGCAATATCATCGCCCGCCTTCAAAAGCGGCTGGACGCCGATTATTACGGATTGGACATTTCAGAGGCCATGATCGCTCAGGCCGAAAAACGGCTGCGTGATGTTCATTTTATGGTAGGTGACGCCGAAAAACTGTCTTATGAGGCCGATAGGTTTGACGTGATTGTCTGCAATGCTTCCTTTCATCACTACCCCCACCCAAAAGCAGTTATCTGTGAGATACAGCGTGTTTTAAAAAAAGACGGGACCCTCATACTTGGCGATCCAACGACCCCTTTTAAAGTGTTGACTGGCTTTTTAAACAGCGCTATGGCCCACAGCAATTCCGGTGACCACCACATCTACCATAAATCTGAAATCATTGATCTTCTCAGCCAGGAAGGATTTCAGGTCTACGGATGGGCCAAGCCCAACTATAAAACCTTTGTTTTAAACGCAAAGCTTTCCTAACGCGCCACCCATCCACTCTGCCTCAGGGGATAATCTCCACATGGATGTAGCCGCTGCTGTAATAGGGCAGAATATTCAGCCCGCAGTCCTTTGCCCCGGCGGCCAGATCCCCAACACCCACCCCCGGGCAGTACAGGTCCGCCGCGCAGCCCCGCTTGTGAAAGGACCAACTGACGCCTCCCACCTCCTCGTTGCGCGCCTCGCACCGCACGCCCGAGGTGATGATGACCGGCCGTCCAAAATAACAGCGCAGGGCTTCGATCTTTTCTAAAAGCTCCGGCTCCATGGCGCAGGGCCAGCCATCGCAGTAGCCCGGGCAGTCACAGCGGTATTCCTCCATGGTAAAGTGAGGTGTTGCCATGAGGGGCAGAGCTTCCTCCGCCAATTCCGGCACTTCCGGCTCCTGTGGCATTTCCGGAGTAGCCGGTCCCGCAGAAGCCTCCGGCACCGGGTCCCGCCCCTCTTCCGGCGCAACGCAGAGTCTTGTTAAAAAGACGCAGGAAATTAGGATGAGAATTGACAGGATTAATCTTCGACTGATACGTTTGTAGTGATTTTTCATTGGTACTCCCTTCTTTATTTAGGTGGAAGGTGGAAGAAAGGGGCTTTCGCCCCTTTTTTAAACCGCTTCTTCAATGACCACCTCGGTTTTGGTGGTATCGACTCTCACGGCGCCGGTCACCTTGACCAGACCGAATCCATCGGGCAGAAAGGCGCCCTGGTCCAAAATGGCCTGTGCCCCTGCCTTGATCTCGGCATCGGTGATGCCCTCCTTGTAATCGGGAATGGTGATCTTAAACTCCTTCCCGTCCGCTCGCTGAAAATAGATGGTTAAATCTTTGTTGGTTGTTGGCATTTTGTGAATCTCCTTTAGTTTTTTAAATTTTGTGATTCTGGTTTACCTGTATTCTTTTAGTTGATAGTTCATAAACTATCCACTATTCACTATCAACTATCGACTCATGAAAAGAGGGCTTTCGCCCCTTTTTCCCATTACGCTACTTCGATCATCTCTTCCGCGGTCACCTTCACCTGCTTTTCCCGGATGGGCTCCTGCATGCCGGTGATGGCTT
>OAWD01000899.1_pt1 | contig 15635 bp, 10 predicted proteins | sample 1495361 | NCBI WGS metagenome assembly OAWD01 (sample SAMEA2580130, study PRJEB22360) | human gut metagenome | biome: human gut; feature: human-associated habitat; material: faeces | place: Denmark | collected 2008/2010 | reverse complement strand
CTTCCCGGAAGATTACGCACCCCCTCCGGACTCATCTGCCGCACTTCTTCATACTTCGCCGTCATCCAGTGGGGCATGGCGCCGGTGGGCGTAGCCAGGATGGTATAAATACCGTTTTCATACAGCCTGTCAATAATCCTGCGCAGCCAGCCGAAATGGAATTCCCCTTCCTCCGGCTCCAGCCTGGCCCAGGAAAAAATCCCCAGGGAAACACAGTTTACATGGGCTTCCTTCATCAGCCTGACATCCTCTTCCAGAACCTGGGGGCTGTCCAGCCACTGCTCCGGGTTGTAATCCCCGCCGTGGAGCAGGCGCGGATATTTTTTAATCACTTCATTCATTCGTATCCTCCCTTCCGCGGCCTGAAGCCGCAAACACAATCGATAAAGTTACAGCCTGCCGGCTATCAGATCCTCCAGAACCCGGCTCACCATTTTACATTCCCGGTCGGCACATTTCTTCACGTGATCCTTCGCCGTATGCATGCAAAAGCTCAGACCGGCTTCCTTTAACATAGCCATATCGTTTTCGCTGTCCCCGAACGCCAGTACCTCCTCCAGAAAAAACTGCTCCTTCGCCGCAAGCAGCTTCAGTGCGCTTCCCTTGTCCACCCCTTTATTGGTAAAATCCAGCCACCCGTTGCCTCCGTCCACCACATTCAGGCAGCGGTCGTATTTTTCATGGAACCACCGCTCTTTATCCCCCGGGATTCCGTCCGGCCAGTAGATGGAGATCTTAATCATGGGGATCAACATATCCCGGAAATCCTCCAGCACGGCAACCTGGTTTTTCACCTTTTCCCGCAGCATTACAGGAAACATCGGATCCACCGGCACCAGATAAGAGGCGTCCGCCCCCGATACCACGATCTCCGTCCCCGGGACTTCCTGCATATCCCGTATAAGGGCCAATCCCATATTCCTATCAATATCATTCTGGTACAGGATAGTGCCCCCCTGGGCAATCAGCGCACCATTCTCACAAATATAACTGATATCGTCCGCCACCGGCGCCAGCAGCCTGCGAAGATTGGCATACTGCCTGCCGCTGGCTGCGATAAAGGAGATCCCCATGGATTTCAGTTCCCGGATAAGAGGAAAATATTCCTCGTCCACATGCTGTGCACCGTCCTTTAAAATCGTGCCGTCAAAATCACTGGCAATCACTCTTATATTGTCTGTCATTCCCATTAACCTTTGGTAACCGTTCCGTATCTTCACTGCCGCTGCCAAAATCCATCCTGAACCGTTACCACCTTTCTTTCTATAATAATACACAGGCTCATCTGTCTGCGGCACTCCGCCGCGCATATCCTATGTTCTATCTTCTGCGCTTTCTGTCTATTTTACTATAAGAGTGAGATTTTCCATAGATATTTTTTTAAAAATTACATAAATTTTACCAACAGCCCTGTGAATGGAAATCCCTGTAAACAGTTCAGACGCCCCTGTCATAATACGACAAAAAATTATACAAAAAGGGCTTGCTTTTCCCCTTCCGGCTATGCTATAATACAATTCGTCGGTTCGGTGAGAGCCGGTTGTAGGAGCATAGTTCAAGGGTAGAACAGTGGTCTCCAAAACCATCGATGTGGGTTCGATTCCTACTGCTCCTGTTAGTTGGGAAGCCTGATTATATCAGGCTTCTTTTTTATTTGTTCCATTGCTGCTTTTCTTTCCACCGGTTGTCCCGTTCCCGGAGGGACCAGCAGTCGTTAATGACCAGATACCCGTATCCCTTCTCCAGAAGCCCGCCGCCCGCAAAAGAAAATAAGAGGGGCCATGTCCTGTCAGCAGCTGTTTCTTATCGGATGAAACCGGTAGGAAGCAGCTGTTTTTTTGAACAAAAGACGGCCCGCGGCGCGTGGATGCTTCCTCCGCCGGACTGGGGAACCCACAGTGTCGGAAACGATAACAAAACATTTCTGTAGAAAAAAACGCGCAACCATTTGACTATAAATTGGTGATGCATTACAATAGATTTACCAAAATATGGAAAAAAAGCAGTTTTCCGGTAACCGTTCCGCTTTGTCTGAAGGGTTACGTATTCCATGTTTTACGAAGACAGAAACTGGACATTCGACAGCAGAGTAATTACCGGGACCGGGTATGGGGATATCCGGACGCCGGTATAAGGGGGAGCTTATATGTCATGGTATGCCGGCACTTTTTACTGTGGGCATGAAGGCTACGTTAATATCATCGGTCCTGCCAGTAACAGGGAAAAAATGAAGGAGTATAAATTTTCCGGACTGTGTCCTGCCTGCTGCAAGGCAGAGCTTATAAGAAGCCGGAGCGAAAAAAACACGGCCGCCCGGAAAGCGGCATCCAGGATGGAGCTTCCTCCCCTGGAAGGGACAAGAAAACAGGTGGTCTGGGCGGAAACGCTGCGGGTGGATGCGCTGACACGGCTGCAGGCTTTTATTGACACACCGGGGAATATCCGTCTGATTATCCTGCGGCTGAATTATGAAGCCATGACGCCTCTGGAGCTTTCGGAGGAAAACCTTCCTTTTATGCTTCAGGAAATCGTACAATATCTCATCCACGAGAAAACGAAGGCCGCCTACTGGATCAATAACCGTTTTAACAGGGAGCTGTGCAATCTGGAACAGATTATCCCGGAATATCTGGAATGGTGCAAATGGTGCCGCCCCGAGGAAGCGGCAGCGGAAACGGAGTTTATCCGCGGGGATTCCGTCCTTTCCCCGGAAAGGCCCCAGTTCCCCGGAATCGTGGAGATCCGGGGGAGCCAGGAAGAAATTACAGCATCCTATGAGAAAAACGATAGATTCCGTGAAATCATAAGACAGATGGACTATGAATGGAACGGACGCTGCTGGTTCCGCAGGCTCACCTCTTTCCGCGGATCCTTCCGGGACCGTGCCGCGGAATTGGGCAATATCCTGCTGAAAAACGGCTTTACCGTATCCATACCGGATGAGCAGGCGCGGGAACGCGCGGTAACCGGCGATTTCAGCCCCGAGCATAAGCGCTGGATTACCAAAAGTAAAAAAGGAATTTTCTTTTTTATCCCTCTTTCTTCTTCCATTCCACGGGAAATTGTCCTGAATCTGAGAAAGATACCTACCGCTGCCTACCATTCCGGCGGCATATTCATAGAACCCGCCCATTATGCCGAACTGGAGGATTTTGCGGAAATGTATGGCTTCCGCTTTGACCGGGAAGCGGAGGATCTGCTGCGCGCCTACTGCGATACACTGCAGCAGGTTCCCCATGTATCCCCCGTCAACCCGAAGCCTGCCGAAGAAATCAATAACCTGCACAAAATACTGGAATCATCCGGCGCCATCCTGGATGATCTGGTGGATAATGACTGACTATGCGATTACATAATAAGCTTCTGGACTACCAGGAGAAGGCTGTAGAAAAACTGAAAAAAGTAAAGGTCGGGGCACTGTTTATGGAACAGGGGACAGGCAAAACCATTACGGCGCTGGAACTGTGCCGCCTGCGCCTGGAAGCGGACAAGATCAGCCACATCCTCTGGCTCTGTCCCTGTTCCACCAAACAGAATCTCAAGGATGAGCTGATAAAGCACGCTCCCAGGGAAATCCTCGAACGCACCACGATCTGCGGGATTGAAACCCTTTCCCGCAGCATCCACGCCAACAGCTACCTGCGCCTGCTGACCGAACGGGAACGCTGTTATCTTGTGGTGGACGAAAGCCTGCTGATCAAGAACCCTTATGCCTACCGCACCAGGAATATTGATTACCTTTCCTCCCACTGTGATTACAAGCTGATTCTGAACGGTATGCCGATATCCAAAAACCAGGCGGACCTGTATGCCCAGTTCCATATTCTTGACTGGCGGATCCTGGGCTATAAGACCTACTGGTCCTTTGCTGCCAACCATATAGAATTCGACCCGGATATCCCGCAGAAAATTATCCGGTGCCTGAATACGGATTATCTTGCCAGGAAGATTTCCCCCTATACCGTCCAGGTAACCAAGAAGGACTGCCTTGTCCTGCCCGACAAAAGCTATTCCATTAATTATTTTTCCCTCACCCGGAGGCAGAACGAGCATTACAACCACGTTGCGGACGTTCTCCTTTTCCATCTGAACGAGCTGCACCCGGAAAGCATCTACCGGTTATTTGCCGGGCTGCAGGCCGTTACCAGCGGTTTCCGGGTCTCCTTCCGCAGGAGTGAAAGCGGATACGAGCACATTGTGACCCAGCCTTTTTTTGAAAACCCTTCGGACAATCCCCGGCTGCAAAGGCTCCTTTCCGTGATTGACAACCGGAACAAATATATTATTTTCTGCAACTATACTTACGAAATCGATGTTTTGTGCCGCATTCTGACCGCCAAATACGGCGGGGAAAACGTAGCCCGCTTTGACGGCTCCCTGCCCATGAAAAAAAGGATGCAGAATCTGGAAACCTTTAAGGCCAAAGCCAATTTCCTGATAGCCAACCGTGACTGTGCCGGCTACAGCCTGAATCTGCAGTTCTGCCACAACATTATTTATTACTCCAACAGCTGGGATCTGGCCACGCGGCTGCAGAGTGAGGACCGGATACACCGGATCGGCCAGGAACAGGATATCCGTATCCGGGATATCTGTGCCTACAACACGCTGGATGAACGGATCCTCGGCTGTCTGTACCGGAAGGAAAAACTGCTGGAGGCCTTCCGGAACGATATTAAAAACATGGAAAATAAAAACCGCATCGCGGAATGGATTTACTGCCGGAAGCAGGACCGTGGGCTGATGGATTGCGATGATTTGGAGGAAGCTCGCCATGCCTAAGATTTACTCGGACAAAAATGTATATGAGGCCGCCATAGAACGGTATGAGACCGTATTCCGGTATTTCGACCATATTTATTTTTCGGTTTCCGGGGGAAAGGACAGCTCTGTCATGCTCCAGCTGGCCGCCCAGGTAGCCCGCCGGCTGAAACGAAAGCTGTCGGTCCTCTACATCGATCTGGAAGCCCAGTATAAGTCCACCATCGAACATGTGGAGGAGCTTATCCAATGTACTGCGGATGTGACAGACAGCTGGTACTGGGTGGCTTTGCCCCTCTCCCTTCGAAATGCGGCTTCCGCCATCTGTCCGAAATGGATCTGCTGGGATAAAAAGGACCGGGATAAATGGGTACGCCCTCTTCCGGATCCGGGCCGGAAGGATATCTGCCTGATAACGGAGGATCAGTACCCCAGGGAATGGAGCTGGTTCCGCCGGGGTATGGAATTTGAGGAATTTATCCTTTATTTCGCCAAATGGTTTTCCGTCAGCAGGAAAGGCCCCGCAGCAGCCGGCATCGGCATCCGCTCGGATGAAAGCCTGAACCGCTTCCGCACCATTATCAGCAACACCAAGGAACGCTACCTGGATTATCCCTGGACCACCAGGGTCAAAATCCACGACAGGCCCACGGACTGCTGGAACTTCTATCCTATTTATGACTGGTCGGCTGCAGATGACTGGACTGCGGTTGCCAGATACGATCTGAAATTTAATTACATCTACGAGCTTATGTAGTGAACAGCGCCTCTGCCAGCCATACGGGGACGACCAGCGCAAGGGCCTGGATCAGTTCCGGTACCTGGAACCGGAAACCTGGGAAAAGGTGCTGCACCGGGTGGAAGGAGTCAATTTCGGCAACATTTACTGCCGGACCAGCCTCCTTGGCAACATCAAGTCCGAAAAGCCGGATTCCCTGTCATGGGAGCAGTATGCCGTCTTTCTGCTGGAAAGCCTGGGCTTGTACGCCCCGGAAGTAAGAGATCACTATTATTATAAAATCAAGAAATTTTTTGCCGGGTGGGAAAAGGAAGCGGGGATTACCCCCTCCGCCATGCCCGATGACAAATGGGATATCCAGGGCTTCCGCCAGGCCCCCTATTGGAAACGGATCGCGAGGGCTATCGAAAAAAACGATTTCTGGATGTCCGGCCTGAGCTTCAGCGAAACAAAAGGGGATGTGAAACGGCTGTTTGAACTGAAAAAAAAATATGCCGGCATTATCCGCCGGGATATCCAGTCCACAAACAAACAGCTTCGTGATGCAGTGGGGAGGATTGAAGATGAACTTACAAAAGAAGGAGTTTAACAAAGGGTACGATAAGGTTGCTTTTTATTCTGTCATGGGAGAATATTTTGCAGAGAAGAAATACAGGGATGAAATGCCCTATCTGATTAACAACGAAGAAAAGGAATGGAGGCTGTTTTATTACGGGGACACGCTGGCAGGCTTCTATGGACATGAGGAGAAAAAGGGGCAGACCTGTGTGTCGGGTGTTTATGTCCTGTCCGCATTCCGGCACTCGGAGGTATGCGCCGTTATGGTAAAAGATATGATTTTCTCTTTTTCCTCTATCCGCATGACCACCTCCAACCCGCGTCTCATCACCCATCTCCGCAAGAACGGCTTCCCGGGAATTATCCAGGCGGGGCTGTTATTTAACCATGGAATGCGCGAATACCGGGCACGGGCCTGAACAAAGCGGCGGGCAGTATGCCGCCACCTTTATTAATCTGGCAGAGGGCTATCCGCGCAGTATCCCGGAAAAAACGGAACGGTTAACGCCGCCGCAGAGCCAGGAGCAAAAGGAGACAGAATGGATATCGACAACCTGATAAAAGAAATACAACAGATGATTTCTTCCATAGAAGATTTGGACGAAAAGGTGGAAGCCATCAACCGGATCCGGGACGGCATATCCCAGGTCAGCCCCTTCCTGGGGGAACCCACGGACTGTGTCCTCTGGGTCAGGCAGGAAACCGTCCAGGCAAACGAATACAATCCCAACTATGTATCCTCCCCGGAAATGCAGCTTCTGCATACCAGTATCCGGGAGGATGGCTATACCATGCCTATCGTTACCTATGACATGCAAAACGGATCCCGGGAAATCGTAGACGGCTTCCACCGCAACCGAATCGCCAGGGAATATCCGGATATCCGCCACCGGATACACGGCTACCTCCCCGTCACCACCCTGAACAAGCCCCTGGATCAGCGGATCGCCGCCACCATCCGGCATAACCGTGCCAGAGGGACCCACGGCATACGCCCCATGAGCGCCATTATCATGGATCTCACCCGTTCCGGCTGGTCCGATGAAAAAATATGCGCCCAGCTCGGGATGGATCTGGATGAGGTGCTGCGCCTGAAGCAGATCACCGGCCTGAAGGAAGCCTTCATGAACCACGAGTTCAGCCGTTCCTGGGAGGAGTTCGAAAAGAAATTTTATGAGCCTTAGAGCGTGCCCGCTGCTTCTCTGCCCGCCACGCTCTGCGGGACATCCTCCCATATCCCCTGCTCTTTCTCCCGGATCAGCAGCTCCGCAAACAGGCTGTTGGCCCAGGCGAACCAGCTTCGGGTGTAATCCTCCGGTTCCTCCGCATTGACGGACTCATGCATATAATTCGTCCCTGCGTGGCTGGCGAGCAGCATCCGCGTACATTCCCTAATCTCCTCTGTATCCGCGGAGGTAAGGGCCTGCATGACAATGCCGATAGGCCATACATTCCCCTTCTTTGTGTGAGGGCTTCCCACGCCACGGAGCACCCTTCCCCGGAAATAACAGGGATTGTCTTCCGACAGGATATACGCCCTGGTATTCCTGTAAATTTCCTCGTCCGCCTCACAATAGCCCAGATAAGGCAGGGAAAGAAGGCTGGGGCAGTTCGCATCGTCCATAAAGACATAATTCCCCAGTCCGTCCGTTTCATAGGCATAGATCCGCCCATAAGGCTTTCGTTCCGTAATTCCGTACGTTCGGATGCCCTCTTCTATTTCTCCCGCGAGTTTCCCGCAGAATTCCGCCTGTTCCTCATCCTTATAAATAGTAAGGAATATTTCCCGCGCGTATTCCATGGCCTTCACCGCCATTATCTGTGACGGTATCAGATAACCGTAGATACACCGGTCGTCCGAAGGGCGGAAGCCCGACCAGGTCATACCGGTATATCCGGTGGGATTGCCTTTTCCTGCGCAGGGCAGGGTATCCGTTTCCACACAGTCCCTGCGTTCGAAGGTATATTCAGACTCTCCGTGGTTTTGTTCCCTGCCGAACACCGTACGGATCTGAAGGAGCATCCCGTGTATCTGTTCATCAAACATCTCTGTCTTCCCTGTGGCCTTCCAATACCGGTATACCAGATATATCGGTGCACACAGGGAATCCACTTCGTATTTTCTCTCCCATATGTAAGGGCCCATATCCGTCAGGTCGCAGGCATAGCAGCTGCCGTCCGGCTTTTCATTAAATGCATTGGCATACGGATCGGTAAGAACCATCCGGGCCTGCCGGCGGATCACGCCTTCTATGATTTCCTGCAGGCTTTCGTTCTCTCCCGCATACCTGACATAATGCATGATCTGGGCGGTGGAATCCCGCAGCCACATAGCCGGGATATCCCCGGTTATGACGAAATAGTCATCCCCTGTTTGTTTGACGGTCGTCTCGATTGTATTTAAAAAGCAGTTTTTTACCAGAGGCACCGCTTCCGGGCAATGCTCCCGGTAATACGCCTCCAGCTCCTGTGCTTTCCTCATCAGTATTTCGGGTATCTCCATAATTTTATCCCCAGTTTCTTTCATATCTTTTTATGATCCGGTATGGGACCATTACGGATCCCGGACGTTCTTCCCCATGAATGGTTTTAAGCAGCAGCTCCATACTCATCCTGCCTATGATTTCCTCTCCCTGGGCCACATGGGTGAATTCCGCTTCCCCCAGGAAAAGCTCCGGCCCGTCAAAGCAGACGATCCTATCCTCTTTATACCTGCCCGCCTTTTCCAGACAGTACTTCAGAATCTTGGCCAGGTTGTATTCGCTTGCCATAAATGCCTCTATATCCTCATGCTCCCGCAGATACCGGTCCACAATGGCGATATCCTGTTTCAGATATTCTTCCCCCATCGTTTCCGGCAGCGTGGAACGCAGGTTGGTTATCCACAGGGCTTCCTCCGCAATCAGTCCATAATCGTTGAAGGCGAGCTGGAAGCCGTACTGCCGATCCATCAGCGTCATGGTTTCATGGGCCTCGGGCCTGACAAAACTGATTTTCCGGCAGCCTTTCCCGAGCAGGTATCCGGTCAGTTCCCGGGATGCGGACACGTTATCCGTCCCCACAAAAGGGACCGAAATCCCCTTGAGCTGGCGGTCAATAGTCACCACGGGAAAATGTTCAATAACAAGCTGGAGTATCCTTTCATTATAATTCTCATCATGCACACACATGATGATGAATCCGCATACCCCCAGGTTTACCAGATCCTCAATAGCCTGTGTTTCCTTGCCCAGGCTTCCTCCCGAACAACGCAGCACCATGCTGTACCCCATTTCCTCGCAGGATTCCTGGATGCTGTTCAGAATGCCGCATGCGAAGCTGGGACTGAAGCCGTCCAGGATTACCCCAATCAGCCTGGGAGCTTGTCCGGCTTCTTTTTCTTCCGACTTTATAAAGGACTTTTCTCCCGATACAAAGGATCCCTTTCCGGGAAGCCGTATGATACGGCTCCCTTCCGCCAGCATACCCATGGCCTTTTTGGAGGTAATCCGGCTGACATGATAGATATCCGCCAGTTCTTTTTCCGACGGCAGCTTTTCCCCCGGGGAATACACCCCGTTCTCGATATCACGCAGAATCGTCCTGTAAATCTGTTCATAAAGCGGAACCTGTTTCATCGTACCCTCTGCTCCCTTTTCCAGTCATTAATGGTTTCCCGCCGATACAATACGGTTCCAGGAAGGGGATACCACCGCTTTTCCTTCCGTTTCCCTTCCGTAATAAGGGAGCGGTTCCTCTTCCAGCTCCTCCAGGGTGTCGTACCGGCCTTGTGCATAGCCTTCCAGCCTTTCACAGGCAAACAGCATCCTCTGCTTCAGGCCTCCCAGCTGCTGCTGTAAAATATCCAGCCCGAAGATTTTATTTTCCCGGCACCACTGCTCCTGCACATCGCTTATCACGGTTTCCAGTAGCGCCTGCAAGGTCCGTATCCGTCCGATGCACGCAAGAAGCGCTTCCCGCTTTCCTTCCCTGTAAGCGTTCCGGATTTCCACGCCGAGCATACATTTCCCCGCAAGAAGCCGGTCTATGGAGCCCTGTGTTTCAAACAGATATTTCCATTTATCCGGTGCGGCCTCTTTGTATTCGTCCATAAGACGGGCGCAGTCTTCCAGATAATCCCTCTGCGCTTCCTCCACATGGGCGTCAAACAGGCCCCCCAGAAGATCCTGGTACAGCAGATATCTGACCGGATTCACGCCGCAGCGTCCCGGAGGCGGGTTATCCGGCATGACGGCAGCGTCTCCCAGATGGAGGAACGCCTGATAAGACGCGCCGGTACAGGTGCGGAACCGGCGTTCCATATGGGAATCCGCACAGCAGTCCGCATAACACAGTTCGGCCCATTGTGCGAAAGCCGGAAGCACCGCATACAGCGGGCATTCGTCCCCGTTGTCCCCCCAGGCGGTAATCATCACCTGACTGATGCCGTTTTCCCTGCAGCTTTTGTGGGCAGGCAGAGCGACCGCCCTGCTGTACCAGGAATTCGGACAGGGGCCTTCCCATTTCCACGCGCCGCCTGCAAAAGCGATCCGATCCGTTATTTTCTTATGGCTGGCAAACATTTTATGGTACTTCTTTTCTTCCAGGGTATAATAATCCCAATAGATCAGCGTCACATCATCGGACAGGGTTTCCCCCACGCCAGGGTCGATGGCAAGCTCTTCCTCCGTATAATATTCCCCATGGGTCGCCAGACGGAAAAACATGTCGGACCACATCATAGGCCGGTAACCGAAGCTCTGTGCGATTTCAATGACCCGTCTGTAATGGCGGAGCATGATATCCATACGGTTTTCAAAGCCATGCCTGTCCAGATGCGCGCCCAAGCCCAGCATATGGGCTTCGTCCATACCGATGTTGATCCTGCGGCTTTTCAGGTTTCCGGCCATCTGCCTGAACATTTCCCGGATGAAATCATAGGTCGCTTCTTCGTCTGCCAGGAGGATATTGTCAATGTCCCTGATTTTGTCATATTCCTTCCAGCGCAGCATGCATTCCAGATGGGCCAGCGTCTGGATACAGGGAATCAGTTCGATTCCGTAAAGGGAAGCGTAATCATCCATTTCCCGGAATTCCTCCCTGCTGTATGCACCTCTCTGATAGCCGAAATAAGGCTGCCCTTCGATTTTATAGGTATCCTCCGTATAGAGCTGTATGGAGGAATAGCCCATCAGCGCCAGATATCTGGTGATATCCTTTACCGCAGCCGTGGTGAGCACCCCGTTCCGGGAGCAGTCCAGCATAACGCCCAGCTCTGTATAGGCCGGCTCCTCGGTACAGGAAAAGCAGTCCTGTGTTTCCAGCTTCTCACACAGCAGCCCCAGCTCCCGCCAGATCTGATGCCTGGCGGAATAAGCGATTACCGCCCCGGCCTTCTGCATATAACACCCCGGTTTCTCCGCTTTCTCCAGGCGGAGCGGGATCCCCTCCTCCGCCCTTTCCAGAGGAAGATCCGCCGCCAGTTCATCAAAGCAGCGGCAATCCTCACCGCTCCAGTTAACAAGCCTGAATTTCATATCCATTTCCTCCCCGCGTAAAGCGGAAGCACAAAGGCTTTGCATGATAGGCCCGGATACGCATTTTCCCTGCGCCTCTGCTTCCGGCCGGCGCCGTAATCCTTGCCTGTATCGTTTTGCTTTCCCCGCTTTCCAGGCAAAAGCTGTTATCCGAATAATACACATCCTCATCCAGGATTTCAATGGTCACATCCTGGGCAAAGGAATCCGTGCTTACGGTAATTTCGAAAATACCGTCTCCCCTTTCCTTCCATTCCGCCTTCAGTACCGCCGGAGGCATCTGCACCTGGTTCCATTCCCCCACTTCGGTGAGATGGAACAGGTTGGAAAGGTACTCTTTTCCTGCGGTGAACGACGCATGAAGGTAACAGGAATTTCCCTGTACAGCCGTCAGGCGCTCCGCCGGAACGGAGTAAAGCAGGGAAGCATTATCCTTTTCCAGGACACATGTAACGGTATCGCTCCACACCGTTTCCCCTCCGTAGGTTTTCAGGGAAACACAAAGGCTGCCTTCCGGGGCGTCATCCGTTTCATTACAGCCGTACACGGCCAGATTCCCTTCCATATCCTCCCGGAATGCCAGTATCTTGTCCTCATAGGCCCTTCTTGCATAATAATAGGCAAGCTTGGGAAGGCGGAAGAAATCGATACAGGACATCAGGGACGGAAACAGCATATTTTCCCGGTTGGGCGCCACCGGATCATTGAACTTCCAGTACAGGGTACCGCCGCAGTGCCATTTCAGGGAACGCAGATACTCAATCCAGTATTTCAGCCCCTGGGCATGGGTGAACTGGGAATAGTAGATAATCTCCGATACATCCCCTTTTTCCCCCACCTCGCGCAGCCAGTCCAGCTGGGCCAGCCAGGGATTGCGCACCAGATCCACCGGTTCCCTGCGGAAATTGAACCGGTAATAGGAAGATTCCCAGGGAAGGCTGCTGAATCCGTATTCGCTCATAAAACGAGGTTTTAATTCTCTTATTTTCTTATAATAATAGTCATCGTTTTTCAGGAAACGGGTGAGGTAGAGATGCATATCCCCCTGTTTGTCGGAATTGGGATCCTCTCCGCCCTCCTCCTGTGCAAAAGGGCTGCAGGGGGAGCTGACCAGGAAGGGCCTGGAAGAATCGTTTTCCTCCACCCCTTTCCTGACCGCAACCCGGTTCACCTTATTCTCCGGGAACTGCTCCAGCATATCATACCACCGGTACGCTTCATCCAGTTCATTATCCGCGGACCAGATCAGGATGCAGGTCCGGTTGGCGTTCTTTCTTACGATAACGCCGGTTTCTTCATAAACCTCCTGCAGGAACCCGGCGTCCTGGGGAAAAATCCCGCAGGCCAGCATCATATCCTGGAAGATCATAATCCCGTTTTCATCGCACAGGTCCAGAAAATGCTCCGACTCATAAATACCGCCGCCCCAGATACGCAGCATGGACAGGTTGGAATCCACCACTCTGCCGATGTAATAATCGTATTCTTCTTCCCGTATTTCCCCGTATACACTGTTAAGCGGCACCCAATTGGCCCCGCGGATAAAAAGCTTCTTTCCGTTAACACAGAAGAGAAAGCTTCTCCCGCCCTCGTCCTTTTCCTGAATCAGCTCCACCGTACGTATGCCGAACCGGAAGCTCTTTTCATCCAGCACACCCTCCTGTCCCTTCAGGCTGATGCGCACGTCATACAGGAACGGTTCCCCATAGGGCCTGGGCCACCACAGCCTGGGGCTGTCCAGGGAAAAGGAAAAGGCTTCCGCCTCCTTACGGGATAGCTCTCTGGCAAAAACCGTCTCGCCTCCGGCGCCGATTTCCACCAGAACGGTATACTCCTGTTCCCCTTCCCCATAGTCCAGGACACGGCACCGCAGGCTCATCTGCGCCCTGTCCTCTTCCAGCGTTTCCGTAACCAGCTGCGTCTCATGAAGGACGGCATGATCCCGGCTTTTCAGCAGTACCGGCTTCCAAATCCCGGTAGTGAGGCAATGGCCGCAGAAATCCCATCCCCAGTTCATCTGGGACTTACGAAGCAGCATTCTGGTGGTGTCGTCCTCCGGATAGATGCCTTCCCTGGACATTTCCGCGGTATAACCCAGAGGGGATATCACCTGGATCACCAGACAGTTTTCCTCCCCATAGCGGAGCAAATCCGTCACATCAAAGGCATATTCCAGATACATATTCCTGCACAGCCCTAAACAGATGCCGTTAAGCCAGATTCGGGCTATCGTATCGATCCCTTCAAAACAAAGCGTATTCTCCTTGTTTTCCAGATCCTTATCTATATAAAATGACCGGTAATACACCCAGTCCTTTTCTTCAATCCATCTTTCTTTATCCAGATCCTTGCCGTAATAATAGCCGTCAATATAACCATACCTTTTCAGGACTGTCCTGACATCCTCCGGCACCCTGGTATCCATCCAGTCATCAGGGTAAAATGCAGGACTCGTAATTTCATCGATAGAAAAGGAATGATAATCGTAAATTTTAAGTTTATAGTTTCCCTCTAACCCGGTAACTTTCATAGTGTCTCTCCCTATCCGCCCCGGCGGATCTCTCCCGTATGTTATGCCGAATAACCAGGCCGGGCAGCCCCGGCCTGGAAATACTTGCATTCTGCCGCAATAATTCTGTCTTACTCCTGTCGTCCGCCTGCAGCGGGACGCTCACCGGAACGGCTTACTTTCCAAGATATTCGTTAACCTGTCTCTGGTATTCTTCCACAACCTTGTCGATTCCTGCCGCTTTCATCCTGGACAGGGCCGCTTCATAGCCTTCCTCATAGGATACCAGGCCCAGCTTGATGGGATAAATGCTCTGCACCACTTCTGCCTGGCAGTTCGCATACTCGTCGGCCACGTTGGTGGGATCAAAGGTGAAGTTCAGCACGATGCTGTTTTCCGCATCCGGTTTTTCCTCGCCCATGATTTCAATGAACTTGTCATAGGTTCCCTTCTGGTATCTTTCATATTCCATATTGCCGATCATCCAGTCCGCATTGAACTCAAAGGCGGGATCGATCTTGCTGTATGATTTTTCCCCTTCGTCCGTCCAGGTAAGGCCTTCCACACCGTATACCATCAGGTCGTAATTTTCCTGGGAGGAATATACCCAGTCCATAAATTTAACTGCTTCTTCCGGGTGTTCGGAGGTAGCGGAAACCGCCGTGTCATTCCGGAAGGAGTTAGGACGGAACTGCTTTGCATCCTGGTTCAGATAAATGGAATCCAGTTCAACGCCCGGGATCCTTTCCTTCCATACTTCTTCCGTGTCCCAAAGCTGGCACTGATCAACCCAGATGAAATCACCGGTCAGCATGGTGTTCCAGCTTGACCAGCCGGAAGAAAGCACGTCCTCAGGAACATAGCCGCCTTCATAAAGCTTTCTGAAAAACTGGGCACACTGCTTGAACTCATCGGTTTCCATCCAGTTCTTTACGTTGCCTTCCTGGTCGATAAAAATCAAATCCTTCTGTACGGTAAAGGGATAGGTATCCAGTGTGCGGAACAGATAGGTAAAAGGCTCTTTAAACATGGGGATTACCACCGGCTTATTCTCGCCGTCCCAGTTTTCCGTGAATACCTCGCACATATGCAGCAGATCATCCATGGTCTGCGGATCCTCCAGGCCGTATTCTTCCAGCTTTTCCCGTCTTATAGTTATACAGTTGTTCTGATCCGCGGTTTCACACCAGTTGGCGGGAATCGTATAAATGTCCCCGTTCATGGTTGCGGATTCCCACATATAATCGGGAATCACCCGTTTCAGGTTTTCGCTTGCATTCACATATTCCGTTATCGGAACGATCCCTTCATTGGCGATAAATGAGGTGAAGGGCTTCTGATCCTCCATAATGCACAGCAGATCAAACTCTTCGCCGGAGGACAGCATCATATTCAGCTTGTCCTGGAACACATCGGAAGGAATATACATGATATTCAGCTCCAGGCCCGTTCCGTCCGCATCCAGCTTGTCGTTGATGGCCTGCACAAGCTCCGCATTATGATCCACCTCCGTACCGGGACGCAGATAGGTGATCACTGTTTTCTCTCCCGA
>OAWD01000881.1_pt1 | contig 15914 bp, 15 predicted proteins | sample 1495361 | NCBI WGS metagenome assembly OAWD01 (sample SAMEA2580130, study PRJEB22360) | human gut metagenome | biome: human gut; feature: human-associated habitat; material: faeces | place: Denmark | collected 2008/2010 | reverse complement strand
AATAGAAATGTCCTCTTTTAGCGATTTAGTTTATGTTGATTCCGAAGATTTAAGAACAGCAACGGGACTTGATATTGATGATGAAGGAAACTTCTATGATTCGCTCTCTAAAGACTTTGATAATGACGGTATTCCTGATAGATATGACAATGATTTTAAGGACAGTGATTATTTTGAGTCCACTTATGATGTAGAGGACAATCTTCATAGCAAAGAAGAAACCGCACAAAAATCATATGACAAGCCATCTATTTTAGGACAGATAAGAGCCTATCAAAATGAAAGCAAAACAGAAGAAAAACAAAAAACAAAAGAACAGGAAATTTTAAGATAAGGGGAGGGCAACCTCCCTTTTGCCATGAAAGGAGATAAAAACATGGATTACAAAACAATGAGAAATCAAATAGAAGATATGGTAAATGATAACCATAAGGACTTTGTAAAGGCGATTATAAGCATGGAAAAAGGTATCAATGATGAAAGTGTTTTAGACAAGCTCTATGACGCTTATATGGACAATGACAGCCTTAATTTAATGCATGAGGAATTTGACTATATGATTGAGGATTTAAGGGAACAGGGACAGATAAAAAACCTGCCTTATGTTCAGGAAGAAAAGGATAATCTTATCAATATTGTTGGAAATATCGTTGGAGAGGTTGATGTAGTTGAAAGGGAAAATAAGAACGAAGAAGCCTTTAAGGTGGCGAATTTCTCCGTAGTATCCAAAGACGATGAGGGGAATAAGGTATATCATAATTGCTCCGCTTATGGAGAAAAAAGCGATATTCCAAAGGACTTTAAGCAGGGAGATTTTGTCAAGCTCTTTGGACAAATAAGAACCGCCATTGATGATAACGGTAAAGAGTATAGCAACATCAGGATACTTTCTTCAAAGCTACTAAAGGCAAAGGAACAGATGAAAGGACGAGAAGAAAGGAAAGAATCTGTACTTGGAGCTATCAAGAAATATCAGGCTGAAGATAAGGAAAAGCCAAAAGAAAAGAAAGAAGCAAACAGAGAGGCTGAGAGATAAATTTATGGTCGGTGTGGTCTTAGGACTGCACCGACTTTTTTATTGTGATTTGCAAGTTGTTTGTGTAAGATGATATAATAGTATATAAAAAATCCATATTTGTGGAGCAAAGAGGTGGTTTAATGAAATTTAATTACAATAGATTATGGAAATTGTTGATAGATAAAAATATGAAAAAGAAAGATTTAATTGAGAGGACAGGAATTTCACCAACAACAATAGCAAAGATGGCTAAAGGTGAAGCTGTTTCCCTTTCTGTTTTGGGTAAAATTTGTAAGGAATTAAATTCAGATATAGGAGACTTAATTTGTCTTGATAAAGAAAGATAGGTGATATGGATGCTGGAAGATGTAAAACATAATAAATTCAATGCACTTACCCCTGAAGTGCTAAAAGAAAACAAGCAAATATATACGGAAGCACTTGATTATGCTTTTGGCAATAGCAGTATAAAAAATATCGCTATTACCGGCATATATGGTGCCGGAAAAAGTACAGTATGGAATACTTATGTTCATGAAAAGGAATTAAGCAATATAATTACAGTTTCTTTGGGTAAATATAAAAACAATATTAAAGATGATGACGATATACTAAAAGAAGTACCTTTGACGAATACTTTAAATTCAGAGTCTGATGGTGCTAAGAATAAGCGTAGTAATGAAAATCAAAAAGCAGAGGATATAGGCGATGACAATAGGGTAGAAAGACAACTTATCAATCAAATATTATCTCAGATAGAATCAAAGAAAATACCACTTAGCAAATATGGTTTTAAATCAAATAAAAGCATATTGAGCATATGTTTGCAATCATTGGCGGTTCTTTCAATAATTTGCTCAATACTACTTTGGATAATAAGAGATAATTTTATATCGTTTGTTAATGAGTCGTATAAAAATTTCAATGGCATATCTTTGATGTTTTTATGTGCCTTGTTGTTATTTGTACCATTGTTTTATTATTTGTATATATTCAATAGAGGAAACAAATTTAAAATTTCTAAAATAACATTCAAAGGTGCGGAAGCAAATATTAATGATAATAATAGCGATGAGTCAGTATTAGATAGAGATATTAAGGAGTTAGTTTACTTGTTGAGAAGTTCTAATTCAAAGATTGTTGTTTTTGAAGATTTAGATAGATATGATAATGCATCTATTTACACAAAGTTGCGAGAGCTCAATTTTCTGTTAAACAAATATGTAAAAGTAAACGATGAAAAGGAAACTCCGATAAGATTTATATATATGCTTAAGGACAGTTTATTTTACTCTAAAAACAGAACTAAATTCTTCGATTTCATTTTACCTATAGTCCCTGTGGTAGATTCAAAAACATCAGAAAATGAACTTATTGAACTTTTGAAAGAAGTAGAGAATGCCCCTGATAGAAGTTTATTGGCTGATATTTCTTTATATGTGGATGATATGAGGCTTCTAAAAAATATAGTTAATGAGTATATTGTGTACTCTAAAATTATACCAATAGGAAAGATTGACTTGGAGAGTAATAAACTATTTGCACTTATTACTTTAAAAAATATATTCCCAAATGAGTTTGATCTTTTGCAGGAAGATAAAGGCTTTGTAAGGGCAATATTTGATGAATTGGAGTCTAATAGGAAAAAATTGTTAGTAATTTTAAGCAGGATCTAGAGAAAATCGATGATAATATTAAATTTATAAATAGCAGGATTGCGAATGATAAGTTTGAAGCAATGGCATTGATGATCTCGACTGATGTAAGACCATATAATAATCAATCTAAAACAATGTCACAGTTTCTAAAAGATTGGAGTCAAAACCCTGATAATCGTTTTGACATTAAGTATCCAAGCGGTAGTCAATATTTTACTTATAATGATTTTTTGAATAGGTATGTTTTAACTGATAATGAAAAAAAAGCATTAGTTGAAAAATTACCGGAAGATTTTTCTGTTGAAATGAATAAACTTAATTTAGATAGAGAAAAAATAAAAAAGCAGATTAAAGACATTGAAATATATAGCTATAAAGAGCTTATATCTAAAATGAACACTGAACAAAGGGATAAATTATTTTCAATTGATGGATTTGACATTGTAGAAAGTCATTATTTTCCTCTAATTAGATTTTTAATTGTAGACGGATTATTGGATGAAACATACTGGTACTATAAGGGCAATTTTAATGTAGATACGTCAAATATATTAAAGAGAAATGACATGATCTATATGAAAGGATTAAAAGAAGGCAAAGCTCTTGATATTTTCTTGGATGTCGAAACGCCTAATGAGATAATAAGCAGATTAAAACTATCTGATTTTAGTCGTTTCAATATATTGAATAAGAAAGTGTTAAAGACTTGTTTAGAGCAAAAACAAACTGAAAATGTAGTAGCTATTGTTGATTCAGTTGATATAAATGACAAGTATAAGGATTTGTTAAAAATTTTAGACGAGTTTGACTTAGATATAGTAAGAATCTATTCTAATATGTTATTGAAAAATAATGTGGATAGGCTTGTTAGAACTTTGGAATTTTGCGAAGATGAAAATATTGATACCTTTAAGAACATACTGATTTCAGTTTTAACAAATAAAACTATAGATTTAGCTAACTTAGCTGAATTTAAGGAATATATAGAACAAAATGAGAATATAATATCTTTAATACCTGAAGAAGAGTTTAATGTTTTCATCGATAATATTCGTTCTGCGGGCATCGAGTTTGAAGATGTGTCAGAAGCAAATTGTGATAAAGTGAGATTGGCGGGTGTTGAGCAGGTTCATGCATATAAGCTAAATGTTAGAAATTTATTGTTTATAACTGAAGCGATATTAGAAAAGACTATAAACTATGGTAGTTTGTTAAGTGAGATTTATAATTCTTCGCAATTATCGTCAAGCAAAGAGTATATTGAGGATAATTTTTCGATCGTTATATCCGATTATATAGATGAAAACAAGAGTGAAAAAAACTATACTAACAGTGAGGAGATACTATTAAGAATTCTTAATTCTGATATTTCTGATGAATATAAATTAGAGTATGTAGAGAAGAATGAAACAGCAATTTCAAAGTTAACTGATCTACAAGATAACTCTGTAACGACTAGAATACTTGATTGTTTATTACGAAAAAATAAGGTTAAGTTCTGCTCGGATAATATAGCTTCATATTGGAATATGATTGAAGAATATAGTGATGATTTCGTTGAATATCTCAATGACAACTTGGATGAAGATAATAATGAAGATATATTAAAAAATAATATTTCTGTTTGTAATACCTTTATAAATAGTTCATTTGTAAGTGATAAGATTTTTGCATTCGTCATAAAATATGCGGATGAACCAATAAGTAATGTCAATCATAAACTAACACAAAATAGAGTTAATACTTTAGTTCACCAGAGATTAATTGAAGTGACAGAAAAGAATATTGAGACATTATGGAATAACTCATATTATGCCGAATTGATTTCGCTGGCAAATTATGATGACGATGTGGCAGAGGGACTTGTTATAAATATGCTTTTAAAATATGAGCTTTCTGATGAGTTGATATATGGTTTAGTTAATAGTGATATTGCAGATGGAAATTCTATGAAGCTAATAGATTCAATAAAAGATAGTGTCTTAGTTGAAAAGATAAATCCAACTAAAAAACCTATCATAGAATATATTATAAAGGGAGATTTATCTTCGGTAAATATTAACTATATATGTAAATCCTTTAAGATGTTTGAGTTAAAAGATGAGTTTATAAAGTCATTAGATGATGAAGACAAATTGGAGGATTTGGAAGATGAAAATCTCAATGAAGTTTTTATGCAATATGTACTAAGCTCACCAGATATCAAATTAAGTACCAAAGTATCTTTGGTTTTAACTAAGATTAAAAATGGATTGAGTGTTAATGTTCTGAAAGGCTATATATCCTCTGTAAAAGAAATTTCAGAGTTATCTAATGTTTGGGAGAATAAACAGCCTTTGTTGGATAATTCTTATAAGGATAAAGTGGGACAGGCATTAATAAAATTTGGCTATGTTAAACTACGTAAAAATAAAGATTATCCTAGAATCATGCTTTCGAGGAGACAAAATAAAACAAAGATAGATGATTATTTGCTGTAAATAGTTTGCAAGGAGATGGAGCTATCTCTCCATCTCCTTACCCATATAAATTCCGTAATTTTTTCGTATCTTGTAAAGTTCGTTCATAATAGATTTTGAGGAAGAATACTCTTGCATTAGGGTATTCTTTTTTTCTTGTAATTTATCAAGCTCAGACAAAATATCCCTTGAATTTGGGAGCTTGGAATAGGATTTTTTAAGCTCTGAAAGGGCATTTTCATATAGGGTAATCTGAACTTTGTACTCTTCAAAAAATGTCTTGTCAGACGGATTAGCCTTATATTCTTTGTAGTATTGCCTGTATTTTTTAACAGTGTGAACTTGCTCCATAATAGCAGAAAGCTCCTGCATTTCCTTATCAATAACCTTGATTTTATCCTGTAAATTTTGCCTTTCATCGGCTGCTTTTTGGATGTACTCATCAAGTTGCTTAACGGATTTAATACCTTGTTCTCTGAGAAAGATAACAGACTCAGCCATTGTATTAAGGTTATGTTTGGTTGCCCAATATTCGTAGCCTTTGCTTTCTTTTACTTTAACATTTGTGTTCGTGTCAATAACATTGCCGATGCGTTTTTTGACGGCAGGAGTCTTTATAAACTCTCTTTCTGCAATGCGTTCTTTTAATCTTTCTTCGGTGTAATCTTCCCCGATTGTTTTAGCCCTTGTAAATCTCGCCTTATATTTTGACTTAAAAGCAATGTGCTTACCGTATTTGATTTCATAGCCGAGATCCGCCATCTTCTTTAGAAATTCATCCCAATCCTTAGACTGTTTTATAATTCTGTCAATGTCAAATTGAAGCCTGCTTTTCCAAGAAGTGCCATGCTTTGCTTGTTTATTTTCATACCAAGATTTACCGTTAGTCTTGTATTTTTTCTTATAGATTTCGTAAAACTCGTCAATAACGGATAGGTTATTTTCTTTGCATAAATTATCGCTCTGATAACGGATTTGGTGGTAGCTTTTCTTGTTAGACTGGTAGCACCTGCCTGTTACCATATTTACATTATTGAAGATGATGTGATTGTGGATATGCCCCTTATCTATGTGGGTAGATAAGACAAATTCATACTCATCTTTGAGTATCTTTTTACACAGCTCCATACCTATTTGGTGTGCAATTTCAGGCGTAGTTTCTCCCGGTAAAAAGGATTGAATGAGATGTCTTGCAAGAACGGTTCCTTTTGTTCCTACGTTTTTTCTTGTCCTTAAAAACTGAGTATGAGCAGTTGATTCATGGCATTTATGAGTACTTACTAATAGCTGCTCATCTGTTTTATCTCCATTTACAATGTAGTCGATAGCAAGATTAAGAGTCGATTTTATTGGGTGTATTTTTGTAATAGCCATTATTATTCACCTTCCGTTTCAGATGTTCTTTTCAGAAGTAGTGAATGAATTTGCCACAGCTCTTTTGAAAAATGTTCAATTGCTTTTTTCATATCATGGATGTCATCTTTATAGATGATACCTGTCTGATTTACTCTCTTTGCAATCTGATTGATATTATTTGTAGCATTGGAAAGTAAGACTTGTAAATCCCGGAAAGGCTCTAAATCTACCTGATAAATCTCCTTTTCCAAAACGCATTTGCGAATAAAATGGCTCATATTTCTACACTTTGAAAGTTTTCTTTTCTCTTCAAAAAGAGCCTTTTCTTCTTCAGTTAGTTTAATTTCAAGTCTTTCGTTTCGTATTCTATTTGCCATAGGTATTTCCTCCTTTAGGTGTATTTCGGGGTCTTAGGGTTCTCCCTAACAAGCTAAAAATTGATAAAAAAAGAAGCAGATCCCAAAGGGCTGCTTCGTCAATTTTTCCGTAAGTGTCCGTACACTTACTGTGCTTGCTCATATACTAATCGATCATATACTAATCGTGTAAGAACAACTTTAAGCATAATACTTATATTATTATACCATAGTTTGGAAAAATAAAAAATTATATTTCATCAACGTTTCATAAAAGGTGTGTAGAATGTTATTGAAAGTAGCTATAAAATGCTATTGTGTAAAAAATAAAGGAGGAATAATTTATGAAAAAAATAGTATCAAGAGGAGCATGCCTATTACTTGCATTATGTTTGAGCTTAAACGCAGTTGGGTGTCAAAAAAGTAATGAAAACAATAAAATTAAAGAAGGACAATCCATAAGTTCTGAAGAGGCAGGCATGTCAATTAATGCAAATGGCAAAAATGAAACTTTTAAGCCATCAGATTATACATTGGAGGCAAAGAAAGAATATGTTTATGAATATTTAGGGCTTAAATTTAAACTCTCAGACAAATTTAGAAATTATATAGCTGATAAAAAGATAGCGATGTTAGATGATCAAAGTCCTATAGATAAAGAACTAAAGTATGCTATTTTGACATTTGAAAAAATGACAGAAGAACAAAAGAATGCAGTTATAGAAAAGATGGGCGATGGATATAAAAATTGGCAAAATGAGCTTGAAAGAATTGGGACTATTGGTATATTCGAAAAAAATACATCAGAAGAAAAAATATCTAAAATTACAAAATGTGATACTCATACTAAAATAGGAGTTTCAAGTGATGGAAAATACGATTGCTATTTAAGCATAAATAGCGGAGCTGAAAGTAATCTTCTGGATGAATTAAAAAGAACTGAGATTCAAATTATAGATAAAAAAGAACGTCCTAAAAATGGTTTTGTGCTATCAGAAAAAACTGATTTAGAAAATACAGAAGCATTTAACAAAGAATCGGTTAAAGATTTACGTAAACTATCAACAAAGGACATAAATGGCAAGGATTTTACAAGTAAAGATTTTGAGAAGTATGATCTTACTATGGTAAATGTATTTGCAACTTGGTGTACAGCTTGTGTAAAGGAAATTCCTGATTTGGTTGAGGTTCAGAATGAAATGAAAAGCAAGGGTGTAAATATCGTTGGAGTTGTTACAGATACTGTTGATGATAACGGTGAAAACAAGGAAGCAATTGAAAAGTCAAAGTTAATACATGAAAAGACAAAGGCTTCATATCCTTTCTTAATGCCAGATAAGACAAACTTTAATGGTAGATTGAATGGTATACAGGCTATGCCAGAGACTTTCTTTGTTGATAGTAATGGAAATATTGTAGGTGATACTTATTCTGGGGCAAAGAGTGCAAAGGAATGGAAGCAGGTAATTGAAAAAGAATTGGAAAAAATAAAAAATAAATAAAAGTAAAGCGGTGATTGGTATATGGTTAATAAATTTTTAAAAAGCCGTGCCTTGTCTTTATTAATTATCTTTATTAGTATGGCGATGATTTACTATGGTCATAGTAATGGAGAAACTAAAGTTGTCTTGGATAAGGCGATAAGAATTTGTATGGAGTGTATTGGAATTGGATAGAATTAAAAATATTATAAATGGTAGTACAAAAAAAGATAAATATAAAATAAGAGATCGTTTTAGGCATTTATTTCAATCCGTTTGGTTTTTAATTACTAATTCTTACTTTGAAGGGTTTAAGACTGGTAAAATCTACGGTGGGAATTTAAAGAAAATTTGTGTTCCAGGTATGAATTGTTATTCATGCCCGGGAGCAAAAGGTTCTTGTCCAATAGGATCGCTACAGGCAGTAATTGGAAATTCAAAATATAAGATTAGTTATTATATAGTTGGGATTTTGTTTTTTATAGGAGCATTGGTGGGAAGATTTGTTTGTGGATGGCTGTGTCCATTTGGATTGATTCAAGATTTGCTACATAAGATTCCCTTTTTTAAAAAAGTTGAAACATTTAAGTTTGATAAACATTTGAGAAAATTGAAATACATAATATTACTTGTATTTGTAATAATATTACCTTTATTTTTGGTTGATATTTTAGGTCAGGGTTCTCCGTATTTTTGTAAACTTATTTGTCCGATTGGTATGCTGGAAGGAGGATTACCACTTGTTTTATTAAATAAAAGTATGAGAAATGCGATAGGTTTCTTGTATTATTGGAAAGGAATCATTCTAATAGTTACTTTGTTACTTTCTATAATTATATATAGACCTTTTTGTAAATATATATGTCCACTTGGAGCTATTTACTCAATTTTTAACCCTATTTCAATATTTAGATATAGATTGGATAAGGATAAGTGTATTAATTGTGGAAAATGTAAAAAAGTTTGCCAAATGAATATAGATCCAGTTGAGAATTGCAATCATCTGGAGTGTATCAGATGTGGACGATGTAAAAATGCTTGTCCAGTGGATGCAATTAGTTATGGAGTAAGAAAATAGAGAGGAGTAGTTAGGAAAGTGATAAAAAATGCTATAGCATATATTACAAGAAAGAGAAATAGAACTTTAATAATTTTTATCATATTAACTATAGTTCTTTCTTGCTTGTATTCTTGTTTAACAATAATGAAATCAAGCAATGAAATAGAAAAGGCTTTATATGAAAGTTCTAATTCTTCAATATCAATAACAAAAAAAGATGGTAAATATTTTAATGTTAATCAATTTAAAGATATTGAAAAATTAAAAGAAATTGAAGAAAAAATAATTCAATATGATGGATTAGCAAAACTAAAAGATGCTAAAGTAGTTAGCGGAGAACAAAGAATAAATAGAGAAGATTTATCTGACGAATTTAAGAATGTTGTTTCACTCGAAGCTACAAATAATACTAAAAGAAATATTTTATTTAGTAGTGGAGTATTTACAATTAAAGAAGGTAAAAATATAGGAGAAAATGATAAGAATTCAATTATTGTTCATGAAGAATTTGCTAAACAAAACAATCTAAAATTAGGTGATGAAGTTGATCTTGAATTACTAGATATTGAAAAAAGTGGAAAAATAAAAAGTCATAAATTTAAAATTATAGGGATCTTTTCTGGTAAAAAACAGGAAACATATACAGGATTATCTTCTGATTTTAGTGAAAATATGGTGTTTGTAGATTATTCAACAAGCCAAGAGATATTAAATAAATCAGAAAATAATAAAATCGCAAATAAAATTTTAATGTATTCTGGTAGTGCAGAATCTACAGACTTAGCCTTAAACAAATTGAAAGAGTTTAAAATTGATGAGTCAAAGTATTTTGTTGAAAAAGATTCTAATGCGTTTGAAGAGTCTTTAGAGTCAGTGAGTGGAATAAAACATATAATAAAAATAATGACTTATTCTATTATGTTAGGTGGGATGGTTGTTCTTTCATTAATCTTGATTCTATGGTTAAGAGAAAGAATTTATGAAATAGGTATATTTTTATCTATTGGAACATCTAAGATACAAATTATAATGCAATTTATATTCGAGTTAATATTCATATCGATACCAAGTATAATATCTTCCTTATTTTTAGGAAATGTATTACTAAAAGTAATTGTAGATGGATTCATTAACTCAGAGAACTCAATGATTTCCGGTGGAAGTTTAATAAATAATAGTAGTTTTATGTTAAATATAACAACACTTGGACAAAGTTATTTAATATTAATAAGTATTATTGTTTTATCAGTTGTATTTGCTTCTTCATTAATATTAATCAAGAAGCCTAAAGAAATATTATCAAAAATAAGTTAGGAGAAAATAATGGATATATTAGAAATAAAGAATGTAGCATATAGTTATGCAAATTCTAAAGAAAAAGTTTTGTCAGGAGTAAATCAAAAATTTGAACTTGGGAAGTTTTATGCGATAGTAGGAAAGTCAGGAACAGGAAAATCTACACTTCTTTCCTTACTTGCTGGACTTGATAAACCTCAAACAGGAAAAATATTGTTTAAGAATGAAGATATACAAAAGAAAGGATATAGTAATCATAGAAAAAATAATATATCTTTAGTATTTCAAAACTATAATTTAATAGATTATTTATCACCAATTGAAAATATTAGATTAGTAAATAAATCAGCAGATGAAAGTATCTTGTTTGAACTAGGTTTAGATAAAAAACAAATAAAAAGAAATGTTATGAAATTATCTGGTGGACAGCAACAAAGAGTAGCTATTGCTAGAGCATTGGTATCAGATGCTCCAATAATACTAGCTGATGAGCCTACTGGTAATCTAGACAGTGTTACTGCTGGAGAAATAATTAATATATTAAAGACATTAGCTAAAGATAGAAATAAATGTGTAATAGTTGTAACACATAGTAAGGAAGTAGCAGATTCTGCGGATATCATTTTAGAACTAAGTGGTAAAAAGTTGAAAAAAGTAAATAAAATGAATTTGGAGGTTGAATAATGATAAAAAATGCATTTGCTTATGTAACTAGAAAAAGCTTAAAATCATTAATTATTATATTAGTTATTTTATCTATGTCAACTTTAAGTCTCATTAGTTTATCTATTAAAGATGCTACGGACAGAGCTTCAAAAGAAACATTTGCTAATATAACAAATAGTTTTTCTATGGAGATAAATAGACAAGTAAATCCAGGAACACCTAGAGGTGGGGGAAATGTAAAAGGTGAAGATATTAAAAAGATATCTCAAACAGATAGTATAGACTCCTATGTAAAAAGAATAAACAGTGTTGCAGATTTAGTTGATTATAATATTATTGAAACTCAAGAGACTCTTGCGAATCAATCACCTGAAAGAGCGAAGAATTTTAAAAGAACAGTTATGTTAACTGGGGTTAACGACTCATCAAAAGAAACAAAATTTGTATCAGAAGCATATAAATTAGTAGAAGGAAAGCATTTAGAAAATGAAGATAAAAATAAAATCTTAATGCATAAAGATTTAGCTGAAAAAAATAATCTTAAAGTTGGAGATAAGATAAAAATAAAATCTAATTTATTTGATGCTGATAATGAGAAAGGTGCAGATGAAACAGTAGAAGTAGAAATTAAAGGTTTATTCGATGGGCATAATAGCGGTGGAGTAAGTGCAGCACAAGAACTATACGAAAATACATTAATCACTGATGTTCATACAGCTGCTAAAGTTTATGGTAATACAGAGGATACAGCTGTATACCAAGATGCAACATTCTTTGTAAAAGGTGATAAGAATCTTGATAGTGTAATAAAAGATCTTGGGAAATTAGATATAAATTGGAGAGAATATAATTTGATTAAAAGTTCATCAAATTACCCTGCATTACAACAATCTATATCAGGTATCTACTCAATTTCAAATAAATTATTTGTTGGCTCATTAATATTTGCAGGAGTTGTAGTTTCATTATTATTATTCTTATGGATGAATGCTAGAAAGAAAGAAATAGCAGTATTACTATCATTAGGTATATCAAAATTAGAAATTTTTGGTCAATTCCTAATTGAGATGGTATTTATATCAATCCCCGCATTCGTTGGTTCTTATTTCTTAGCTCAATATACAGCTGATAAGCTTGGGAATAATATATTGAATAAGGTTACTGGTGATATAGCTAAACAAATAGCTAGACAATCTGCATCTAGCCAATTAGGTGGTGGGGCAGAAGCTGAAGGATTTAACAAGACATTATCAAGTTTAGATATAAATGTATTACCTAAATTCATAATTTATGTAGTTATATTTATGAGTTTAGTACTTCTTGTATCATTGATTATTTCTTCATTCAATATATTAAGAAGGAATCCAAAAGAATTATTAATTGACAATAATTAAAATTTTCGGTGCTTTTTAGCACCAAAAATTTTTTGGCTTTTAAATATCAAATAATATGCTGTATAATATAAGTGTAGAGGCTTAAGTGGAGGTATATATGAAAATATTAACTGTTGAAGATGATAATATGATAAGAGAGGGAATAAGTGAATATCTTTCAGAATTTGGATATACTGTTATTCAAGCTAAAGATGGAAGAGAAGCCTTGTCAAAATTTAATAGCGATATAAATTTGGTTATCTTAGACATTCAGATACCTTTTATAAATGGTTTAGAAGTGTTGAAAGAAATTAGAAAGAAAAGCAATTTACCAATTCTAATCTTGACTGCATTTAGTGATGAAGAATATAAAATTGATGCATTTACTAATTTAGTAGACGGATATGTAGAAAAGCCATTTTCATTGCCGGTCTTAAAGGCTAGAATAGATTCTTTAATTAAGAAGAATTATGGACATTTAGAGAAGTTTGAATATAATGATCTATCGGTTAATTTTAATAGCTATACAGCTAAAATAAATGGTGAAGAAATAGATGTAAATGCAAAAGAACTAGAAGTATTAAAATGTTTATTGGATAATAATGGACAAGTGTTAACAAGAATGCAAATTATTGATTATGTATGGAAAGATAGCGAAGAAACTCCTTATGATCGAGTAATAGATGTATATATAAAAGAACTTAGAAAAAAATTACAATTAGACTGTATAACTACTATAAGAAATGTAGGATATAAATTGGAGAGAAAATGAAAAAATTAAAGATATTTCCAAAAATGTTCATACAAATATTTTCTGTTCTTGGAATAATAATTATATTAGTTCATTCATTAGTTTTTTTTATCTTTCCTAAAACATATTTGGAGACGAGAAAAGAAAAGATTCATAATATGGCAAATGAAATTTCTAGTAATATGAATGGAAAAGAAATAAAATATATAGAACAAACTTTGGAGCTTTATTCTAAGAGTAGTGAAATAAAAGCATTTATAAAAGAAAAAAATAATAAGAATGAAATACAAATCAAAGATAATATAAATGTTAATTTAGAAAGTGATAGTAATTCTTTGATAATTGAAGAAAGAGAAATAAAGCTTAATGATGGTAAAAAAACAAATCTACAATTTGTTTCTACAGCTGATATGCAAAAAGATGCGAAAGATTTAAGCCTTAAATTTTTACCATATTCTTTATTAATATCAATTTTATTTTCTGCTATTATTTCTTTAATTTATGCAAAATCAATAAAAAATAATATACAAGAAATAAAAATTGTTACTGATAAAATGATGAAACTTGATAAAAAAACGCGTTTAAAAGTTAGCTCTAATGATGAAGTTGGAGAATTAAAACAACAAATTAATGATTTGTATTCTACTTTATTAAGAACAATTGACGATTTGGAATTTAAAAATAAAGAAATTTTAAAATTAGAAAAGTTAAAATATGACTTTTTTAAAGGTGCATCCCATGAACTTAAAACTCCTCTTGCTAGTCTTAAAATAATACTGGAAAACATGAAATACAATATTGGAAAATATAAAGAAAGAGATATTTATATTAATGAATGTATTGAAATCGTTGATAGTTTAACAAAAAATATTTCTCAAATATTATCAGTTCATTCTATAGAAAATTTGAATAATGATGAAGAATATTTGAAAATAAATGATACATTAGAAGACATATTAAAAAAGTATGAAATATTAGCAAATCAAAAGAAAATAACTGTCAATAATTATATATTAGATGAGAATGTTTATATAGGAAAAACAGCTTTAAAGATTATTCTATCTAATTTGATTAGTAATGCGGTAAAATATACTGATGTAAATGGGGTAATTAATATTGGGATAGTTAATGATTGGTTATATATAGAGAATTCATACGGTAACAATAAAATTTCGAATATGGATAAAATATTTGATGTTAAATTTGATTTAAATAAGGAAAATAGTAATGGATTAGGTTTATATATTGTAAGTAATATTCTGAATAATTACAATATAGAATATAAAGCATTGCAGGATGAAGAATTTTTTATCTTTAAAATTAAAATATTTTCTTAAACAAGATATAATTTTGCAATAGTTATTGAAAAATAGAGACTTATTATTAGCCATGGAAGTAAAGGCTTTTTTCTTATTGAAAGTGAACAGAAAATAATTGATACAAGAAATCAGGATTTGAACACGCTAATGAAAATATTGTTAGTAAAACTATATGAGTTAGTCTTTTCGGATGCAGAGACTGTTTAAATATTTGATAGAATAGAAACTTAAAAAGTTTAATAAAACTCAATTATATAAGTAGTAGATGAATATGATGGTTATTTAGATTATTGATAAAATGGAGGAAATAAATATGGAAGCATCTAAACGTTTAATGTTAGAAATATTTAGAATTCAATACATTCCTCTTTTTTATAATATGTATAGTAGATGATTGTTTCAGGTGCGAATTGAAACAATCAAGTTCATATAAAGAAATATTTTTATTCTTTCATTTCAGAGGACTTCTTATGCCAAGATGCAGAAGTCCTCCTTTTTTATCTGAAAAACAAGCAGATAAAAAAGAGATGGAGGAAACTTTATGGCAAAAGAGTATTATCTTTATATCAGAGGACAAAAGGTAAAAGTCAGTGAAGATATATATATAGTCTACTGGCGAGAAAAAGAACACGAGAAGTATTTAGAGCAGGTGGACAGGAAAAACCACTTGCTCTTTTTTTCAGCATTGGATCATGACGGACACTTTACAGATAATATTGTTGATGAAAGTGTTGATGTAGAAAAGATTGTTGAAACACAGATGATGATTGAAGCAGTAAGAAGTGCTATAACAAGGCTCAATGCAGAAGAAAGAGATATTATTGAACGCTTGTATTTCAATGATGAAACTGTTCGTTCAGTAGCAAAGCTCAAAAGTATTACACATCCGGCTTTAATCAAAAGAAGAAACAAAATTCTTGAAAAGCTGAAAAAATTTATCGAAGAACTTTAAAACTTTGGTAACCAAAGGGGGCAAATTTTCCTTATGTAAAGTGAAGGGGAGTTTGACCTCCTTTACTTTCTTGAGTAGGAGATACGCCTGCTTATGGCAAATAGGAAAATGTAAAGAAAACAGTCCCTTTCAAATATTGATCTTTGACAACTGAATAGACCAAGGTAGG
>OAWD01000867.1_pt1 | contig 16123 bp, 12 predicted proteins | sample 1495361 | NCBI WGS metagenome assembly OAWD01 (sample SAMEA2580130, study PRJEB22360) | human gut metagenome | biome: human gut; feature: human-associated habitat; material: faeces | place: Denmark | collected 2008/2010 | reverse complement strand
GCCACCTGATTCGGGTTCACCTCTTCCTCTTTGTCCACTCCCCCTCCCCGAACCCCACCCCCTTCCCCCTAAAACTTTTGTAATGGGGGCGAGGGGAAAAGTGGCAGGCACGGCATCGCTCCCGACCGGGAATGATGCCGTATTTGTCGTTATGAGAGCATATGTAGAAAAAATACACCCTTTCTTTCAAACACCCTTCCCCTTCATTCCAAAAGCCCTTCTCCTCTCTTAAAAAATATGAAATTTCATCTTATTACGCAGAGAAAGCCAGCATCTTTCAATCTTCATGCGAAGGAGAAACGGCGGGGGCTTTGCGCTGCGCGGAGGGAGATCCACCCGGTCGCAGACCGGGTTAGCTCCCGGAGCATCGGCAGCGCACCGGCGACGGATGGCAGACAAAGAAAAGCCCAAAAGGAAGAGGGCCGTTGCGCGGCAGGCCAGCAACCCACTTGAGGCAGCGGAGAAACGGGGTGTTCCGGGGGGATTGCAAAGGGGGCCTCGGAGGGGCGGAGCCCCTAACAGGCCCCCTTTGCCCCCGCGGGAGGCGGCCCCCTGCGCGGCAGGGAAAACGCCCGACGGCGCAGCCGGGAACCATCCCTACGTATTACATAATAATCTTAAACCATAGACAAACACTCTGCTTCCAACCCAATCCCCTCCACCGTCAAAACGGCAAGGTGCGGATACACCTCCACGCCGTGCGCCACGGCATCCCGCAGCCCCACGGCATACGCCGGATCGATCATGTCCGCAGGCCCGAAGCAACAGGCATCGGGCCGCTGTATGCAGTAAAACATGGCTGCCCGCTCCCCGGCGGCAACAATGCCTTTCAGCGTCCCCAAATGCTTGAGCCCCCGCTCGGAAACGGCATCCGGGAACAGCGCGACATCATCCTCCGACATGGTGACATTCTTGCATTCGACCCAGAGCCTGGGCATCCCCGGCCCTTCGAGCAAACCGTCCAACCGGCTCTCGCCACGCACCTTTTCCCGCGCGAATGAGGTATAGCCTTCCGCCCACGGCAGCTTGCCCGCCCTGAACGCAGCCTCAAGCATCCGGTTGGGCGTGCTCGTATTCACCCCGGCCCAAAAGCCGCCGCGCGGATAGGCCGCAGGATCGCCGCACCACACCAGCTCCAGCGTCCACCTGAGCTTCCGCTCGGGGTTCTGCGCGGGAGACAACAACACGGGCGCGCCGGGCCGCAACAGCCCGATCATGGACCCTGTATTATTGGTGTGCGCCACATCCGGCTTGCCGTCGATCAACACGTGCACGAAAAAACGCTTCTCGCGGCGTATCAGACGCCCGACCACACAACCGGAAGGAAATGGCAACAATATGGACATGCACCCCACCCCATTCCCCCGGGGACCATGCCCCGGGGATGTTCTTTCCTTAAAAAAGCGAATGCCGATACCCGGCTAGAGAAAAAAAGCCCTTTCCACTTCCCGCATATCCACCAATTTACAGACGGGGCCTAACCTGCTACTGCATGACGACAAAGTCATGTAGCCACCGAGGTATAGTCCCATGCAATTCTCCGAAAGAATGGCCCACATAAAGCCTTCCGCCACCCTGACCATCAACGCCAAGGCCCTCGAGCTCAAATCGCAGGGCGTCGACGTGACCAGCCTGGCAATCGGCGAACCGAATTTCCCCACCCCCGCCCATGTCTGCGACGCAGCGAAACAGGCTATCGACGAGGGCTTTACCCGCTACACCGCCGTGCCCGGCATCCCGCCCCTGCGGGAAGCCATCGCCGGTTACTTTAAGCGCGCGTACGGCGTCGACGTCGCGCCGGACTGTACCATCGCCAGCAATGGCGGCAAGCAGTCCCTGTACAACCTGTTCGCCGCCCTGCTCAATGACGGCGACGAAGTGCTCATCCCCTCGCCGTACTGGGTGAGCTATCCCGACATGGTCTACCTGAACGGCGGCGTGCCGGTCGCGGTCAAGGCCCCTGCCTCACAGGGCTTCAAAGTGACGGTGGAACAGCTCGAAGCAGCACTGACCCCGAAGGCCAAAATACTCGTCTTCAACTCGCCTTCCAACCCCACGGGCGCCTGTTATTCCGTGTCCGAACGCGACGCCATCGTGAAATGGGCGCTGGATCGCGGCCTGTTCATCATCGCCGATGAAATCTACGACCAGCTCGTCTACGAGCCCAACAAGCCGTCGAGCATCATCGTCTGGTGGAAGCAGTACCCGGACCGCATCGCCGTCGTCAACGGCCTTGCCAAGAGCTTCGCCATGACCGGCTGGCGCGTGGGCTATACCGTGACCCACCCCGACCTCGTCAAGAAACTCAGCCAAATCACCGGACAGGCCACCGGCAACATCTGCTCCGTGTCCCAGAAGGCCGCCGTAGCCGCCCTCACCGGCCCCTACGACTGCGTGGAGTCCATGCGCCAGGCCTTCCAAAAGCGCCGCGATATGGCATGGAAGGAAATCGCCTCGTGGTCAAACGTGGTCTGCCCGAAGCCCGAGGGCGCGTTCTACCTGTTCGCGGATATTTCCGCCCTGTATGACGAAAAAATGCCCGACGCCACCGCCGCCTGTACCCGCCTGCTCAGTGAAGCGGGCGTGGCGCTGGTTCCCGGCGACGCCTTCGGAGCGCCGGACTGTATCCGGTTCTCCTACGCCGTGGCCGACGACGTGCTCATGGACGCCCTCGCCCGCGTCCGCAAGGTCCTCATCGGACAATAATGCTGACCTCCGGTTCCGGGGCTTCCCGGAACCGGAAAACGCCGCCCGCGGACGGCACTTTTCAGGAGACGGTATGCATACTCTGGATTGGAAGCACGCATGGACCGGACGGTTGCTGACGACGGCCCCGACACGCCCGCAGGCGCTCAAGCTCCTTGAGCCGCAGCTCGACAGCTGCAATGCCCGCCTCATCGGTGAAGTGGCCTCGGGCAAACTTCCGTTCCTCAACCTGCCCTTCCGCAGCAGCCTGACGGCCCGCCTCAAGGCGCTCACCCCGCAGCTCCGGCGTTTCAAGCATATGGTCGTGCTGGGCATCGGCGGCTCGGCCCTCGGCACCCGCGCACTCCAAAAGGCCTTTTTCCCTCAGCAGGATCTCCCGAACCACCAGGGGCCGTGGCTGTGGATTCTGGACAACGTGGACGCCGACGTGCTCGAAGCGCAGATGTCCACCCTCAATCCCGAAGAAACCATCGTCGTCCCCGTCAGCAAATCCGGCGGGACCATCGAAACGCTGGCCCAGTACTTTTTCATGAAGGCGTGGCTGCAAAGGGCGCTCCCCAACACGTGGCACGAGCATATGCTGCTCGTCACCGACGAAAAGAAGGGCTACCTGCGCGAAGAGGCCGACCGCCACAACATCGTGTCCCTGCCGGTGCCGGACCATCTGGGCGGGCGGTATTCCGTCCTTTCCGCGGTGGGGCTCGTCCCCGCCGCCTTCATGGGCTTGCCGTGGGAAGACTTCCTCGAAGGCGCGGCAAGCGTAAACGCGCCGCTCGTCAACGACGAACTCGGCAAGCCGGAAAACCTCCGCAACCATCCCGCATGGGCGCTTGCAAACTGGTGCTTCGAGCTGTCGCGTCACGACTACAGCCAATTGATTTTCTTTACGTATATTCCCTCATGGGCCTCTTTCGGCCAGTGGTTCGGCCAGCTCTGGGCGGAAAGCCTCGGCAAAAACGGCAAGGGGACCATGCCGCTGCCCGCCGTGGGCGTTACCGATCAGCACTCGCTCCAGCAGATGTTCCTCGACGGCCCCGCCGACAAGGGCTGCATCCAGCTGCACTGCCCGAACCTGAGCAAGGGCCCGCAGTTCCCGGACGACGTGCCGGACAGCTGGGAATGGCTGCGGGGCAAGACCTTCGGGGACCTGCTCAACGCCGAAACCCTCGGCTCGGCTGCGGCCCTCGTGCATAACGGCGTGCCGCTCACCCGCCTGGAAGCGGCGGAATCCTCCATGCGCGCCGCAGGCGAAGTCATGGGGCTGCTCATGGCCACGACCGTGCTTACCGGCTGGCTTATGAACATCAACCCGCTCGACCAGCCCGCCGTGGAGCTCGGCAAGCGCCTTGCCTATTCCCGCCTCGGCTCCTCCAGCTACCCGGAAGAAGCCGCCATTTTGAAGGCATTTCTGGACTAGGGGGTAGGCCAAAAAAGCTATAGAGACTTTGGGGAAGGGGAAAACGTTTTTGAAAGAAAGCGTCTCCCCTTCCCCTGATTTGCAGCCTCCACTCCTTTCCAAAGACGTTTGTGCTTCGAATCTCTGTGCCCTTTCCGGTACAGGCATAAAAGAAATCCGTAGAAACACGTTGCCACGATCAACGGCAATCAGGGCTTTTTTCTTCGAACAAGGCCGACGGCTCTGTTCAAACAAAAAAGTCGTGGCTATTTTTCAAGAGCATCCCTATTGCGTAACCGCCCTCCCCACCAAACGTTTCACGGGAAGGGAGCCAGGGGAAGGCATGGCGGGTGCCTTTTTCATGGGGTGCCCTCCCCGACATATACTACTCAGAGGCTCGTTTTGTTCGGCAAAAAAGACTCCGTGGACAAGGGCCTGCCGTTCGGGCTGACCCGGTTCCTCTCGTGGATATCGCTTATCCTGATCCTTGCTTCCAGCGTGATGCTGGCCTTTTTCATCGGCAATTCCGCACGCAACACGCTGCTGCTCCGCCAGCAGCAATACGCCATGCTCATGGCCAGCAACCTGAACCAGCAGATCTACCGCCGGTTCACGCTGCCTACCTTCCTCGCGTTCGGGCGCATCGCCCTGCGCCAAAGTATGCAGTACCAGCAGCTCGACGATGTGGTGCAATCCACCATCCTCGGCCTGCATTTGGAATCCCTGCGCATCTATGGGGCCGACAGGGTCGTCAACTACTCCATCAATCAGATGGAACTGGGCCGGACCGACATCACGCCCGCGTCGATGGAACGCGTCATGAGTTCGGGCATCCCCTTCTTTGAGACGCTCTCCAGCGTCAACATGCTTTCCGCCATGTTCATGCTCAAGATCCCGGACGGCAGTTACTCGCTGCGGACCATGTTCCCCCTGACCGTGGATCTCGGCATCAGCGAGAGCACCGGCAAACCGGAATCCCTTGTGACCGGCGTGTTGGAAATCACGCAGGACATCACCGACGATTACGACAGCGTCGTGCGCTTCCAGTGGCTCATCCTCGCCACATGCCTTGGTTCGTCCACCATCCTGTTCGCCATCCTCCAGTTCTTCATCATCAAGGCGGAACGGACCCTTGCCGAGCGCATGAGCCGCAACCGCAAACTTGAGGCCGAACTCCATCAGAACGAAAAGCTCGCCAGCATGGGCCGCGTCATCGCCAGCATCGCCCACGAGATCCGCAATCCGCTCGGCATCATCCGGTCAAGCTCCGAGTTTCTCATCCGGCGCACGCCGGAACAGGAGAAAGGCAGCCCCGCCCAGCGTATCCTCACGGCCATTTTCGACGAGTCCTGCCGTTTGAGTCAGATCGTCAACGACTTCCTCGACTATGCCCGCCCCCGCGTACCCCGTCAGGATCGCGTGGATCTCAACGCGCTGCTGAATCAGGCCACCGGCTTCCTCGACGGCGAAATGAAGCGCCTCGGCGTGGAATGCGTCCGCGACACGGAAGGTTCCCTGTTCGTCCTCGGGGACAAGGATCTGCTGTACCGGGCCGTCTACAACATTCTGGTCAACGCCTATCAGGCCATCGGGACCAACGGGACCATCCATATCCGCGGCGAACGACGGGACGACGGCATGATCGCGCTTTCGTTCCACGACAGCGGCCCCGGTTTCCCGCCCGCCCTGCTGCACAAGCTTCTTGATCCCTTCTTTACCACCAAGGATCACGGCACGGGCCTCGGCCTGCCCATCGTGAACACCATCATCACGTCCCACAACGGGAAACTGCTCCTGACCAACCCCGAAGAGGGCGGAGCCATGATCACCATCCTGCTCCCGGTTGCCAGCGAGCCGGATATAGGCGACACTCCCGAAAAAGACGAACGGCCGGCCGCAAGCGCGGATGACGAGCCCGTGACGCTGACCGATCCGCTCCCCTCGGAGAAACAAGATTTGCGGGAAGGCGACGCCTCTCCGCAGACACGCTAGACAGACAAGGATATTCTCATGAACGACAAGGTGCATCTGCTGCTGATTGACGACGAGAAAAACTACCTGCTCGTTCTGGAAACGCTGCTGACCGAAGCGGGATACGCCGTGACCGCACTGAATGACCCGGAAACGGCGCTGGCGTTTCTCGAAGAGTCCGAAGTCGACATCGTCATCACCGACATGAAGATGCCCCGCATCTCCGGGCGTGAGGTGCTGGAACGGGTCAAAAAGAACTGGCCCCACATCCCGGTGCTCATCATGACGGCCTTCGGCTCCATCGAAAGCGCTGTGGAGGCCATGCGTTACGGGGCGTTCAACTACATCACCAAGCCGTTTTCCAACGACGAGCTGCTGCTTTCCATCCAGAACGCCGCCGAGCTGGCCCGCGCCCACCGCCAATACCAGCTGCTGCGGGAAAGCCTTGAAGAGCGCTACGGCAAGCACCAGATCATCGGGCGCAGCCGGGCCATCCGTGACATGCTCGCCCTTGTGGACCGCGCCGGGCCGAGCCGCGCCACGGTGCTCATCACCGGCGAATCCGGCACCGGCAAGGAACTCGTCGCGCGCGCCATCCACTTTTCCTCGCCGCGCAGCCAGGAACCTTTTGTTTCCGTGAACTGCATGGCCCTGAACCCCGGCGTGCTTGAAAGCGAACTCTTCGGACACGAAAAAGGTTCCTTCACCGGCGCGGTCGCCATGCGCCGGGGCCGTTTTGAGCAGGCCAGCGGGGGCACGCTGTTCCTCGACGAAGTGGGCGAGCTGACCCCCGAATTGCAGGTCAAACTGCTCCGCGTGCTTCAGGAGCGCCGTTTCGAGCGCGTGGGCGGCAGCGAGGAAATCGAAGTCGACATCCGCATCGTCGCGGCAACGAACAAGGACCTCATGCCGCTGGTGCAGGCGGGGACGTTCCGCGAAGACCTCTACTACCGCCTCAACGTGGTGCACATCCCGATCCCGCCCCTGCGCGAACGCCGCGAGGATATCCCGCTGCTGGTGGCCCACTTCGCGGAAAAGGCCGCCAAGGAAAACGGCATCCCGCCCAAGACGTTTTCCACCGAAGCGCTGAACCATCTTTCCGGCTACGAGTGGCCCGGCAACATCCGGCAATTGCAGAACGTGGTCGAACGCTGCCTTGTGCTCGTGCCCGGAGACGTGATCACCCTTGAGGATCTGCCCGCCGAGATCCGCGACGAGGAAGCGCAGTTCAAGAGCGCCGTGGATCTGCTTCCGGTGCAGCTTGATCTTGCCGATACCCTTGAGCGCATCGAAGCCGCGCTTATCCGCCGCGCGCTCGTCCGCGCCGACTTCGTACAGGCCAAAGCCGCGGAATTGCTCGGCATATCCAAGAGCTTGATGCAGTATAAGCTGAAAAAATATAGTATTACCGGGCATTAATGGAATTGGGGAAGGGAGGGGGAAACTTTCTTTAGAAAGCTTCCCCCTCCCTTCCCCAAGCCCCATCCCTCCCTCTCCAAAGACTTTTGCCGTTATTGAATCCCTATTGCCATAGCTGCCTGTGGACAAAAAACAATCGGACGGATTCCGTTCAGAGGCCCGCAAGGCCGGGAAACTGCCGCCGGGGTTACCCCCTCGCACAGCCCCGCCCGCCATCCGCCCCGTTTACAAAAATCTCTGAAGAGAAAAGGGGGAGGTTTGGAGGGGGAAGGATAAACGTGGGGTGCCCCTTCTCTAGAAAATTTCTCCTTCCCCCCAAGACTTCCCCGCACCTCTACACCTTATCACCGAGCCCCGCATGAAAAAGAAAAAACAAAACGACGAAGCGCCCCTTCCGGCGCGTGAAGCGGCCCTCCGGATTCTGGAACGCACGGGCATCAGCGCCCCCGTACAATCCCTGTTGGACACGAAATTGACAGGTGGCCTTTTTTCGCGTCAGGAAGCCGCTCTGACGACGGAACTCGTTTACGGGTATCTGAGGTCGGAAATCCGGATTTCGTGGCTTCTGAGCCAATTTATGAAGGCTCCGGAAAAGCTGCCCGCGTCCATGAAGCTCATGATCGGCATAGCCGCCTACGAGCTGCTGTACCTTGACCGCATCCCCGCCCATGCCAGCGTCAGCGCCGCCGTGGACGCCGTGCGAGCCCGGTTCGGGCAAGGGCTGTCCCGCGTCGCCAACGGCGTACTCCGGTCCCTTATCCGCCTCTCCGAATCCGAAGATTTGAAAGCCTTCGCCTTCTATGAATCCCGCATCAAAGATCCGATGGAACGCCTTTCCGTTTTCCACAGCGTGCCGCGCTGGATGCTCGAACTGTGGACCAAAGGCTACGGGCCGGAAAAGGCCGAAACGTTTGCGCGGGCCGTCTCCGTCGTGCCGTCCCCTTGCGTCCGGGTGAACGCCGCCCGGGACGAATGGGAGGCTCTGCGCGACTTCCTGTGCAAGGAAGGAGAAGCTGTGGGAATTTCGGGAGTCCGCTTCGCGCCCGGCACCCAGCCGGAGTATATGCGGGACTACCTGCGGCAGGGCAGGCTGTCGATACAGGGCGCGGGAAGCCAGCTCGTCCTGGAAGCGCTGGACGCGCCGCGCTGGGAAGGCCCCGTGTGGGACGCCTGCGCCGGACGCGGCGGCAAGACGCTCGCGCTCGTTGAGCTGGGCGTGCCCGTCCTCGCCGCCAGCGATACGTACCAGCCCCGGCTGCGGGGCATGAGGGACGACGCCAAGCGCCTTGTGCTCAAGACTCCGCCGCTGTTCTGCGCCTCGGCGGCCGAACCGGCTCTGCGGGGCACGCCCAGGACCATCCTGCTTGATGTCCCGTGCAGCGGCCTCGGCACGCTTGCCCGGCACCCTGACCTGCGCACGCTCCGCACCCCCGGGCAGGTAGCCGGGCTGGTCGACCTCCAACGCCGCATCCTCGATGCCGTGTGGTCGTACCTGCCTTCCGGCGGGCACCTCGCCTACATCACCTGCACCATGAATCCCGCCGAAAACGAAGGGCAGATCGACGCGTTCCTCGCCCGTACACCCGGCGCGTCGCTCGAAAAGCAGTGGCAGAGCACGCCCGATGCCTTCGGCAGCGATTTGATGTATGGAGCGATGCTCAAAAAAGCATAAAAAGAGATGAGAGAACGGTTCACCGTTCTTTTGGAAAAACGTCCTGGCTCCAGATCGCCATATGAAAAATGCAGGGAATGCCTCAAACGCTCGAGGCATTCCCTGCATCTGCAAAGAAACGAGCGCCCTCATCGCAGCAGCGGCATACTTCCGGTCAGTCTGCTGACCAGCTTCTTGGGGCCGCAAAGGCCGAGGCCGAAATACCGCCATTCGCTTTCGTCCGCCTGCGCCGCATTGCCGATGTATTCGCCGTAGTTTTTGCAGCACTGGGCCACATCGGAAAAGTCCACAACAATCACATCCTGATAATCGACCCCATACAGTGTCTCTCTGATGGCTCGGATCTGTTCCGCATCGCCCCGTAAAATCGGCACCGGAAACATAATGATGCCCAGATGGGCCTTGCCGGAACCATCGAGCACATCCGCGCCGACCGCTTCGGGCATATGCTTGCCCAACGTGATGCCCAAGATGGCGGCGGTATTAGCGAGAAGCCCCAAAGGCAGGTTTTCGTCCAGAACCATTACGCATTTTGAAGTCGTACTTTCCACAGCGCTCTCCTTTTCAGGAAAAGGCTAGCACGGGGCCTGAGCAAACGCTTGCACGATATTGCTCACCGTTTCCACCGCTCCATACCGAACACGGCCTTGCCCCGAAAAACATCTTTCCACATCTTCGCCACAAAAAAACGCCGATTTCCCTTTCGGGAAACCGACGTTGGAGGCGTATCCCGCTCCCATCAGGCTCCGTGAAAAATTTTATTATATTTTTACCATTTCGTAATGGTTACGGGCAATTCACGGATAGCCTCGCGCAGCGCATCGGGTGAAGCGACAGCGGCCCCGACCTGTGCGACGACGAGCCCGGCGGCATAGTTCGCCAGCACACAAGAAGCCAGAAGGGGCAGTCCGGCGGCAAGCCCGAGCCCGAGAGTGGCGATGACCGTATCGCCCGCGCCGGTCACGTCAAAAACGTCCTGCGCCATTGTGGGAACGTGCCAAACCTCGGAAGGCCCGGAGAACAGAGCCATACCGTCCGAACCGAGTGTCGTGAGCAGATGCGGACACCCCACCTTTTCCAGAATGGCGCGCCCGGCGGCGAGGATTTCTTCTCGGCTCCGTACGGGCATCCCCGCGCACTCGCCCGTTTCCTTCGTATTCGGCGTGAGCAGGAACGAACCGCCGTACAAGCCTACATTGCTCGGCTTGGGATCGATCAAGACCTTCACCTGATGCGGGCTGGCGGCGAGCAGTCCACGCAAGCGGGACATGAACGACAGAGAGACGATGCCCTTGCTGTAATCGGACAGGATGACCACATCGTGCGCCGGAAGCTGCTCCGTAATGACGGAAAGCAGGGCTTCCTGATCGGCGGAGGAAAGCGGGCTGGCGTCCTCGCTGTCCAAGCGCAGCATCTGCTGGCGCCGGGCCATGACGCGGGTTTTTACCGTGGTCGGGCGCTGCGGCAGTGCCACGAACGCGCCGCAAATGCCTTCATCACGGACGAGCCCCCGGATACGATCGGCGGAGGCATCCTTGCCCATCACGCCCGCGAGCGTCGCTACGCCGCCAAGCGCCACGATATTGCGGGCCACATTGCCCGCACCGCCGAGCAGATAGCGTTCCTTTTCGATCCGGACGACCGGGACGGGCGCTTCCGGAGAAATGCGATCTGCATCGCCTATAAGATAGGCATCCAACATGATGTCGCCGACGACCAGCACGCGCTTGCCCGCCAGCCCGCCCACGACATCGGGCGTCAAGAGAACCGGAGACGCGTCAGACATGGAAATCCTTTGGTTGAAGATCATTCCGGCTTGGCTTCGGAAAGCTCCACCGAGAGCCCCAGACGGCTCAGGAGCTCCGCAAGCTGTTCTTCGGATTCGTAGGGAAGCGTGATCCGTCCCGCGCGGTCGGTCCCGGAAATGGACGCCTTGGGCGCGACATTCTCCCGAAGCTGCCGGATGGCCAGTTTGATACATGCGGGCTTGGGCGCGCGGGCACTGCGGGCCACGGGAGCGGAGGCCCCCATCAGCGAAGACGGCAACAAACCGTGCCGTTTCCAGTGGATGACGGCTTCTTCGGCGTCACGTACGGACAGGCGGCGCATCATGACCGCATTGAACAGGATGTCCTGCAGAGCGCGCTCGGGAAGCGCCAGTACGGCGCGGGCATGGCCGGGCGTGAACACGCCGTCCTTGAGCGCATCCTGCATAGGGCGGGGAAGCTGAAGCAGGCGCAGGGAGTTGGCGACGGCGGAACGGCTCTTGCCAGGCCAGCTCCTCCTGACTGTACGGCAAACGCTCGCGCAGGGACTGGATGGCTTGGGCCTCTTCAAGCGGGTTCAGATCCTCGCGCTGGAGGTTTTCGATAAGCGCGGCGGTCAGGGCGTCCTCATCGGACAGTTCCCGCAGATAAACCGGCACTTCGGTAAGCCCGGCGCGCTGCGCGGCCCGCCAGCGGCGCTCGCCCGCCACGATTTCATAGATGGTCGCCGTTTCCGTCCGGCGCGGACGCACCAGCAGCGGATGGAGGCCGCCAGTTCGTCAAGCGCGGCCTCGTCGAAATGTTTACGGGGTTGCCCCTTGCAGGGCGTCAGCGCGGCGATGGGCAGCGTCGTCGTATTCTTGGGCACCGAGGGCGCGGGCACCTCCGCGCTGTCCGCCTTGGCCGAAGACGGGCGCTCCGCAGGCGTTACGTTGCGGAACAGCGCATCCAGACCACGCCCCAAACCACGTTCATTCGCAGACATGGGAAAACCTCACAGTCGTTCAAGGCAGGGACGCCCTGCCGATGTTTTCACGTGAAACACTACTCCGCCTTCGCGGTACGCGAGCCGGGCTTGCGCATGACGATTTCCTTGGCAAGGCTCAGATAGGCCTCGGAGCCTTTGGACTTGATGTCGTAATGAAGGATGGACTTGCCGAAGCTGGGGGCCTCGGAAAGCCGCACGGTGCGGGGGATGACCGTTTTAAAGATCTGATCGGGGAAGCAACGGTTCACTTCGTCCTGCACTTGCCGCGTCAGGCGGTTGCGCCCGTCGAACATGGTCAGCACCACGCCGAGAAGCCCCAACTGAGGATTGAGCCGCTTCTTGACCTGTTCATAGGTTTGCAGCAGCTTGACGATGCCTTCCAAGGCAAAGAACTCGCACTGGAGCGGTACAAGGATCTCCTTGGCGGCGCACAGGGCGTTGAGCGTGAGCAGGCCGAGCGACGGAGGGCAATCCAGGATAATGAAATCAAAACGCTTTTCCAGCGGCTCCAGCAGTTCGGAAAGATAGAATTCCCGCCCCATCTTATCCACAAGCTCCAATTCAGCCGCCGCCAGATCCGTACCGGAGGGCAAGAGGAACAGATACGGCGAAACCGTGGATAAAATGGCCTCGTTAACCTTTTCGGGCTGGAAGAACGACGTGTACAGATTGGCCGGCAACACATCCTGACCGAAGCCGAGCCCGCTGGTGGTGTTTGCCTGCGGATCGCAATCCACGAGCAAGACGCGTTTTTCCATGATCGCCAATGAAGCGGCGAGATTAATAGCGGTAGTGGTTTTGCCCACACCGCCTTTTTGATTGGCAATGGCGATGATTCGAGCCATGAACGTCCCTCTTTGGCAATAGGAGAAGCGCGAGGACATAAAGGGTGAAACGAGGCCGAAGCTGCCTGAGCCTCATTTCTTCCCAAACAGTTCCGCATGGTTGCCTTGCAAGCGGCAGGCAAACCTCTGTGCCGCGTTTTTCGCGCATACGGCACGCCGCAGGGCCATACAGAAGCGTTCCCGGGCGGTTGCGCCGGAAAATCCCTTCATAAAGAAGGGCATTGTTTCACGGGAAACAGACACGCTTCCCTTACCGTTCTCTAGAAGATGTCACACCTCACGTCAAGGGAAGACGAAAAGAGAATAAGAAGAAATAAATGTTACCATCAAGAAACATAATATGTTACATTCGGAGACGCCCCGCCATAACGACACAGGAAAACATTGCCCCCGTTCGGCACGGCCCCGAAAAAAACGGAATGCGCCCGCTCCTTACATATGGGATTGGCCCTCCCAAGGAAGCCGTTCAAATTCTCCCTCTGTAAAAACGGCTATGCAAACCCTATCCCGCCTCCGGGCAAGGCTCATTCACCAGATGCTCCCACTGCCCAAGGAATGTGGCGCGGCTTTCCGCATCCCAATGCTCCATCTCCCGGACAAAAGCCCTTGCCTTGTCGCGCAACGCCCCTTCCGTCCCGGAATTGGCGATGACCTTATCGCATCCCGCCAGCTTGCGCTCCTGCGTCCACTGGAGGCCGTCCATCCGGGCCATGAGCGTATCCGACCAGCCCCGCACATCCAGCAGGCGGCGGCAGCGTTCGCCCTGCTCGCAGGAAATCCCCACAACGTAGGGCCGCCGTTCTCCGCACAGCTTGCGGCTCCAGCCGGACTCGAACCACAGCGGCACCTCGGCGACGGCGTAGCCCCGCCCCGCTTCTTCCTGCCCGCTCCAGAACCGTTCAAGATCATCCAGCACCAGCGGGTGCAGCAGGTTTTCCAACTCGTGCACGTCCACGCCCGACTCCGCCGACGGCAACAGCGCGGCAGCCAGAGCCTTACGATCCACAGGCGAACGGTCGGCGGGAATGAACCGATCGCCATAGCGCAGCCGCAACGCCTGCCAAGCCTCCCGGCCCGGCTCATAGAGCCGGATTACCGCCGCGTCCGCGCTCCACGTCGGGACGCCCTCCTCCGCCAGCATCCGCATGAACAGCGACTTGCCCGATCCCGCCACGCCGGTCACGACGACGCGCCGCATGTGTCGTTCCAAGGTCAGCGCCGTCTGGACAAAATCCTCCGGAGGCGGGCAGGTGAAGGCCATCTTCTCACCCGTAAACGGGTGGATGAACGACAAATGCCATGCGTGCAGCATCTGACGCGGAGCCGGATCATGCTTGAGCAGCACGCCGGGGACGGGCGGCGTCAAAACCTGCCCGCCCCTTCCATACAATTTGTCGCCCCAGAGGGGATGCCCTACATGCGCCATATGCACACGGATCTGATGCGTGCGGCCCGTGAAAATCCGTACCCCAAGCAGGCTGTAACCCTGCCCCTTGTGCAGCACGCGCCACTCGCTGCGGGCTTCCTTACCGTTTTTCGCCACCGCAACCTTGACCTTCACCGTGGGATGCCTGCCGAGCGGCGCATCCACCGTGCCCGCCGGCGCGGGGACCCCCTGCACCAGCGCAAGATATTCCTTCCGTATTTCCCGTGCCGCGAACGCCTCGGAAAGCCGCATCCTCGCCTCTTCCGTGAGCGCCACGCAGATAAGCCCGGAGGTGTCTTTGTCCAGACGGTGCACGATGCCGGGCCGGAAGCCTTCCTGCGCCCGCAAGGACGGGAAACGCGCCACCAGCCGATGGACGAGCGTCCCATCAGGGCAGCTCGGCGCGGGGTGTACGGTCATGCCCGCCGGTTTGTTGAGCACGGCAAGCCACGCATCCTGATAGAGGATCTCCAGTTCGCCCTCTTCCGGCTGCACGGATGTCGGTTCCGCTTCCATCCGCAGTTCAATGGACTGCCCGGCCCCCACCTTGGCGGAGACGTCCGTACACACGGCCCCGTCAACAAGACAGCCGCCATCCCGGATGGCCCGTTTCACTTTTTCACGTGAAACATCCTGTTCCCGCAGGGCCTCTCCGAGAAACCGGTCAAGCCGCACCCGCCCGCCGTCAACTGTGAAAGCATATGTTCGTGTCATAAGAAATATCGGTAGAGGTGGGATGTGACGAGGATGAAGGAACCTTCTTGAAGAAGGATTTCTTCATCCTCCCCAAACGCATCTCCTTCCCGGCTCAAGCAGGGCGAGGAGGCTGCTCAACAAGAATCCATTCCGGCGTTTTTCTTGAAGAGAAAGACATACAATCAAAGCGGGAAAAAGTGCAACCGCCTGTCTTTATGCGCTTCTTATTTGCGCAGGAAGCCGGGGAGCTTGAAATACAGCTGCGAAAGCGGATCAAAGAGGCTTCCGGGCAGCCACGATGCCAGCCAGAACAGGCGGAGCTTGGGCGAGGCCACATAAGGAGCCACCAGCCTGCGGGCCTCCGCCCCGTTGCCTTCGCGCCACAGGGTCACGGCCTTCTGGAACGCGGCCCGGCGGGTCAGGATCCCGACCAGATCGGGATAGTCCCGGTCATAGCCGGGGTACAGCTTCCGGTGCTTGTCGAGGATACGGAGCGTCTCATCGGCGAACTGGCCGAATTTGCGGAACGTCGTGTTCACGCCGTGGACGCGCCAACGGGTCAGCGGCTCGTCCACATGGTCCAGTTCCCATGTTTTGGCGATGCGATAAAACACATCCGCCTCTTCGCATACGTTCAGGGATTCGTCGAACCACTCGCCCAGGCTGTCCAGCGCCGATTTGCGGATCATGGCCGAGGACATGGAAATCCACTGCCGGGTCATGAGTTCGCGGAACACCATGCCCCGCGCCGGATGCGTCGACTCGAACATCCGCGAAAGCGTGCCCTTCTCGCTGAACATCTCGGTATCCGTGCTCACCAAGCCGAGCCTCGGATTGGCATTGAACAGCATCACCTGCTTTTCCAGCTTGGTGGAAAGCCATTCGTCATCACAGTCCAGAAACGCCAGCAAAGAACCTTCAGCCTTGGCAATGGCAAGGTTGCGCGCGGCCCCGAGCGGGACCGTCTTTTCGGCGAGGAAATACCGCACCTTCTCCCCGTAGCTCTGCGCGATGGCGGCGCTGTCGTCCGTGGAACAATTGTCCCAGAACACGATTTCCCAATCGGGCCACGACTGCCGGAACACCGAATCCATCGCCTCGCGAAGGTGTTCCGCGCTGTTGTAGCAATTCATGATCACCGTAACTTTCGGCATAGAGACCTCTTGTTGAAAGGGGAAAGGAAAACGTGTGGGGAGGGGAAGGAGGCCCTTTCTGGAGAAAGGGCCTCCTTCCCCTCC
>OAWD01000863.1_pt1 | contig 16148 bp, 9 predicted proteins | sample 1495361 | NCBI WGS metagenome assembly OAWD01 (sample SAMEA2580130, study PRJEB22360) | human gut metagenome | biome: human gut; feature: human-associated habitat; material: faeces | place: Denmark | collected 2008/2010 | reverse complement strand
CGGTGTGAAGGAGGGGGCGGAGCAACCCGTTATGGCGGTATCCAGCCGCACCAGTTCCGGCGGATTCCGGCCGGTGCAGGCGCTCGTGGGAGACGTGGTGGACGCCGTGCTCAAACCCGCAGAGGGGGGGATCACCGGGCTCGCTACTGGCTATCCCGAACTCGACGCCATCACACGGGGGCTCCAGCCTTCGGATCTGATCATCATCGCGGCGCGCCCTGCGATGGGCAAAACCGCCCTCGCCCTCAACCTCGCCATGCGTGCCGCCATCAGCGAAGGCGCGCCCGTGGGCATTTTCTCGCTGGAAATGTCCGAACACCAGCTTGTCCAGCGTATGATCAGCCTGTGGGGAAAGATTCCGCAGGAGCAGCTTTCCACAGGCCGCCTCAGCAAAGCCGAGGGAGCACGCTTCTTCGAAACCGCAGATCTGCTCCGGACCGCGCCGCTGTTCATCAACGAAACGCCCGCCATCAGCACTCTTGAACTCCGTTCACAGGCACGGCGGCTCAAGGCCGAGCACGGCCTCGGGCTCATCGTGGTCGACTATTTGCAACTTATGCGCTCTTCACGGCGCACGGACTCCCGTGAACTCGAAATTTCGGATATCTCCCGCTCGCTCAAGGCTATAGCCAAAGAGCTCGACGTACCGGTCGTGGCCCTTTCGCAGCTCAACCGTAAAGTTGAAGAACGTAAAGACAACCGCCCCATGCTCTCGGACCTGCGTGAATCCGGAGCCATTGAACAGGATGCGGACATCGTGATCTTCCTTTACCGCGACGAGGTATACAAGCCCGATACGCCGAAAAAAGGCATCGCGGAACTTATCATCGGCAAGCACCGCAACGGGCGCGTCGGGACCGTAGAACTGGCTTTCCTGCCGCAGTACACCGCCTTCGAACCGCTTGCCAAGGATCGATGATCGGCGATGGTGGATTCGGCAAGCGTACATTTCTTTTGAGAGGATACAGAAGCGTTGGGGAAGGGAGGCTTTTCTGCCCCCCTTCCCCAACGCTGTCACTTTGCATCTATCTCCCTTCCCAGAGGGTTCCATAAAGATCGAATTTCTGCCCGCAGCGTTCTGAAGTGTTTTCCCTTTGAAACGAGAGCTCGTTTAAAGAACAACGCTCCAGCCACTGTCTCTAGAGGCAGGCCACAATGTACGGCGTGTTTTTGGAAATGCACAAATCTCTCCCTCTCCTCGCATAACAACGACATGGGGCTTCCGGATGGCAGATGCAGCCGGATACGCCCAGGAACGGTTCCATCTTCTGTTTTTCATCTCTTTAGAGGAATCCTCTTTTTTACAAAATATAAATTTTATCTTTTATTTTCAATGTATTAGCATAGATTCTTTCCGGGAGTGCCATAAAAAACAAAAATTATACTTGAAAAAGAATTTCAATTTCATTATTATCTTTTTACGGACGACGAGGAAACAGGCAGTATCCCGTCTCCAGTCAAACTGTTGCCGAGAAATCGGCACAGAAGCCGGGAAGTGGTTGGCCCGGCTTCCCAGCCGGATGCCGATCCCCCCCTCGGAAGCAGTCCTTCGGCATCCGGCAAAGAAATTTCCTAATACATGGGTGTTTCTCAGCTTCGCGTGTTCTCATTGCCTTTTCCAGCCCAAAAGAGCGAGAGTGCAAGGACAAAACCGTTTCATCATGGAGTACATCATGAGCAAAGTACTGATTGTTTACGGCTCCACGACCGGCAACACGGAAGCTCTCGCGGAAATCCTCGGACGCCTTATCCAAGAAGCTGGGCATGAGACTACCCTCCTCAACGCCGCTGACGCCAGTGCACCCGGCCTTTGCGATGGATGGGATATGATCCTTTTCGGTTGTTCCGCATGGGGCGACGACGAAATAATCCTGCAGGACGACTTTGACGCGTTGTTCCAGCAGTTCGACCTCATCAACGCCAAGGGGCACAAAGTAGCCTGTTTCGCTACAGGGGACAGCAACTTCACATACTTCTGTGGAGCTGTCGACGTTATCGAAGCCGCTCTTGAACGGCTTGGCGCGGATGTCGTCGTTGAAGGCCTTAAAATCGACGGACAGGCCCAGTCCGACCAGCCGGAAATCCAGGAATGGACCAAGGCTGTCATCGAAACTCTGTAAGCGCTAAGAACGTCTTCCTTCGAAATGCTCGTTTCCTTACGAGCACAACGGGTCGGAGCCCTCTCGACCTCTTCGACCCAACCTCCTCCTTGCGCCCCGGTTCGACCGCCGAACCGGGGCGATACTTTTTCCCGTCATGAGGTTCTTACAGTAGCATGGCCACCTCAAGCGGATCTCCTCTTCCATGCCGCCCTGCCACCGGATGAGGCTGTCTAGCCGTAATCCTTGACGTGCGGAATCTTCCGCGAGTGTGGTACGTCGAGCTTCTTGTACGCTGGCGCCCTTCAGGCACTCCCAGCCCGTACCGTTTCTCATAAGAGCTAAGAACATCTTCTCTGAGAGTGACTTTTCTTGAGCATACTGTTTCCACAGTCATTTTCATCAGTCAACGGCTGTCACTGACAACTTTCAACAGGTATCCATCCAGCGCGTTTCTCCGTCGGTTTCTTTGAACAAACTGTTTCTAGTCATCACCACCTGTTACCGCCAGACAACATCTGCAAACAGCAGTGGATGACTGACAATGATAGCTCCGGACTGGCACTGTCAGACATACAAAAACAACACGGCAAAATGGTCACGAATAAACTATACTATGTTAAAATAACAAGCTTTATTTGCATCAATGACAAACGCTGAAATACGGTAGAGAGGTGTCATCTCAAAGCGGAGGCCATAAATTTTTTCCATCCAAAACAAGTCGGCAAAATACTCGCTATTTTACCTTAATATATTGAAATATTATGTTAAAATGATTCAAAAAGATCATATTCCCTTATGTTTGATTCCCCTAAGCCCGCCGAGGGCTTAAACGGGAAATTCTGAAACGTTGTTCCAGGTGTCAACGAAAACAGCATGTTATCGGTGATGACAGCTAAGGTGAGTTCGTGACGGATTATGACATGCATCAGTTGTCACATGGCTTTTCAGAAGAAAGCATGGAAGAACATTGGTGGGCACCCATACGGCAATATGCCCACTAAATATATTTAACATACTGAAAAAAATATTGTATATTTTATTAATACACAAAACGTTCAAACGGCCACTGGCAGAAGAGATGTCCCATCACTGCCAACAGGGAAAACGGAGGGGAATATATATTATAATGATGGAACGCCAGTGAGGACTACGAGGCCATTCTTGCGCGTAAGGCGCCAGAGTAGCACATAAAAAAGGCCGTTTAACACGGCCTCGCTTGTGTCTAGTCCTCTTTCCTGCGCCCTCGCCTCCGGGACGGGAGGGCTTCAGCTGTACGGTTGAGGATCACGATATTCCCCTTGGTCAGAATACTGGTTTTCTCCAACACCTTCTTTTCCGCCAGTTCCGCGATGGCGTCCCGAATCTGTCGGCGTGTTTCCTTTAACGGCGAACGCAGATCCATATTCAGCGCCAATGCCAGCGTGCGGATATCCCCCCGAAAAACAGGGTTTTCCCTGTGCGACTGGCAGAAGCGATACATAGCCTTCGCAATACTTCCCCTGATCTGAAAACGTTTGGCCACGTCAATCCAAGTGAGCCGATTGGCCACATACATTTCCCGGAAGAACGGGCTGATCGTTACTGAAATATCCCGTTCCGCATCATTTTTCCCGCGCAGGCGCAAATTCGAGATAATGTGCGTGAGGTCGTAAAACGTCTCCTGCCCTCTTTCACGCACCACTAATTCTATAGTCCCGTGCGCGAGGCATGTGAGCCCAGTTACCAAGCGCGTATAATGGTTCTTTCCCGGCCTTTTATGCCCCATCAGACGCAGAATCGGCAGCAATGGGCCACGATACGTAAATTTTCCCGTACCGCTCTCCGGGAATGCCGAACGCACGGGTTCCGGAAAAGCCTCCACGCCGCCAGAAACATACGGCGCCTCGGGAAGATTTGGGGCGACGGGCACAAAACCTTCTTCCGTATCCTTCACGGGAAGTGCTCCTGCCGAACGGGCATGACGAGCCTCGGCCCCTTCCGCCCCGGATTCAATGATCGCCAGCAGAGCCATCAGCACATCCTCTTCCTCAACACTGAGTTTCGGCCCTGTATAAAGGATATCACCCCACGGCCCCGAAGAAATGCGTTCTTTAAAGAAGAAAGCCCCTGATGCCGCGATGCTGCCTTTTTCACGCGATGTAATATCGGGATCACGCATGAGAGCGTCCCGGCGTCCCTTTTCAAGGTTATTCATCGGAAAAAATGGCGAAACACGTGCAATACTGGTTGGATAGCCACACCAAAGCGAAGGGCGTTCCTCCTCCTTAGGAGCTGGCAGGGGTGTTGCGACAGGGGCGCTCTCAACCGGGCTAGGCGCAGGGATAGGCTTTGGAGAAGCCGTCCTGACAACCTCGCACGCCACCTCTCGCGCCTGTTCACGAGCCAGCTCCTCAAGGCTCACAGGCGAGGGCCGTTTCCGCTCCTCAGGCGCGGCAAGCGGATGACAAGCTTTGGAGGAAGGGCTTCCACTTCTACGCCACTCTTCAATGATCGCAACGATAAACGACGGAACATCCTTCCAGTCGAGCGCATCGATCTGTGCGGCAAGCGTAGGATTATACAGCCTCAGGCGTTCCCGCTCCTCAGCAGAAAGAGGGGAGGGGACAGCCGTCTCAAGAAAGCCTTGCAACGCTTCACCCACGGATTTCATCTTATTGGTCATGGCAACATTCCGCATTAGAGCGCCAGCTTGCCATCCGGACGGCGCAAGAGCCGCCGGAAAGTGCTGAACCCCGGAGGTGCCGGGCACGCATCCATAGAAGAAAAAGGTGTCAAACTCCGCAAAAGGCCTTTCTTCCCTCGGCCCAGCCGTCCATTTCCGACTCTAAAAAACACTGATGGCGAGTATTGCCCGCATCCATTTACCGCTTTTATTGAGGATGATCATTGACTTTTTTTGAGTATCATGCAAAAAATTCGACACATCACACGCAAATTGGAGGATCTCATGGCAGCGAAAGTCATTGCTTTTGCAAACCACAAAGGTGGCGTAGGCAAGACCGCGAGCACTGTTAACGTAGCGTATTGCCTCGCTAAACGCAAACGCCGTGTGCTTGTTGTGGACTGTGATCCTCAGGGAAACGCGTCGCTGACCCTCGGAACCGTATCCCCATACGAGCAACCCCGCACAGTGGCAAACCTCTTTACCGGGCTCTCGTTTTCGGCAGCGGCCGTGCCTTCCAAATACGAAGGGCTGGATCTGATCCCTGCCAATCTGAACGTATACGCTACGGTAAGCACGCTTTCCAATTCCATCAAGCGCTTTTTCGGTTTCCGGCAAGCGCTCGATAAGGCAGCTCTGAACACCTACGATTACATTCTGCTGGATTGCCCGCCCACCATTGAGGGTGCGCTCCTGACCAATGCGCTTATCATTACGGACTATATCATCATTCCGGTTGGGGTTGAGGACACTTATGCCCTTTCCGGCGTAAGCCATCTTATCAAAGTCGCGGAAACCCTGCGCGCTGACACCGAATCGAACCTTGCGATCATGGGCGTACTGCTGACCATGTACGATGGCCGCAATAACGCCGCGAAAACCATCCGTAATGTGGCAATCGGGACCTTCGGCGAAGAAATGGTCTTCCGTACGACTATCCCCAGAAATACTACACTAAATAAAGCTGTTATGAGTAACCTTGCGGTCTGTGACTATGACGACGGTTGTTCTTCCTGCCGCAGCTATCGTGAGTTGGCACAGGAAATGGAAGCCCGCCTTGATCCCAAGAACGCATGATTATTCAAAGATGGGCATGGAATAAAAGATGACTGTCTTGTAGTTTTATATTCCTAAATTTTCGGATTACAAGTTTACAATTGGTAACATTCAATTCTTTCCCGGAAGAAACAAAGTGTACACTTATGAGCCAAATTCTATTGTCCCCCGCACATGTTACCTGTAAGTAAAAATATCCTCTCGACAAGAAAAGGCTCCCTTCCTCTCCGTCCACTTTATCCTCTTCCTTCCGTAAGGAACTGACATGGCTAAGAAATCAAGCATGCCGGACTTTACCTTCGCTCTCGGTGCCGACCTTCGAGAAGCGGCCGCTAAGATGCGCAAAATGAGCCAGCCGCCGAAGCATCAATCTGCCCAGCAATCTGATGAGGCCATAGATGCCATGTCCGACGATGCAGAAATCACCGTCGAATCCTCAGCAGTAGAACCTCCCTTTGCTGAAGAGAGCTTAACGCCGCCAAGTTCTGATGCAACCATTGGCGTTGACGTTTCTTCAACAGATTTACCATATTGTGAAGAGTCGACCGTCATAATCGAACAATCCGGAGAGATTGCTGCACCTGTAGACTCTACTTATTCTGTAACTGATGCCTTGCAGCCTCTTGAAGGGACTACATCCAAGTCCTTCCAAACGCCTGTACAGAAGGAAGTAGAGACTCCTGAGATACCTGCTGAATCCCCTGAAAGGGAAAATATGGAGGGAACTCCTCAGGTAGACCTTTCTACTCTACTCACTGGAGGAGAGAAAACAGAACCTTTTCAGAGTCCTTCTTCTGAATCACGTTCAGTAGAGGCTCTAAACGCTGTTTGTGCACCAGAAACAGGTTCTGCGTACACTCTCTCAGATATTCAGGATGAACCTTCTGATATTCCCGTACAGGCAGCTCAAACCGGCCTAAATTACGATAAAAAACCGTCAATGACAGCTGATGATAGCTATATACAGGAATCAGCAGGAATAGACAGTAAAAAACCGTCCATTACCACTACTCCTCCAAAAACATTCCGTACAGGCACGAACTGTCACCAACAGTCTTCAGCGCTTCATAACAGCATATCAGCTGTCAATGACAGTTTTACGCCAAAACAGAATTACAAAGCCACTGCCCTCAGTTCTGATGAAGTAAAAAAGTCACCGGATGCAGCCAGCCGCTCAATGTATTCACAGCTATCTTATAGCCAGTCACAAACAGTCACTGACTGTCAAGCTTATTCAAGTGCAATAACGGTGTCCCCTTATTCTGGCGGAGAGACTCCTCTTCCAAGAGATCCTTTTCAATCTAAGCCTGTTACCACTCCAAGATCCACCGTCGCACATTCTCCATTGCAAGATGACAGCTTTAAATTGTCACAAGCAATCACTATAGTGGAGGATGACCATAAACAACCTATTGGATCTAGAAAAGTTCAACAAGAACAAGATATAACCACACAACATGGTATCACCCAAGGTATTTCGCCGTCCATCATTGCGGCCACCCTTCAAGACGCCCACCTTGGCGGAGCCCGCCAGATCCTTTTAGATGCACTCACTGCGCTGAGGCAACAATCCCCCCAGGTCGTCGTTAACCTAAAACGCCTTGCTCCGGCTATCGGGCTTTCCTACGGCACCGTCCGTAACACCATCAGCCGCCTTGTACGTGAGGGCGTCATCTGTACTACACAAGTTCGCACGGGGGACGCTCATGGTGTGTGTGTTGAATTCATTGATGACAATCCATTACCGACAATGACTGCTTCTTCACGCGCTAGACAGTCAATGCCCTATCAACAGCAGCCACAGACAGTCATGAAAACTGAGATACCCCCCTCTTTACCACTTGAGGACACGTGTATATGGAATACGGATGGGGATCTTATCGCCATTTTGTGGCCCTTCGCAGCGGATGCCGGTTTCGGACCAGCCCATCTGGCACAACTGAAGCGTGCCTATCAGCTACAGGGATGGGAACCGGAAAACGTATCGCGGTGTCTGCGTTATCTTGATTGGGAACTTGCCAATGGCGTCTCATCAGGACCTGAACACGTCACCGCGTGGCTCCGCACCATGCAGCGGCAAGGGCACTATCCTCGTCCAGAAGGATATGTAGACCCTGAAGTTCTGCGTCTTCGCCAACAAGCCGACGAGGAACGCGAACTCGCTGAAGCCCGTACCCGCTTCAAGTAATTCCTTTCCCCTTTCTTTTTCTTACCGGAAGCAACACGATGTCCGTCATCTACGCAGGCATCCCATCCATGACTGTCCATTAGGACATCATATTTTTATTAAAAACAGTTAATGACAGTTGTTGACTAATACGAACAGTTTCTGATTGTTTGTTGCATCACCTAAATCTCCAAAGCTTAACAAGCTGTTATGAGCAGTCATCAACACTACCATCAACAGACGCTGTCTGTTGATGGTAGTGTTATTTCTCATGAGGAATTTCCCACCACACACACACACACACACACACACACTCTCTCTCTCTCTCTCTCTCTCTCTCTCTCTGCTATTTTCTTCTTTAAGGGGCATTTTTGCTTTTTACTGGGAGAAAATATGCTCTTATTGAACTCCTTTGAAATACTGAAATCCTTATAGGGGGCTTTTGGCTATTGCTGCTCAAGGGTTTTGCGGTACCTGTGGTGGGCATTATGCCGTATTTCGGTGGGGGATTGACCGAGAAAAGGTGGGCATTTAACCGTATGGAAGAAACCGTTTTGCCGAAAGTGGGCATTGTGACGAATAGGGAAAATGGAATTTTCCCATTTTGGCTCAGCCCATTTTTTCTAGAGCAGAGAAAGGGGTTGTTATTTTTTGGAGGGTATTTGTATTTGGAAAATATGTTACTCAAGAGTAAAATATGAACAGCCTTTGCTGTACATCTTGCCTACGCCTTGGAGGTAGAACTGCTTTCAGGGCATGGTATAGGCTTCCCCCCCCCCGGAATGGGAGGCTTGCGCATCGTACGTTGAAGGTAATTCCCCTAGGAGACGGACAGTAGACCCACCGCGGTAAAGAGAGGCGAAACGTCCAGAGCGCGGAGGTTCCATTAATGCGGTTTAGAAAAGCACTTCTTAGTGATGTTGAATTTTCAGAGATATCTCTCCGCAGGGAAGCCTAAAAAAGGCGAGGAAGCGTATGTTTCCCCGCCTTGGTGGGTTTTTTCCGGTTCTGTCCGTTATTCGCCGTATACGGCATACCCGCCTTTACCACGGTGCTTTTTGAGATGATAAAGGGCTGCGTCGGCGTGGGAGAAGAGGGTGGGGTAGTCTTTACCGTGCCGGGGATAGAAACTGATGCCCATACTGACCGAGATGCGGTAGCCATTGGGGGAGTCGATCTCGGCAAGACGGGCAGTGATCTGGCGGCAGCGGTTTCGGATGACATTTTCGTCCAGGGCGTCGCGGGCAAAGACAGCGAATTCGTCCCCGCCGATGCGTCCGGTGATGTCCGAGGAACGGAACCCGTCACGCACCACTGAGGCGACGGTGAGGATTACCTCGTCCCCGAACAGGTGGCCGTACGTATCGTTCACATTTTTAAAGTCGTCGATGTCCACGATGATCAGGGCATGGGTGCCCTCGGAGAGCATATCCTCGGCAAGCTGCTTAAAAGTCATTTTGTTGTAAAGGCCGGTGAGCATGTCCGTCTGTGCTTCTCGGCGCAGGCGGTCTTCTTCAAGCTTTTTGTCGTTGATGTTTGATAACCTGCCGATGACATTGGTGGGATTGCCGGCGTTATCACGCAGGACTTTGAAACAGATCGTAAACCATTGGTACGTGTTTTCCGAGGTCAATAACCGCGCATCGAACCGCATAAAATCGTCCTCCGAGAGCTCGGTGCTCTTCGTACTGGGGAGGAGATGAAGATCGTCAGGGTGGATAATCTCCAAGAAGTGCTTGTCACGCAGGTAATGTTCAATGCTGCGCGGGCGGTTGAACAGTTTTTCAAAGTTCGACGAAAAGGTAAGGGTATCGGTGGCGATATCCTGTTCAAAGAGGATTTCTTCTGTGATTTCAGTGACGACGTTATACCGTTGCTGCTCCATTTCAAGAGCGCGGATGATATTCTTTTGCTGGGTGATATCTATAAAGACGCCCTGAAAGAGAGGGTACCCCTCCCACTCGCCAACACGTTTGGCCCGCAGGTAGATCCATGACGTCCCGCCGTCCTTGCGCAGAATGCGGTATTCCGCCTTGAGGGAGTCATTTTTTTGGGCGTGTTCACGGAAGGTTCTGAGCATGGTCAACCCATCTTCGGGATGGACGACGTTGATCCCACGGTTCCCAACATCGCGGGCGTAGTCTTCCCGTGTACGGCCTGAAAGGGCATAAAATCCGGTGTTCGCCCAGATGACGCGGAACGAGTCGTCGAGCGCGAAACGGGCCACGCCGCCGTCCACGCTGTCGATGAGCGCTTGCAGTTCCCGGTAGGTGCTGGTGGCCCGTGCGCGGGCTTCTTCGGCCTCGCGGGTCTGACGGTTAGCTATTTCGAAGCTGTTCTTGAGTTTGCCGACCATCGTATTGAGAGCCGAAGCCAGTGCGCCGAGCTCATCGTTCCTGCGGATATTGAAGGTCTGGTCGAGATTGCCCTCCGCCACGCTTTCCGCAAACTGGACTCCCTTGCGCATGGCCGCGACCACGCGGCAGACGACAAGGAACATAAAGAACAGCGCAATGCACACGGCGGCAAGGGCCACGGCGACCGTGCGGTCGCGCATGAGCTGAACGTCGGACATCATGAAATCGCGGGAGACGGTGGCTATGACGGTCCAGCCGTTGGGCAGCGTATTGAAGGTGCTGTAATAGGCCATGCCGTCGCGTTCGTTTTCGAAGGATCCGGCTCCACCGTCGGATATGGCCTCGAGTATGGCCTGTTCGATCATGGCATTGCCGATCATTTTCTGCCTGTCGGGGTGGAGGATGATTTGCCCATTGGGATCGACGACATAGACGATCCCTTTCCCGTGCATGGTCACCGGATCGATGGTATGGGAAGCGATGTAGTCCATGTTGATGGCCCCGACGAGCACCCCCGAGACTTCGCCGTTCACAAAGACGGGTTCGCCGAGGAAAAAGGCGTAATACCCTTTGGTACGCGTGATGAGCGGTCCCTGCACGGAACTTTTGCCGAGCATGGCCTCACGGTAGTACTCCCTGTCGGAGCGATTCTGTCCTTCGCCCATGTTTTCCGTGGAGGCCTCGACCGTCCCCTGTTTATTGAGAAAAATAAGGGAGTCCACATAATTATAGATAGCGACGCTTTGGTTGATCTGCTCAAGGAAGATCTTTTGCTCCGGTGCGCTGCGGTCTGGTTTTTTTTGAGTGAGGAGCCATTCGGCGTATTGCTTGACGATCTGCCGCTGTGCGGAAAGACGCATGTAGTTGCGGGTGGATTCGAGCATAAACTCTATTTCACGGCTGACCGCTTCCACCACAGTGGCTTCGATGGTGACGATGTTGGATGAAACGATTTTTTTGGCGTTGTCGTAGGCGCTCCCGGCCACAAACGCCAAAGCGATGCTCATAATCAGGGCAATGGGAGCGAGCATCCGGGTTGTAAGCGACATATGTATCCTTTCGGGGAATTCAAAAAAAGCGTTCAGGGCACGAAAATTTTTTTGTGGTCTATCCCCCTATCGACAAGTGATTTTTAGAAACGTATTTTCTGTCAAGATAACGTCTGTCCATTGTTTTTGTCCAGATTTTCCTGCGCCCAATCCGGGTGTCCGCTCCGTTTCGGTTGAAAATGGAAATTCGGATGCAGCTCTGGAGCCCCTTCCGCCTCAGGCAGAGGAAATATCATAAAAATGGGCCTCATCCTAATGATGAAGCCCATTATGTTGCTAATCGGTAAAAAATAAAAAAGCCGTTTCGGTATAGCAGAAAAGGAGGCTGAGGGAATCCGGCGGCATATGGTATTTACGATTGAATCCGGAATATGCTTCTTATATCACACTCAGATCCGGAATTCCACACACCTGGGGAACCTAAAAAATCTTCACGCTTGAGCGTGCTGTGCCGCCTTTCGGGGTGCCGCCCTTTCTTTTTCATGTTCCGGAAGAGGCCCGCCGGTCTTCAGGACGAGATGGCACAGGCGTTCCTCTTCCTCAAGACAGGATTCCACTTCTTTGGAGAGCGCCTCCCTGAGGCTGGAAAAGGGGAGGGCCTTGTGCTCGACGCGATAGATGGTGCGGTCGAACTGGGCGTTGCTCACGCCGACGATGAACAGTTCACCGGCGCGGACTTCCCGCTGCACGATGCGCGGGGAGAGGCAGGAGAGCATACCCGGATTGTGGAGAACCTGCTTGATGGAGTCGTTGTGCTCGAATTCCAGAAGGATCTGCGGGCGCAGGCCGCGCGGGGTAAGCTGGCGCAGAAACGTTTCCCGCGTTCCCGATCCCGGTTCGCGCAACAGCCAATGGCGGTCGAGCAGGGCTTCGATGGGATATGGCCCGGCCTCGGCCAATGCCTTGTCCGCAGTGACGATCACGAGGGATTCCTTGGCGAGGGGGGTGATTTCCACGGCGAGGTTGTGGACGTCCCCTTCCACGAACCCGACGTCAAGCAGGCCGTGTTCCACATGGCGCACGATATCCGCCGTATTCCCCGACTCACATTCGATTTCGACCTGATGGTGCCGCATCTTGAAATTGTACAGCACTTGCGGCAGCACGAAGTCGGACAGCGTAGTGGACGCGCCGATGCGGATCTTGCCCGCCAGTTCGTCACTCGCCACCAGCGCGAGCACATTCTTGAGCTGGTTATACAGCGGGGCCAGCCGTTCTTCGAGCAGCCGCCCCTTGTCATTGAGCCGGATGCCCCGGCCCATGCGATCGAACAGCGAAACCCCCAGTTCAGCTTCGAAATCCCGGAGCGCGCTGGAGACCGCCGCTTGCGATATGAATAGCTTGGCCGCGGCGTCCCGCATGTTCGGCGTCCTCGCCAAGGCCAAAAAAATTTCCAGATACCGAAGCGTCATGAACCCCTCCTGTCTGCTGTCGGTTGTCTGCGGCAAACCGCAACGCCATTCTTCCGTGGTAACGGATCCGTTATGAGACGGCAACCGGATTGCACCGCAACATATGGAAGATGTTTCTTTTTTCCCATGCCTTTTTCGGCAGGGTTACGCTGTTGAGGAGTGTTTGGACGTCTCCTTGAAAGAAGCCCCGTATATGCCCTCCCGTGCTTCATTCAGGAACATGTTCATGCAACATCATTAAATCACATTTGTTTTTCGTCAAGCGGCGAGAATGTGCCGTCGGATGTTGCCCGGACAACATTTGTTGCACGTTCTTTTGTGAACGCCGGCGTCCTCCTCCTTCCGTTTGATTCGGCCCCGTCCCGGTACGGAAAGTCAGGCTCCGTGCTGCAAAGAAAAAAGACAGGAGGGGCATTCCTGTCTTTTATGGGAAACTCTGTATGGAGGGTAACGCGTTCGGGAAGAGGGGCCGCAAAGGTTCTGAAAAGGGGAGGGGGAAACGTTTCAATGAACGCTTCCCCCAAAATCTGATACTTTGCCCGTCCGCGCTAGAAGTTGAGGGAGAGGATGAACCGGGTCACGAAATAGCCGCCGCCGATGAGCCACAGGGCGAGCACGCCCGCGAGGAGGAAAGGCTTGGGGCCGACCATGCGGACCTTTTCGAGGCTGGTTTCCATGCCGAGGGCGCACATGGCCATGGTGAGCATGAAGATATCCAGCGAATTGATGACGCTGACGGCCTGCTTGGGGATGATGCCGAGCGAGTTGATGCCGATGCACGCGATGAACAGGACGGCGAACCACGGGAAGCTGCTGAAATTATAGGTGCCGTAGGAAGGCACGCGGCTTTCCTCTTCCGTCTTTTCGGGGAAGCGGTTCAGCCAGAAGCCGAGGCAGATGAGCAGGGGAGCGATCATGATCACGCGGAGCATCTTGACGATGACGGCGGTGTTGCCCGCATCAATGGAAATGGCCTGTCCGGCGGCTACGGCGTGCGCGACCTCATGCAGGGTTCCGCCCACGAACATGCCATAAGCCTTTTCGCTCATGTCGAGGAAGCCGTGGCTGTACAGGAAGGGATAGACGAACATGGCGATGGTGCCGAAAACCACGACCGTGCCCACGGCGATGCTGCTTTCGTAGGATTCGCCCTTAACCACGGGTTCGGTGGCGAGTACGGCGGCGGCCCCGCAAACGGAGCTCCCGGCGGCGGTGAGCAAGGCAAGGCGGCGGGGCAGGCCGAAGACCTTGATCCCGAGCCAGGTTCCGCCGATAAACGTGCTTGTCAGCATGATGGAACTGATCGCCAGCCCGTTGAAACCGACGAGCAGGAGATCCTGAAAGGTGAGGCGGAAACCGTAGAGGACAATGGCGACGCGCAGCAATACTTTGGAAGAGAACAAGATGCCGGGCAACCAGTAGACCGGAAGATGCAGCCGGAGCGTATTGCCGTAAATCATGCCGAGCACGATGCCCACGATGAGCGGACTGATGCCCAAAAGAGAAATGTAATGCCACTGCGAAAGCTGATAGGCGGCGCTGGCGAACAAGATGACAAACAGGACGCCGTTCATGAGCTGCAGATGGTATCCGTTTCCAATGGCTTTTTCCGACTGCATGGGGGAACTCCTCGCGGTTTGTGGATGAAGTGCGGACTTTGTATTGTCTGTCTAGCATCATCCCGAGCCGGAAAACAAACGGATAAATCGTATCGGTTCAATAAACGAAACTGTTCAGTATCTCATCGAGAGCATTGATTTATCTGTGATATGCGTCACAAAATGGGAAAAGAATTCCTGAATCCCCGCCACACGAAACGGCACAAAAAAAGGCCGTCCTTTCGGACAGCCTTCTAGTGCCGCAGTAGCGTTTTTGTCGTTCGATACATTAGATCTCCTTAATGGTGCAGTAGACACGGGTGATGCCTATGGCCAGAACAATGAAGGGGAGTAAGGTGAAAAGGGACTGCATGTTCATGATAACTCCGGGTGTTAGTTGGTCTGGATGGCACGGGCTATGTTGCACGCGAAGAAGAGGGTTGTAACAAGGAGGACGAAAAGAGACTGGCTGAACACGGGCGATTCCTTTAACGGTTAGTTGCCCCGCACGGAGCGAATGACGGAACAGGCAAGGATGACGGCCGTGACGAGAAGGACAAGGGCGGACTGAGCGATCATAATGGGCCTCCCGGGCGGATTGCGGTGTATTGTTGTCTTGCCTTACATATCGCGCATGGTTTTGTAGAGGCTGCACGAAAGCAATACGGCGACGGTGAGCATGACGATGGCGGACTGTACAAACATAGCTGCGTTCCTTCTGTCTGGTTGATATTTTCTTTTACATTTCCTTCATGGCGTGAAGGAGACTACAAGTAAGGATCAATGCGACGTTGAAAATAATCAAGGAGGACTGGGCAAGCATGTCTGTTCTCCGTACCATTTATTTGTGAAAGTTTTTACATTTCCTTCATGGCACAATAACCACGAACCAGACCGACGAGAACGAAGGCGATCGTGAGGAGAATGAGCTTGGACTGCATATCCATGATGAACCTCCAAAGAAGAGTTGTTGTTCGTTGAATGTACGTTTACCACTCCCTGCTGTTCAGATACAAACGGATAAATCAGATTGGATTGACAATGAGAAGTTATCAATCCACCGTCCAAACCTTATAATCTTTAATATACTGTAATCATTGATATGTGAGGCCATATGCCGACGATGCTCGTGTTGGGGGCGACCTCTGGCATAGCCCGGGCTACAGCCCGGGCGTTTGCGGGTTCCGGTTGGACATTGCAGCTTGCCGGAAGGGATATCCAGCGTCTTCAGGAAGTTGCGGATGACTGCGGTGGGGCGTCGATCTTTCCGTTCGACGCGCTCGATCCGGCTTCGCGTTCCGCCTTGTGGGGGCTTTTGCCGTCCTGCCCGGATGCGGTGTTGTGCGCTGTGGGGTTGCTCGGGGATCAGGATTGCGCGTGCCGGGACCCCAAGGCGGCACTCCAGGTAATAGAATGTAATTTCACTGGGTTGGTTCCCGTGCTTCTGCAGGCGGCGGAGGCTTTCGAAGCGCGCGGTTTCGGCCTTCTCATCGGGCTGAGCTCGGTGGCGGGGGATCGCGGAAGGGCTTCGAACTACGCCTACGGTTCGGCGAAGGCGGGTTTCTCGGCGTTTCTTTCCGGCCTGCGGGCGCGGCTTTGGAATTCCGGGGTTCGCGTCCTGACGGTCAAACCGGGGTACGTTGCCACCGGAATGATCGCCGGGCGGCGTCTTCCTTCCTGCATCGTAGCCTCGCCCGAGCTCGTCGCCCGTGACATCCTCCATGCCGTCCGTACAGGCCGGGACG
>OAWD01000848.1_pt1 | contig 16419 bp, 10 predicted proteins | sample 1495361 | NCBI WGS metagenome assembly OAWD01 (sample SAMEA2580130, study PRJEB22360) | human gut metagenome | biome: human gut; feature: human-associated habitat; material: faeces | place: Denmark | collected 2008/2010 | reverse complement strand
CGCCGCGCTTGAAAGGTCCCCATTTCCCTTCCCAAGCCCCTCCCTTTCCCCTCCCAAGACGTTTGACTGATGAGGAGGCCGCACGGAAGGAGTTCGTTCCGAGGTACGGCTGGGGAGACGGGATTTCCGTGTTTGACTCAAAGGTAACTTTTCCGCATCATACGGCGTGTCCGTTGATGGCAACGCCTCCGAAACACGCGCCATCGGATCACAGGGGAGCACCTTGGAAAGAGGCAAGCTCCATTTTTCATCCATAAACACGAGGCACTGATCATAGCTACGCGACTGGAAGGCAACACGGCGGGCCTGAAGCCCAGCCAGATGAAGGCGCTGACGCGTCTGGGGCAACGGCGATATCCCGTACAGGGCGGCTACACAACGGAACAGGCCCGCGAACTCGCGCTCCTTTCACGTGCGCTCGGGCGTCAAGTCGGCCTCGTCATCGATCGGCAGGGCAAGGTGGATATGGTTATCGTGGGTGATCCCACGTCCATCCTGATCCCGGAATTGCCGCGCGGGCGCGGCGCGGCGGGCCGTCTGCGCGGCATCCGCCTGATGCACACGCACCTTTCGCCGGACGGGCTTTCGCAAGAAGACTTGATGGACATGCTGTTCCTGCGCCTGGACAGCGTTTCCGTGCTGACCGTCAACGATTACGGCGATCCCGTCAGCTTTCAGAGCGGGCACCTGCTTCCCCCCAACGCGGACAGCAAGCCTTACCGCATCCACCCCATGACCGCATGGGATCGCGTGGACATCGATTTCAACGCCGAAGCCGTCTCGCTGGAAGAGGAGCTTGGCCGTGTGCTCTCCGAAGCTTCGGAGGCGGGGGACAGCCCCCGGGCGATCCTCGTATCCGTCTCTCCCCTCCCCCGCGCCATACAGGAAACGCACATCGAAGAGCTCCGGGAGTTGGCGCGCAGCGCAGGCATCGTGGTGACCGGGACGCTTATCCAGCGGGTAGCCGACATCCATCCCCGGCATATTTTGGGTAAAGGCAAACTGACGGAACTTGAGATTTTGGCCTTGCAGGGCCAGGCCTCGCTGATCATCTTCGACGGCGAACTCACGCCCGCTCAGCTCAACAGCCTTTCGGAAGTCACCGAGCGTAAAGTGCTCGACCGGACACAGCTTATTCTGGACATCTTCGCTCAGCGCGCCACGACCAGGGCGGGCAAGCTGCAAGTGGAAATGGCCCAGCTCAAATACACGCAGCCCCGGCTTGTGGGCAAAAACCGGGCTATGGACAGGCTCATGGGCGGCATCGGCGGCCGTGGCCCGGGGGAAACCAAGCTGGAAACGGACAGACGCCGCATCCGTGAGCGTATCGCCAAGATCAAGAAAGAGCTTGATGGGTTGCGCCAGCAGCGGGCCTTTACCCGTGCCCGACGCGCCCGGCAGGGTTTGCCGGTAGCCGCGCTGGTGGGCTACACCAACGCCGGAAAATCGACGCTCCTCAACGCCCTGACCCGTTCGGAGGTGCTGGCGGAGGACAAGCTGTTCGCCACGCTGGACCCCACCACCCGGCGGCTCCGCTTCCCCGAAGAGCACGAACTTGTGCTGGCGGATACGGTCGGATTTATCCGCAACCTCCCAAAGGAATTGACCGAAGCTTTTCAAGCCACCCTTGAGGAACTGGAAGCCGCCGATCTGCTGCTGCATGTGGCCGATGCCTCGCATCCCGAGCTCGACCGCCAGATCGCGGCTGTGGACGGCATCCTTGCCGATATGGAACTGAACGAAGTTCCGCGTGTCCTCATCCTCAACAAGTGGGACCGGCTGGAGGACGAGATGCGCGATATCCTGCGCGACAGATGGCCCGATGCCCTGCCCATTTCGGCGGAAACCCGGGACGGCCTCAACGCGCTTTCCCGCTGCATCGAAAACACGATCCACTGGGAAACGACGGCCAACATCGAAATAACGGGCCCCATGCCCAAAGTGTACTGATAAGCCGCCCTACTCCGGAAAACGCCACGCGTTCCTCCCCCGGGCCGACATTACAGCACAGGAAAAACACGCGCCACACGGACAAGGGAATCCCCTTGATCCTGTGGCGCGTTTTCTTTGGTACCGTCCCACTGTCACAACAGCCTATGAGGAAAAAAGCACAGAAAAGCCGCATCCCGATAAACATGGAACAGCTCCACAATCCATCTGACCGTGAGAGCGACCATGCGGCAGAATCCCCTTCCGTATTGCCCCCATCGGTCAAACGGCTTAAGGGGGAAAGGGAAGGTGTGGGCCGTGCCAGCAGTTCCCTACCCTTTCACTCTCCCCCCTGCGACTCTCCTTGAAGATATATCAAAATCCGGGCGGCGGCGATGGCGTCCGAACCAGCATGGTGATGATCAAGCGGGATGCCGCAGTAACGGCAAACGGCATCAAGCTTGTGGGAAGGAAGCTTGAGCTTCCTGCGCGACTCCCGCAGCGTGCATACGAAAGGAAGATCCGGAAAGGCTATGCCGTTGGACTGACAGCAGGCTTCCAGCACCCGCCGATCAAAAGGGGCGTTGTGCGCGACAACATGCGTAACGCCTTGCAGAAACGACGCCATCTGCGGCCAAAATTCCAAAAACGTGGGGCTGTCCTGCACGTCCTTCCACGTGATGCCGTGGACCCATGTGAACAGGACACGCCGCCTCGGGGGACGGATCAGGCTATACAGCGTGTCGACAACTTCGCCGCCGCGCACTTTCGCCAACCCTACGGCACAGGCGCTGTCCGGCTGATAGTCGGCGGTTTCAAAATCCAGAGCGACATATACGGGGTCGGCCATCGTGTCTTCCAAAAACAAAAAAGGCGGGGAAATCCCCCGCCTTTTCCTAAACTACAGGGTCCTTAATTCACCGATATACAACTTCAACTGCTGAAGCAGTTCCTTGGCCTTTTCGGGATGCTCGCCAGCCAGATTGTTCAGCTGGAACGGATCGGCCCGCCTGTCATAGAGTTCGTCCTGCTCGGGCACCGTCACTTCGGCCCCCTGAACGCACGTCCACATTTCCTCTTTCATTTCCAGTTCGGCGGACTGCCGGCCGGCGTTGCCGCCCTTGCCCGAGCCGTCATAGAAAAGGCGGTTCATCTCGTCGGTGTCGATATCGTTCTTGAGCCAATGGATATACGACCAATCCTTGGTGATGAACGACCACGACATGCCGTAATATCCGGCTATGGCGACCTCGCGCACGGTATCCGTCTCCCCGCGCATGACCGGGAGCAGGCTGATGCCGTGCATCTCGTCCGCGCCGTAGGTCTGGATGCCTTCATGCCCGGCTTCGGAAAGCGCGGACTGCCCGTAGCCGAGCGCATCCATCATGGTCGCCGTGACATCCACATTCTGGACGAAACTTTCGATCCGCTTCCCACCCTCAAGGCCGGGCACATGGATGAGCAGCGGAACATGGACCAATTCCTCATAGGGCCAGGGGCGGCACTTGCGCATGATGCCGTGCCCGTGTTCGCCGTTGCCCATGGGCTGGCCGTGGTCCGAGGTGATGATCACCATCGTCTCGTCCCAAAGCCCCTGCTCGCGGATCGAATCGAGCAGGTTGCCGATCCATTTGTCCACGAGTTCCACTTTTTCCATGTACAGGGCGCGGATATGGGCGCACTCCTCTTCCGTCATCACGCCCTTGACCTCGGTCCACGGGGCAAGGATCATCGGATTGCCCTGATAGTCCGGGTCATGCGGGCACGGTTTCCCTTCCCAGACGGACGGCGGATCCCAAGGTTCATGGGGATCGAACGAGTCCACCCACATCAGGAAAGGCCGCTTCGGATCGCGTTTGCGCCGCAGCCAGTCGTCGGCTTCCCGGGCGACGACGCTGACATAGTTGTCGGCGTCCGACTTCCAGAACTGACGCTGCTTGAGGTAGCACTCGGCTTCCCGGATCAATGACTGCGACGAACTGTCGTATTCGCCGTCCTCGTTCCTGTGCAACATGCCGGGCGACAGATAGTCCTCGGCCTTCACGGCGGGGTCCAGAGGCACGTTATGGAACGTCTCGTGGTCCAGCTCATGCCCGTTGCAGAACTTTACATAGTCGAACCCGCGCGAATAGCCGTACTTGGGCAGGCGCATGGGCGGCGTATCGTACACCAGCGCCGTCTGCACTTCCCGGCACCACAGCATGTCGGTCAGGCTGGTGTCATTCAGATCCAGCGGCTTCCACCCGGCATAGGGCAAAGTGAAGCGCCCGGTCATGATCGCCCTGCGGACGGGAATGGTAGGGAGCCCTTCGCTATAGGCGTTCTCGAACAGGAACCCTTGTCTGGCAAAACGATCCAGATTGGGCGTTTTGACGTTCGTGTTGCCGTAGCACCCCAAATAGTTGAACTGGAGCGTATCCAGCATAATGAAAATCACATTCTTGATCGGAGACATGTTGTCCTCTTTAGGCTTTTCTGGAGCCGTGAACCGGCGTGCCGTTCAAACGCCAGATGCCGAAGCCGGTCAGGGCGCACAGGATGGAGAAAATGGGGACGAACCAGTTCAGGAATGCATACGGCGCGAAATCGAACGCGCTGACGCCGAGCACGCCCGCGATGTAAAACGCGTGGACGCTCCACGGCACCAGCGGGCAGCCGATGGTCCCGGCGTCCTCGCAGGTGCGCGACAGCACGAGCGGGCTGATGTCGGCCTTCTTGAACGAGTCGAGGAAGGCGCGGCCGGGCACGATGACCGCCAGCATCTGGCTGCCCGTGCCCAAATTGATGATGTAAGCCGCCGCCAGCACGGACGCGACCAGACGGACAGCGGAACGGGCACCCTTCAGCACCGCGTCGAGCAAGACTTCAAGCACGCGGGAGCGTTCCAGAATACCGCCGAAGGCCATGCCCGAGCACAGCAGCAGGACCGTCGGCATGATGCTGAGCAGGCCGCCGCGGGACAGCAGCGGATCAAGCTGCTTGATGCCGGTCTTGGAAACGTAGCCGGAGGTCATCATCTTGGCGAGATCGTTGAAGGCCACGCCCTCGTACACAGCGATGGCCACGGCACTGAGCAGGCACGCCACCATGACCGGCAGGACCGGGAAGCGCTTATACGCCAAGGCGATCATCAGGATGGGCGGGATGAATGCCACAAAATCCAAACTGAAATGCCCTTCAAGGCCGCTGAGGATCGCGTTGAGGCTTTCCAGCGAAGCGGTCTGTTCCTGCGCGAAGGAGAAACCAAGCACGGTGTACACGATCCCCGCCGCGACGAACGCCGGGACCGTCGTCCAGAGCATGGACAGGATATGATCGAAAAGCGGCACTTCGCAGACGGACGCAGTAATGTTGGTCGAGTCGGATACCGGAGACATCTTGTCGCCGATGTACGCGCCGGAAACGATGGCCCCAACCGTCATGGCCGGGGGATAGCCGAGCGCCTGCCCAACGCCGAGCAGCGCCACGCCGATGGTCCCCATGGTCCCGAATGAAGTGCCTGTGGCGATGGAAGCCACCGAGCACAGCACCATGGCGGACAGGAGGAAATGTTCGGGCGCAATCAGTTTCAGCCCCCAATAAATGATGGCGGGAATGGTCCCCGAGGCGAGCCACGCTGCGATGATCATGCCTACCAGCGCAAGGATGGCGATGGCGATCTGGATGCGTCCGAGCGCCTCAAACATCCCTTCCTGCAATTCTTCCCAACGGTAGCCCGTCTTCAGCCCCATAAGACCGGCCAGCGCCACGGCGCCGATGAGCGGCAGCACGGGAGGCCGCACGCCGACAACGAGCGTGCCGTACAGGATCATCGCAACAGGCAACACCAACGACAGGATCGCCCATCCTAAAGAAGGCTTATTCCCTTTCGTCTCCATTCCACACTCCTCTCCACAGTCTTCCGTCCGTCCCCTTCAGGAACGGGTACCGGCGAGCACACGGGCTCTGAGTTTTTTGTTGTTCTTCTGAGTATGACCCGCTCTTCACAAAAAGACAACTCACGCCCCACCCCTTTCCCCGCAAAAGGCGTTCATTTTATATCCTATGCTAAAAAATATTGAACCACCCATATTACCCACCATCTTACACCATTTGGGGCAGTTTGGGAGAGCCAGAGCGCCCTGCGCTGAGACAATGCCAAAGCATGAGCATAAAATGCTCTCGTAGTGGTGATATCCTTGTGCCCAGGCATCGGCTCCCTTTGCCATCTTCGGATGCCGCAATATAAACAAGAGCCAAACGCCCGCGAAGAAAGGCACAGAGTAATGCGAAAGCCCCGGCAGTATGGGCTGTCCGGGGCTCTTCTCAAAAAGTCACCTATTCATCTTAAACAGTTGCCTCCGCAAATGCGGAAAGCTCCTGATTGAGCTTTGGGGTCAGGAGATCGTCAGGGGCGGACTCCAGGCGCTCGCGGCATTTTTCCGCAGCTCTATCCAGAATGGAAGGGCAACCTTCCGCAAACCATGTATCGTAGTTGCTCCAGCAAGCCACATCAGGCTGCCATTGCCCGGAACAGGCGGCGAGGGTCGATTCGTGCATCAGGAAAGGCTCCATATGCGGCGTTTCGAGGAGCACACCCATGTCAAAAGAAGCCTCACTGGTGTCAAGCCCCCGCATCATACAACCAATACGCCGCAGCATTTCCTCGTCAATAATGTATTTCTCATAAGATACCGTCATCATGCCATCAAGAATGCCAAGGCATTCATTAATCATATGGGTGCCACCCATAAGCAGCTGGATATAGTTCTGCATTGTCTCATATCCGGCTTGGATATCCGGCACCTTGGCGTCGGTATTGCCCGCGAGGGTACGGGTGGGCATATGGTAAAGCGATTGGGCAAGCTGCAGCGCGGCGCGATCAATAAGGTTGGAAAGGGGGGAACCGGTGATGAATGCCCCGGAGCGCATGTCGGCGGCATATGTGGCAGTCCCGTAGATAACGGGAACGCCGGGCTGCACAAGTTGCGCAAGGACAATGCCCGCAAGGAGTTCGGCATTCTGGGCGACAAGAGCGCCAATGTCACTGATGGGCGTGCTCACTCCTGTCATCGGAGCGGTGAGCACGGTAACAGGCTGGTTGGCACGGGCGTAGGCTATGATGGTGTCGGCTGACTCCTGTGCGTACTGAAGCGGCGAAAGGGCGCACACGGAAGCCGTCACGAAATAGTGGGAAACGAGGTAGCCCTCACCCATGACCATTTCGATCATCTTGAAGACCTTTTCGTTCTCTCCAATGGTCGCTACCGGCCACGACATGATCGGCTTGTCGGTATGCCTGAGAAGCTGATGGGTGACGAGCAGATGCTTGTTGGGTCCATCCACCTCATGGGGGTCGACGGTACATTGACCGACGATGGCATTGACCCGGCTGGTCTGCCCAAGCTTATAAAAATTGATTACATCCTGCATGGTCCCATGACGGCGTTCACCGTGGCGCTCCTGCACATAGACCGGGCCATGATCCTGCATGACGAATACATCCGTCTGCCCTTCTCCCGTATAAATGCTTTTTTGTGGATCACGGGCACGCCACACAAAACCGGCCGGGCATTGCGAAAGGCAACGATCCACAAGGGAGGCCGGGAATGTGACACACGCTCCGTCCACTTTCGCACCGTGTGCCGCGAGGATCTCACGGGCAACTTCCGAATGGAACAACACGCCCTTGACCCGCAGGATGTCCAGCGTCAGAGCATGGACCCGTTCCAGTTGTTCACGGCTCAATACTTTGAATTCTCTATTGAAATAGGACATATCAAACTCCTTTTCAGTATGGCAGCCCCATAAGGGGAACCGCACCGGAATGGCAGGCGGATACAGCCGCTCCCTTGTGATACACCCCCCCCTTGGGAAGGGCCTCCCCCGCCTACGTTCCCGCCTACTCCGTTTCCTCCTGTTGCCTGTCGTGCTTCATCATCTTCACGATGGAGATGATGTAGGCAAACGTAACAAGTACAAAAGGAGCCGCCGCCGCGATGGCAAGGGACTTGATGGCCGCAAAGCCTCCCGTGACTTGGAAGAGGATGCCCGTAAACCCGATGGTGCAGCCCCAGAAGACACGCATGGTCAGGCGGGGTACTTCAATGCCGTTGGTCGTCTGTTGGGCAATGAAGTGGGAAGCGGCGTCGGCGGTAGTGATGGCGAACAGGCAGAAGCAGATAAAGGCGATGAAGCACAGCACCGAGCCAAACGGGAATGAGCCGAGCAGGATGTAGAGGGCCTGTTCCGGGCTGCCCTGCACGGTTTCCCAAAGGGGCAGGAAGCCCTTGAGCTGTTCATAGCAGGAATTGCTCCCCCATACGGAGAACCACAGCAAAGTCATGAACAGGGGCACAAGTACCGTGCCACAGACAAATTCACGCATAGTGCGCCCACGCGAGATACGGGCGATGAAGCCGCCTGTGAACGGAACATACGAAATATTCCATAGGATATAGAAGATGAACCATGAGCCCGACCACTCTCGCGGCTCAAAATTCCCGGCATCCGTCCAGAGCAGGTTCTGAGGCAAGCGGAAAAGGAATTCTCCCGCGACCTGCATAAGCATGTTGATCACATAAGTAAAAGGAGTGGCGCCAAGAATGAGCACCGCAAAGAGCAAGCCAAGGGTAATGTATCCATTGGATTCGCTGAGATACCGCATACCGCGCGCAAGGCCGGTGGACGTGCTGATGATGTAGGTGAGGATGAAGCAAAGCATGATCGAGAACTTGCCTGTCGCGCCCAATTCAATGCCGAAGAGGATCTGAAAAGCGTAGCTGATGGAGGCTACCCCAAGGCCGATCATCATGGATACGCCGCCGATAGTGCCGATGGCGGCGAGTACGTCCACAGCCTTGCTGACCAGGGTATCGTTGCAGCGCTCGCCAAGAAGGCCGTAGAGCCCGGTGGAAGTACGGAGAGGTTTATTATGGCGATAGGCCGCATACCCGATAGCCCATCCACCGACGGCGAACAGCGGCCAGCCGAATAGGCCCCAGTTCACTACGGAGAGCCGGATGGCCTCGGGGACGCCCCGAACGGTCCCAGCGCTCCCGGCATCCATGACTGTGGGGGCGGTGAACAGGTGATAGAGCGGCTCGGCAGCCCCGAAGATGACGAAACCTGTGCCGAGGGCTGCGCAAAACAGCATGGCGACCCATGCAAAGAAAGAGAATTCCGGCTTTTCGTCCGCCGCACCGAGCTTCACTGTTGCAAAACGGCTGCTGCAAGCCATCCAGACCGAGAAAAAGATGGCACTCGCTCCGGTAAGCAGGATGAGCCAGCTGAAATGCGCAATGATGAAACGCTGGATGGAACTGAAGGTCGCCCCGGCTCCGGAGGGATCGATGATGGCATAGGCGATAATGCATCCGTACAAGATGGCCACTGGCCAAAAAATCTTGTTGTCGTAGTTGCCAAGAATGCTGAACTTCTTTGGATCGTTGGCGCTTTCCATAAAAACTGCTCCTCAATTTTTGGGGGAATGCGTGGAACCTCCTTGAACGGCGTTGGTTGGGTCATGTGCGGAATCGCATAAAGCGATGCATGGAAACCTCCTTCGTACTGCGTAAAGGTGTTCATCAGGGGACAAGCAAAACATGTGTACACATAAATTTATTCAATAATTCTATCATATTGGCTATTAATGCGGTGTCATATATGAATGGAATTGATTTATATATGTACGCACGATAAATATATCACTATCTCTTTTTTTGCAAGCACACCTCACCAGAAAAAAGAGTTTTCTTTAGGGAGGATGCATATTAATATTTTTATATTTCAAATGATTAAATAAAATTTTAAAAAGAACTTGCTCTTGGCCCATCGTTAGGCTAGCATAGGCACATCATAAACAGAAATATCTTTCATATTTTAAATATATCTTTTAACATATTATAAAATAATACTTTTTTAGTTTAGCCGTTCCCGCATACCACTGTTTGCGGAAGGCTTCACAGTCCAGCAAGGAGGTCATATGGCACAGCGTTGGAAAAAAGCAGGTAGCCTCACCACCGGCGGGATGAGTCTCAACGTCTTCACGCAGGACGAGATGGACGCTATCCACCGGGCTACCCTTGAAGTGCTGGAGCATACGGGAGTGCTTATCGGCTCGCCCGAAGCCCGTGCGCTGCTTGTCGAGGCAGGTGCTTCCGTCATCGACGAGGACATCGTCAGATTCCCTCAGTGGATGGTTGCGGATGCCGTATCATGTGCGCCCGAAACCCTGCTCCTCGCAGGGCGCACCCCGGACCGTGACGTGGTGCTCGACAGCACGCGCGTCATGTTCACAAATTTCGGCGAGGCGGTGTACCTTATCGATCCCGATACCGGCGAGGTACGCAACACCACCAAAAAAGACGTCGAGAAGCTCACCCGTGTTGTGGACGCCCTCGACGTCATCCCGGTTTGCGAACGTATGGCAGGGGCGCAGGACTACCCCGAGCAGGTGGCTGAACTGCATAACTACGAAGCCCTGCTGATGAACACGACCAAGCATGTGTTCACAGGCGGCGGCAACGGAAAACTCACCCAATACATGATCGATATGGCGAAGGCCGCTGTGGGGGAGGAAAACTTTGAGGAACGCTGCCCAGTGACCTTCAATACCTGTCCGATCAGCCCGCTCAAACTGACGGCGGACGTATGCGAAGTCATCATGACGGCGGCCAGGAACGGCGCGACGGTCAACGTGCTCTCAATGGGAATGGCGGGGGGCTCCACTCCGGTGAACCTCGCCGGGGCATTGGTCGTGCACAACTGCGAAGCCCTCGCCGGGCTTGTCCTTGCGCAAACCACTCGGCGGGGCGCCAAGTTCATCTATGGAAGCTCCTCAACGGCAATGGATTTGCGCTACGGCGCGGCTGTAGTGGGTACGCCGGAACTGGCCGTGCTCAACGCCGGGGTCGCGGCTATGGCCCGCTATTACAAGCTGCCCTCCTGGGCGGCGGGCGGATAGGGGGACAGCAAATGCGGGGATGCCCAGAGCGGACATGAAAAGACGCTGACCGGACTGTTGCCGATGCTGGCAGGTGCCAACATCATTTATGGTCTCGGTATGCTGGAGATGGGAATGACCATCAGCTACAGCCAGCTCTTGATGGACGCCGAAATGGCCGAGATGATGCTTTTCAGCATGGATGGCATTGTTGTGAACGATGAAACGCTTTCCGTGGACGTGATCAAGGAGGTCGGCCCACGCAGTGATTTCCTCGCGCATATGAATACTTTTGAAAACATGTATATCCAATCAAAGCCCAAACTCATTGATCGCCTTACCCGTGACCGCTGGATCGAAGCGGGGCACCTCGACATGGAAAGCCGCGCGCTCATTGCCGCGAAGGAACTCCTCGCCACATGGGAACCGGAACCCCTCTCTGAGGAGGCATGTGCCCGTGTCAGGGCAGTGCTCAACGCCGCCGAACGTGACTACGGCGTGCCGGAAAGCCTGGAGTAAAAACAAAGAAGGAGAAGGCAACAGGCAATATTGTCTTCTCCTTCTTCGCGTACTGGGGCATACTTCTATTTCCGCCACTTCCCCTGCCATCTCCGGTGTCCTCGACAAGCGCGCACCTGAGGATCCTTCCTTCTTCCAGTCATGGCTTAGGGCTCAATAAACCCCTCATTCCTCAATACTTCACCCGCCCTATTTCCGTTACCTGCCGGAGCTTTTTCTTCCGGTAGAAAAGACGGTACCGGACAGGAAGCACCCAACACCCACCCAGATGAACAGGAACACCAGCAGCTTGCTCGCCGATATGGGTTCGCGCATGACGAATGCGCCGAGCATGAAAACCGTAGTCGGCAAAATGTATTGCATGATGCCCAGCGAGATCATCGGCACGCTGCGGATGCCGAGGCTCAGGCCCAATTGGGGAATGGCGGAGACGAATCCGCAGCCGATGAGTATTGAGGTGGAGAGGACCCCGCAGCCGATGAGCAGCAGATCCATGTATGCGCCTCCTGCGAGGAAATGCCCTTCCCCTCTTTCTCCCAGCCAGATCAGGTAACCCCACAGGAACGGCGCGGAAAACAGCAGCTCCATGAGCATACCGGGAGCGGCTCCGACCGTGGCGCGTTTGCGAAAGAACGCAAACAACGCCGCGGAAAGGGCCACATTCAGTGAGGCCCACGGGACGGCTCCATATCCCATCAGCAGAATAAGCACGCCGATCCCTGCGAAGATGATGCCCATCCATTGCAGGCGGCCCGGACGCTCCCTGAAAAACAGAAAGCCCAGTATCGTGCTGATCATAGGGACGATGTAGTGTCCCATGCTGCATTCGAGCACCTTGCCGTTGGTGACGGCCCATATGTATATCCACCAGTTCCAGAGATGGGCGAGGCTGCATAAACCGATAAACGCGATCTCGCGCCGATCCCTGATCGCGCGGAAAAACGCGGGAAACTGCCCCTTCCACACCATGAAGGCGGCGATGATCAGGCTTCCCCAAAGCGAGCGGTGGCTGACCATTTCGAGGGCCGAAACCCCGTGCAGCAGATTCCAGTACAGCGGGCTCAGGCCGAAGGACAGGTACACGCCGAAAAGGATGCCCATGCCTTGCCTTTGAGAGAGGCCGCCCGCAGCAGTGCGGGGTGAACGGTGTTCCATCGTTCCCTCCTTTGAAGGCAAATCCGGGCCGTGCGTTCCGAAAACGACGGCCCGGCGGACAAAAAGAGAGCCAGCGGGGGAAACCAGCCCTCTTTCCGTTGGGGACAGAGATCAGACGTTGCGGATTCCGGCGTATTTGGCGAAAAGGGCCTCGGTTTTTTTCACGTCGGTCAACGACAACAGATCAAAAAGATCGTCCGCAGCCTCATGCGAAAGCAGGTGTTCCCGTTCGGCGGCTTCACGGCAGGTAATATTGTGTTCGTACGCCAGATTGGCCACACGGCTGCCGATCTTGTAGCCGAAGAGCGCACTTACCATCGTCGCCAGCGAGGTCGAGCGTTCGGCCGTATGGAGGCATTTTTCGGCATTGGCGGAAAGGCCGTTCACACACTTGTCCGCGAAGAGCACCATGCTGCGGCTCAGGATGTCGATACTGTTGAGGATGCTGCGGATCGGCACGGCGGAGGAGGCGCCGAGGTCCAGTTCCCCGGAGAAGGCTCCGAAGCCCACGCCCGCCTGATTGCCCGCTACGCGGTGGCAGGCCAGAATCATCACTTCCGTCATGACCGGGTTGATCTTGCCGGGCATGATGGATGAGCCGGGCTGCACTGCGGGGATGACGATGTCCCCGAATCCCGCGCGAGGGCCGGAACCCATCAGGCGGATATCGAGGGCCGCCTTCGCCGCCACGGTGGCGAGAGCTTGCAGGTGCGCGTGCAGGATGATGAAGGAGTCGGAAGCCTGAAGGCCGTCGAACAGATTGGCGTCACGGCGAATCTCACGCCCGCAGACGGCTGAAAGGTTCTTGTAGATATGCTCCGAGAAGCCGGGCATACATCCCATGCCCGTACCCACGGCAGTGGCGCCGAGCACGCCGGTGGACCAGCGCGCCCGTTCCCTTTCCAGCAACAGCCGATTCCGACGTATTCCCGCAGCATAACCGGAAAATTCTTGCCCCAGCGTGATCGGTACGGCATCCTGCAAACAGGTACGTCCCATCTTGACCACATCGGCGAACTCTACGGCCTTGGCGTCCAGAGCCGCCTCAAGGTGCGCAGCGGCCTTGAGAACCCGGCCCACTTCATTATGGATGGCGATCCCCTTGGCGGTCGGCACCACGTCGTTGGAGGACTGGCACATGTTGACGTGGGTATTGGGATGAACCTGATCAGAGCCCTTGTATCCGGTAAGAATCTCATTGGCCCGGTTCGCCAGCACTTCGTTGGCGGCCATATTGAAGGGGGTACCCGATCCCCGGAAAATACACAGGGGAAAATCGGCATTGAAGGCTCCGTCCGCCATTTCGTCGCAGGCCCGCATGATGGCATCCGCCTTGCCCGCATCGAGCGCGCCGATTTCCTTATTAGTCAGGGCGCACGCCTTCTTCACTTGGGCGACGGCCTTGATGAAGGCCGGATAAGCTGACAGCGGATCGTCAGTAATGGCAAGACATTGTCGGTTACGTTCCGTCTGAATGCCGTAATAGACTTCATCGGGCAACAGCATTTCACCGAGCGCGTCGGTTTCCTTACGCATGAACGTTCTCCTCAAGTGGCAAATAATCGTTGAGGCTCCGTCAGCCGATGGAGCGCATCCCGCCATATTTTTTCAGCAGGGCAACGCTCCCGGCACGGTGTGCGAGCGCTTCCACGTCGAAAAGCTCCTCCGCCGCATCCTCGGGGATGAGTTTTTCGCGAAGGGCCGCTTCCTTGCAGGTGATGCCCTCCCTGTAGGCTATCCTGGCGATGCGGCTTCCGGTTTCATAGCCATACAACGTGCTGACGATGGTGGCGAGAGATGTGGATTCCTCGGCGTAACGGCGGCACACCGCCTCGTTGGCGACAATACCCTCGACGCATTTTTCGCTGAACAGGGCGAAGCCGTTGCCGATCATTTCCAGAGACTGCAACAAGGCGAAGAAGCTGACCGTGGCGTTGCTGGCCAGATCGAGATCGCTTGCGGAGGCGTTCATAGTGATCGCCCAGTCGTTTGCTGCCACCTGATGCATGATCTGGACGACAAGGTCGCACATGAAAGGATTGATCTTGCCGGGCATAATGGAAGAACCGGGGGCCACGGCAGGCAGACGGATTTCGCCGAACCCCGACCGGGGACCAGAGGACAGCAGGCGGAAATCGTTGGCGATCTTTCCGGTGGAACAGGCGAGTACCTTGAGTGCGCCTGACAATGTGAGAAGGCCGTCGGCATTCTGCATGGCGTCGAACAGCCCCGCATCGGAGACGGGGCTCCCCTCCGGCGTATCCGGCAAGCGCATTTCGAAGCCGACAATGGCGCTCAGGTGCGGATAGACGGCCTCCACATAGCCGGGCAGCACGCCGAGCCCCGTTCCGATGACCGTGCCGCCGAGCACGCCGACGCGGAAGCCCTCGCGCAAGGCTTCAAGGCGTTCCCGGCTGCGGCGGATGACCCCGTGGAACCCGGCGAACACCTGGCCGAGCGTCATGGGCACGCCGTCCTGAAGGCAGGTCCGGCCCAGACGCACCACGCCTCCGAACTCTTTGGACTTGCGGGCGAAGCTGTTTTCGAGCGCGGCCACGCCTTCCAGCGCGCGGCCCGTCTCGCGGTACAGAACGATATTCTCCGCCGTGGGGTAGACGTCGTTGGAGGACTGGCACATGTTGACGTGCGTATTGGGATGGACCTGCTCGTATCCCTTGTGCCCCGTGAGCAGTTCGTTGGCCCTGTTGGCGATGACCTCGTTGAGGTTCATGTTGATGGAAGTGCCGCCGCCGCGCCAGATGTTGACGGGAAACTGCCCTTCCATCCGGCCTTCAAGGATGTCGTCGCAGGCGCGGGCAATGGCGCCGGCCTTATCTGCACCGAGCGCGCCGATGTCCCGGTTCGCCAGCGCGCAGGCCTTCTTGATTTCCGCCAGCGCGCGAACCACGGCGGGATAGTCGTTGAAGGTTTTGTCCGTCACATCGAAATTCGAGAGGGAACGGAACGCCTGAATGCCGTAATACGCCCCGTCCGGCAACGGCATTTCGCCAAGGGCATCTTTTTCTATACGCATGGGCTTGGTATCCTGCTGAAAGGGAATGAAGGGGGCACCCCCTGCACATTAGAGCACAAAAGGCTCGTCCCACATCTTGACGGTGGTCCCGAGGCCCTTTTCCCGCGCATTGGCAAGGAGAAGGGAACCGAGGGCCACATCCTGCACGCCGAGGCCGACGGTGTTCACGTAAATGATCTCGTCGTCCGATTCGCGGCCGGGGCGGTCGCCGACGACCACAGCCCCGATCTCGGCGGTGATGTCCTCATCCTTGAGCTTCCCGGCGAAAAACATGTGCGCGAGGCTCGACACGTCGCGGTGCTTGATCTGTTCCCAATCGTCGACATACCGCTTGTCCGCCGCTGAAATGACCTCATACTCGCATTCGTTGCCGCCCACGTGGATGTAAAGCATCCCCGGCTCCAGATGGCGCCGCAACAGCAGGGGCTCGGTGCTTCCCGTGGCGGTCACGACGATGTCCGCGCCCTTGACGGTTTCGTCGACCGTGGCGCAGACGGCAACCTTCCTGCCCGTGCGTTTTTCCATATGCCGGGCGAAGTTCTCGGCCTGCGCGCGATTCACATCGTAGATGCGGATTTCCCGCGTCTGCGGGCGGGCCACGAGCAGCGCCATGAGCTGCGTCCGTCCCTGGAACCCGCCGCCTACGATGGCGATCGTCCGGGTATCCTCCTTGGCGAGGTGCAGGGCCGCCGCCCCCATGTTGGCCCCGGTGCGGATGGCGCTCAGAAGCACGCCGTCCATGATCGCCACCGGGTAGAGCGTGACGGGATCGTTGATGATCACCAGCGCCGCCACTTTGGGCATACCCGGCGCGCGGACGCCTTCGGGGGAGACGGCGATCCACTTGATGCCCCCAGTG
>OAWD01000845.1_pt1 | contig 16473 bp, 14 predicted proteins | sample 1495361 | NCBI WGS metagenome assembly OAWD01 (sample SAMEA2580130, study PRJEB22360) | human gut metagenome | biome: human gut; feature: human-associated habitat; material: faeces | place: Denmark | collected 2008/2010 | reverse complement strand
CGCGGTCCTGGGCGTAGGTGGGCTCGTCGCACACCAGCACCTGGCAGTCGTAGGCCAGCAGGGCGGCCACCCCCAGCCGCCGCTGCTGGCCCTGGCTGAGCATATAGGGGGACAGGCGGCGGAAGCGCCAGAGCTGGATCCGGCGGAGCACCTCCTCGGCCCCGGCGGCGGGATCGCCCGCCCCGGCGCTGTGGCGCAGGCTGACCGTCACCTCGTCCAGAACGGTGTCCGCTACGAACTGGTCCTGGGGACTCTGGGTGACGAAGCCCATGCGGCCGGTCAGCCGGCGGCGGTGCCTGGACAGCTCCGTTCCCTCCAGCCGGGCGGAGCCCTGATAGCGGTAAAGGCCGCTGAGGGCGCCGAACAGGGTGCTCTTGCCGCTGCCGCTGGGGCCTACGATGGCGTGGATGCGCCCCCGGAAGAAGTCGGCGTTCACGTCCCGCAGCACCTCGCGCCCATCCTGGGAGACCCGCAGGCCACGCAGAGAGAGCACCACCTCCTCCGGCCCGGTCTTGACCGGCCGGGCGGCCTGGTAGGGGCAGCCGGGGACGCTGACGCCCCGCTCCGCCCACGCCTGAGGGGAGAGGGCGCTGGGGGCATAGGCGGCGCCGTCCAGCGTGCCGTCCTGGGCCATGAGGCGGATCTCGTCGGCGATGGACAGCCAGTGATCCAGCCGGTGGTCGATGGCCAGAATGCCGGTGCCGCATTCCCGGTGGAGCCGGGCGAGCTGCCCGCAGAGGAGGGCGGCGGTTTGGTCGTCCAAATTGGCGAAGGGCTCGTCCAGCAGGACCCAGGCCGGCCGCAGGGCGGCCAGACAGGCCAGCGCGGCCCGCTGCTTCTCCCCGCCGGACAGGGAGCGGAGGGGGCGGCGGCGCAGGTGGGCGATGCCGCAGAAGTCCAGGGCGGCGCTCAGCCGCTCCTCCATCTCCGCCCGGGGCACCCGCCGGTTCTCCAGACAGAAGAACAGCTCGTTCTCCACCGTGTCCATACAGAACTGGAGCTCCGGGTTTTGAAACAGCATGCCCACCAGGGTGCACCGCTCCCCCGGCCCCAGGGCGGCGGGCTCCTGTCCCTCCACCCGCACCGTGCCCCCCTGGAGGAACCCGGCGTTCTGGGGATAGATCCCCGCCGCCAGATAGAGCAGGGTGCTCTTGCCGCAGCCGGAGGGGCCGGTGAGGACGGTGATGCGGCTCCGGTCAAAGGAGGCGCTGACCTCGTCCAGCACCGGGCGCTTGCTCTGCTCCAGGTAGCGGAAGGTGACGCGCTCCAGGGTGATGCGGCCCACCTCAGACGGGGAGGAAGTCATTGGTGTACTCGGTGGGGCGGCGGCGGTCGTAGTAGCCGTTGGCCACCAGCCAGTTGGCCATCCGCTCCCAGCGCTCCGGGCGGATGGCGCCCCAGTGGCCCCGCTGATCCAGCAGCAGGGGGGCCAGGTGCCTCTGGCTGCGCACCAGCATGGCCTCGGACACGGCGGGCAGGCCGTCCTTCACCGCCAGGACGGCGCCCTCCGGATCGCGGGCCGCCTCCTGATAGCCCCGGTCCAGAGCGGCCAGGAAGGCCCGTACCTCGGCGGGGCGGTCCCGCAGAACCTGGTGCGTGGCGGCGATGGCGGGGGCGCAGAAGTCGAAGAGGGGATCCACGTCGGCCAGATTGATGAAGTTGATCTCTTTGCCCGCCGCGATAAGCTCCTCGTTCTCCCAGTTGGCGTAGACCCAGGTGGCGTCGGCCGCGGCGCCCAGGGTGGATACGATGTCGCCCACGTCCATGGGCACCAGCTCCACCTTGCCGTAGTCGCCGCCGTCCAGGCGCACGGCCTCGCCGATCACGCCGTGGAACCAGCGGGGGGCCCAGTGGGTAAGGCGCTTGCCCTCCAGATGCCGGGGGGAGGTGATGCCGCTCTCCTTCAGGGAGACGATGCCGGAGTCGGAACGCTGGGTGAGGACGGCCACGCCGGTGAGCTCCACCCCGCGGGACATGCAGTCCAGCATGGAAATCTGGGGGCCCAGCACGAAATCGGCGCCGTGGAGATCCATAACGCCGTGAACCTCGCCGTCGATGTGCACCTCCAGGCCCGCCTCCGCGAAGTAGCCCCGCTTCTCCGCCAGCAGAAAGCCGGTGTGATTGGTATTTGCAAACCAGTCCAGAACCACATTCAGTTTACCCATTGCTTATTCCTCCTCATCGTCGATGGATACCGGGGCAAGCCGGGCGCCCACGGCGTAGCTGCGCAGTACCCCCGTCCGGGCCAGGCCGTCGCAGGCCAGCTTGGCGATGACGCCGGAGAAGACCACGGCGCTGGCAAAGCGGACGGCCAACTGGGCGGCCAGCATGGTGGGGGCCAGCAGATAGTAGCTCAGGTAGTACAGCTCGTAGCAGAAGATGCACACGGCGGCAAAGACGCCGGACAGGGCCATGGAGAGCAGGTTGTACTTCCGGTAGCGGAATACGGCGAAACCCAGCTCGCACCCGACGCCCTGGATGAAGCCGGTGAGCACCACGGTGGCGCCGCCGGAGTTGCCCATGAGCAGCTCGATGGCGGAGGCCAGCACCTCGGTGATGAGGGCCGCGCCGGGCTTGCGGATGATGTAGGCGGCAATGGTGGCAGCCATAAACCACACGCCGTAGATGAGTTCAAAGCCGAAGGCCGACAGGCCCAGGGGGGTGAGGGCCACCGAAATGGCGGTGCCGCCGTAAAACACGGCCATGTAGACCACCGCGAACAGCACACCCAGTATGGCCATCATGACCACGTCCTTGAGTTTCCAGGGTTCTCGTCTCATTCTTGCAGATACCTCCGTTTTAGGCAAAAGTAAAAGCCGCACAGCCTTCGCTGAGCGACTTTGCAAAAAACGGAAAAACGGCGTGAACCGCGCTCCCTACGATGGCATTACCCAACAGGTTCCATGGGTCATAGGCAGAACAGCCTAACTCTCAGCCGGATTCCATCCGGCCCCCCAGCATTTAGTTGTGCAGACTTTTCTGTGGCAACTATAGCACGCCTTTCCGCAAATTGCAAGGGCGGATTTCAGACCCAGTGGCGGGGCCAGCGGTCCCAGTAGGCCCGGTAGGTGGGCCACGTGCCGTTCAAATCCATCTGGTACATACGGAAGATGACCAGTCGGTTTTTCGGCTGCCACAGCTCCTCGTAGGAGTAGCGGTAGGTCATGCCGATGCGCTCCATGACCGCCCCGCTCTTGGGATTGTCCGCGTCGTGGGTGGCCGTGAGGAAGGGCAGGCCGTCGGCGCGCAGGCGCTCCACCACCGCAGCGGCGGCCTCAGTCATGTAGCCGCGGCCCCAGGATGGCCGGGCCAGGGCGTAGCCCAGATCATGGCTCTCCCCGTCGTCCACATGGAGGTAGCCGATGGGGCGGTCGTTCTCCCGCAGGCAGACGGCGTAGCGGCAGCCGGAGGGACGGCGGTAGTAGTCCAGGTAGTGCTCCTCCGGATATTTGGCGGCGTCCGCCTCGGTCTCCAGCGGGAACCAAGGCAGGAAGGTGTTAACCTCCCGGTCGCGCATCAGGGAAAACAGCGGCTCCACATCCGCCGGGGTAAACCGGCGGAGCACCAGACGTTCGGTCTCCAGACGGGGGGTGTTGGCGGGCATGGGACATTCCTCCTTTTTACCCAGCATAGCACGCCCCAGACCATGCCGCAACTGCCGCTTGACTTTCCGCCGGGGCTGGGGTACTCTGAACAGTACGCACGGAAAGAGAGGACACGCCATGACCTACCCCGAATTCAAAGCCAGATACGCCCTCACCCCCGATCCCCAGCAGGAGGCGGCCATCCTCCGGGCCGAGGGGCCCACCCTGCTGCTGGCGGTGCCGGGCAGCGGCAAGACCACCACCCTGGTGACCCGGCTGGGCTATCTCATCCACTGCCTGGGGGTGGAGCCGGGGCGCATCCTCACCGTCACCTACACTGTAGCCGCCGCCGGGGACATGAAGCGGCGCTTTGCCGCCCTCTTTGGGGAGGCGCACGCCGGCGCGCTGGCCTTCCGCACCATCAACGGCATCTGCCAGTCCATCATCTCCTACTACGCCTGGGCCAAGGGGGCAGAGCCCTTCGCCCTGTGGACGAACGAGGGGGAGCTGAACGCCCTGGTGCGCTGGCTGATGCAGTCCCACGGGGCCGAGTGGCCGGGGGAGCAGGAGGTGAAGGAGGTGCGCACCCGCATCACCTGCTGCAAGAACGGGATGCTGCGGGACGAGGAGGTGCGGGCCATTGAGATGGACGGGGTGGATTTTCCCGCGGTCTACTTCGGTTACCGGGAGTACCTGGAGCGCAACCGCCGCATGGACTACGACGATCAGATGGTCTTTGCCCTGCGGATTCTCCGCCGGTATCCCGACATCCTGGCCCACTTCCAGAGCAAATACCCCTACCTCTGCGTGGACGAGGCCCAGGACACTTCCAAAATCCAGCACGCCATCCTCCGCCTGCTGGCCGCCCGGAGCCGCAACCTGTTCATGGTGGGGGACGAGGATCAGAGCATCTACGGCTTCCGGGCCGCCTGGCCCCAGGCGCTGATGGAGTTCCGGCAGATCTACCCGGAGGGGGAGGTGCTGCTGATGGAGACCAACTACCGCTCCGCCGGGGCCATCGTGGAGAAGGCGGACGCCTTCATCCAGCGCAACGGCAGCCGCCACCCCACGTGCCCTCTATTTGCTCTTCCACCCAGCCAACCGGCAGCCGCCACCCCAAGCACAGGCGGGCCAGCCGCCCCCAGGGGGAGCCGGTGCGCCACGTAAATCTCAACGACTTCGGGCAGCAGGCCCACTATCTGGCCCAGGCGGCGGCGGACTGCACGGAGTCCACCGCCGTGCTCTACCGCAACAACGACAGCGCCCTGCCCCTCATCGACCTGCTGGAGCGCCGGGGCGTCCCCTACGCCTGCCGCCAGCGGGAGAGCTTCTTCTTCACCAGCCCGGCGGTGCGGGATCTCACCGACGTGCTCCGCTTTGCCTTAGATGGCACGGATCGGGAGCGGTTTCTGCGGATTTACTACAAGCTGGAGGTGCGCGTCAAGCGGAGCGTCCTCCAGGAGAAGCTACGCCGGGTGCCGGAGGGGGCACCGGTGCTGGACGCCCTCATCGACGGGGGCGGCTTCGAGCCCTGGCAGACGGGGCGGCTCAAGGCCCTGCGTACCCACCTGTCCAAGCTGCCTCAGCTCTCCAGCTTTGCCGCCCTTCAGCGCATCGTCAAGTACATGGGCTATGGGGACTACCTGTCCAGCCAGGGGGGCGACAAGAGCCGGGTGGAGCTGCTGCTGGCCCTGGCCCGGCAGGAGCCGGGGGTGGAGGGCTTTCTCCGCCGCCTGGAGGCGCTGCGGGACACGGTGGAGACGGGGAGCGGCGACCCGGCCTGCCCCTTTGTGCTCTCCACCATCCACGCCAGCAAGGGTCTGGAGTACGACCGGGTGTTCCTCATCGACGCGGTGGACGGCATTTTCCCATCGGTGAATCCCCGGAAGGGGAACGACCTGTCCGACGAGGAGCGGGCGGCCCTGGAGGAGGAGCGGCGGCTCTTCTACGTGGGGGCCACCCGGGCCCGGCGGCAGCTTGTTCTGCTCACCTGTGACAACCGCTTTGGCGAGCCGTCGCCCCCGGCCTCCTTCGTGGGGCAGTTTCTGGGCACGCCGGAGTGGGCGTCCCAGAGGCCCAGGACTCCGGGCAAGGCCCCGGCGGAGCCTGACGCCGCCGCGGTGGCGGCGTGGGAGAAGGACTACCTGCCCGGCACGGCGGTGGTGCACCGGGCCTTCGGGCCCGGCATGGTGGTGAGCCGCTCCGGCGCGGTGGCGGTGATCGCCTTCGACGAGGTTGGCACCAAAAAGGTGGAGCTGACCGCCTGCCTGCGGAAGCGGCTGCTCCGGCTGGCCTCCGCCCCGGGCTTCTGAGGACCTGTTACCAAATTTTCACCATTTGAAACCGCGTAGGGGTTTCCCTTCGGGCTGTGGGGGTGTTATCATGACGGCATAACGGCCCGAAGGAGGAATACCGCTGTGAACCACACGTCCATAACGGGGCTGGCCTGTCTGCTGGCCGTTGCCCTTACCGCCTGCGCGGGAGGCGGAGAGCCGCCGGCACCGTCCGGCAGCCCCGCGCCCGCCCCCCTGGAAGCTCTGAAAGAACCCGCCAACTCCATGCCCGTTTCGCCGCCACTGTCCCCCACGCCTGTGTCGGCCGAGGCCCTGGCGGCCTACCGGGCCCTGCTGGCAGGGGAGCCGGGGGCGCTGGATCGCCCGCCGGAGGGGCTGGAGCTGCACCAGGTCACCCTGCCCCCGGCGGAGGAGCTGGAGTATGTGCTGCTGGATCTGGACGGGGACGGCGGGGCGGAGCTGGTGGTGCAGATGGTGGCTCAGCCCCAACAGTTCAACGCCGTGTTCCACTATGGGGACGGGGAGCTGAGCTGCTGGCAGTACGACATCGTGGAGATGAGCTGCCGGGACTACCCCCTGGAGGACGGCGCCATGGTACGGCAGTATGACACGGGCACCGGGCCCAATCGGTATTCCCACCTCTACACGGTGTTCCGCTATCTGCCCGATGGGGAGACGGAGGAGTGCGCCTCCCTGGCGGTACACCAGGATACGCAGGAGGATGGCACGGAGGTATTCACCTATCTGGTGGACGACGCGGAGGTGGATCAGGACACCTTTGCGGCGGAGTTTGAGGAACTGGTGGGGAGCCGGCTTCTGTCTCTGGAGGACTGGATTCCGGCTACGGAGCGGCCCGGCTGAAAAACGAACGCGGCCCGTCGGTCATTGACCGATGGGCCGCATTTTGTCTGCTTGACTTACCCGTTGAGAGAGTCCAGAATACGGTCTCTGAGCTGGAAGAGCGGTTCCAGAGAGCTGTCCTTGAGGGCGGACTTGAGGGAGACCACGGGCTCAAGCACCTGGAAACCCTTCAGCTCACCCAGCATCTCACGCATCAGCTTGCCGCTGACCGGAGCCCAGGAGCCGTTCTCCACCAAGGCCACCGTGCGGTTTTGCAGGCCAAGGGCCTTCATGTCATGGAGGAAGGTGGCCATGGCGGGATAGACCCCGTTGTTATAGGTGGGGGCGGCCAGCACCAGGTGGCTGCACCGAAAGACCTCGGAGATAAGGGTGGAGACATGGGTGGAGGAAATGTCGTGCATGGCGATGTTCTTTACCCCGCCGTCAGCCAGACCCGCAGCCAGAAGGTTGACAGCGTTCTCGGTGTCGCCGTACATGGAGGCGTACAGCACCGCAACGGCCCGCTCCTCCGGCTCGTAGCGGCTCCACTTGTCGTACTTGTCCAGAAGGTAGTCCAGATTGCTGCGCCAGATGGGGCCGTGGAGGGGGCAGATCATGGCAATGTCCAGTCCGGAGAGCTTCTTCAGCGCGGCCTGCACCTGGAGGCCGTACTTGCCCACGATATTGCCGTAATAGCGGCGGGCGTCGTCCAGCCAGTCCCGGTCGAAGTTCAGCTCGTCGTTAAACAGATTGCCGCCCGTGGCGCCGAAGGAGCCGAAAGCGTCGGCGGAGAAGAGAAGCTTCTCGCTGGACTCATAGGTCATCATGACCTCCGGCCAGTGGACCATGGGAGTCATATGGAATTGGAGGGTATGCCCGCCCAGGGAGAGGGTATCCCCTTCCTTGACGGTGACGGTGCGCCCGTCCAGGGGGAAATCATAGAATTGCCCCATAAAGGCGAAGGTCTTGGCGTTGCCCACCAGTTTGAGAGTGGGGAAGCGGAGCAGCAGCGTCTCAATGCTGGCGCAGTGGTCGGGCTCCATGTGGTTGATCACCAGGTAGTCCAGCGGGCGGCCGTCCAGGGTGTGGAGCACGTTCTCCAGGAACTGGCGGGAGATGGAGGAGTCCACGGTGTCCACCACGGCGGTCTGCTCGTCCAGGATCAAATAGGAGTTGTAAGAGACGCCGCGGGTGATGGGAAAGAGGTTCTCGAACAGGGCCAGCCGGCGGTCGCTTCCGCCCACCCACCAGACCTGCTCTGTCAGCTTGCGGGTACAATACATATGGCATTCTCCTTTGAAACGGGGCCTGGCGCCAGTGCGGGAAAGCCCGGCGGGACCAGGCGAAATCTGTCTTTTCCAATCCATTATCATAGCAGACCTGCGATACTCCGTCAAGGGTACAGACGGAGAGGAATGGCCGGAAAACACAAGATTTATGGGGGGTCTTCACAAAAAAAGTTAGATTCCTCTTTCCAAACAGGAATCAACCGTCACCGGGACCTCCAACCGTCCGAAATAGTCCCCCGTATCCTGGACGGAGAGCTCGTCCAGCAGCAGCTCTCCGTAGGCGCTGCCGGTGGGGCGCAGGCTCCGGCTCGCCAGAAAGGCGTGGAGTCCTGCCCAAGCCCGCTCGAAATCGTCTGGAATGCTTCGTCCATAGGCGACGGCGTACCGCCCAGCCGGCTTCCATGCGTTGCCCCGCCGGCCGCCGGTTTTAAAATAGAAGCGGTAGACCCAGCCGCCGCCGGACGGTGTGGCCAGAACTCCGGCGGGGTAGCCTGCGTGGATTCCCTTCCCGGCGGCGTATTCGTAGGCGAAGCTCTCGCTCTCCTCGTCGCTCATCCCCTCCGGCGGAGGGGGACAGAGAAAAATGCGCTCCCGTGGGCGCTCCTCCACCAGCACCTCGCCGTCGGCGTGGGCCAAGGCCTCCCGGGCCAGGGAGGCCCGCAGCTTCATGATTTCGCTGGTCTCCCGCAGGCGGGCGATCTCGGCCTGGATGCGCTCCTCCTGCCGGGCAAAGAGGGCGAGCATCCGCTCCGGCGTGCGGCCGGCGGAGTAGTGCCGGATATCCTCCAGCCCCACCTCCAGCAGCCGGAGGGAGCCGATCAGATAGGCGGAGTTGAGCTGGTGCCGGGCGTAATAGCGGTAGTTGTTCTCCCCCCGCTGCTCCGGGCAGAGCAGACCGATGCGGTCGTAGAAGCGCAGGTTGTCCCGGCTGATGCCCGTCAGGCGGGAGAACTCCAGGATGGAGAGCTTTTTCTTCTGATTCATGGCGGGCCTCCGGCTCTCTTAATTTTTTCTTGACATTGAAGTCGCTCTAAGGTTTATGATACCTCTTGCCGGTAAAAAAAGCAAGACGGCAAAGGAGGCCCTCATGAAATACCTGCGATCCTTTTACAAGCGGCACCGGGGTATGGCGGCGCTGGCCCTGCTCCTTCTGCTGGGCCAGGTGGTGGGCACGCTGCTCATCCCGGCCCTGATTGCCAACGTGGTGGACCTGGGCATTTTGCCTGGGAATATGGATGCCATTCTCCGCACAGGCGGGCAGATGCTGGCCGTGGCCCTGCTGTCGGCGGCGGGGGCCGCCGGGAGCTGGGTGACCGCCGATCTGGGCGCCCGCTTCGGTTTTGAAATGCGCTCCCTGCTCCTGCGCAAGAGCCAGGAGCTCTCCCTCCATCAGTTCGATGAGGTGGGCGTTTCATCTATGATCACCCGCACCACCTCCGACATCACCAACCTGCAGCAGACCATGGGGATGGTGCTCCAGATGGTGGTGCCCGCTCCCCTCATTGTAGGCGCGTCCATCGTGATGACGGCCATGGTCACCCCGGTCATGGCCATCATACAGGTGGGCTTTATGGCGGCGCTGGCGGCGCTGGCCGCCGTGGTGCTCCGAAAGTCCAACGCCCTCTCCCGCAGCATCCAGGTGCGCCTGGACCGCATCAACCGTGTGGTGCGGGAGGCGGTCACCGGCGTACGGGTGATCCGGGCCTTCGGCAACGAGGCCTATGAGGAGGCCCGCTCCGGCGACGCCTACCGCTCCTATGCCGACAACATGATCCGCCTGAACCGGCTCTTTGCCGTGGCTATTCCGGTGGTGTGGATGCTCATGGGCGCCCTCATGGCCGTGGTGCTGTGGGCGGGCGGCGTGCTCACCCTGGGCGGAGGCATGGAGGTGGGGCAGATCACCGCCGTCACCGAGTACTCCATCCTGACCATGGGCTACCTGCTCATGGCGGTGTCGGTGCTCACCACGCTGCCCAAGGCCAGGGCCTGCCTGGCCCGCCTCACCGCCCTGCTGGATACCCGGCCCGACGTGGAGGACGGGGCCGCTTCCGACACTGTGGCCGGGCCCGACCGCCCGGCGGTGGAGTTTGACCACGTGAGCTTCTCTTACCTAGGGGCGGAGGAGCCTGTGCTCCGGGATATCTCCTTCACCCTGTATCCAGGCCAGACCGCCGCCGTGATCGGCAGCACCGGCTCGGGCAAGAGCACCCTGGCCGATCTGCTGCTGCGGCTCCACGATGTGGGGGAGGGGGCCATCCGCGTGGGCGGCGTCGATGTGCGCGCCCTCACCCAGCAGGAGCTGCGGGAGCGCATCGGCTGCGTCCCCCAGAAGGCGTTCCTGTTCAGCGGCACCATCGCGGAGAATCTGCGCATGGGCCGGCCGAACGCTACGGACGAGGCGCTGTGGCGGGCCCTGGGCATTGCCCAGGCCGCCGACTTTGTGGAGCGGCTCCCTTTAGGGCTGGATGCCCCGGTGGCCCAGGGGGGCACCAACTTCTCCGGCGGTCAGCGGCAGCGGCTGTCCATCGCCCGGGCGCTGGTGAAGGATGCCGGGGTGCTCCTCTTTGACGACAGCTTTTCCGCCCTGGACGTGAAGACCGACGCCGCCCTCCGCCGTGCCCTGCGGGAGCAGGTGGTGCGCCCCGCCAAGCTCATCGTGGCCCAGCGGGTGAGCACCATCCTGGACGCCGACCTGATTCTAGTGCTGGACGAGGGGCGGCTGGTGGGCGCCGGCACCCACGGGGAGCTGCTGGAGACCTGCCCAGTCTACCGGGCCATCGCGGACAGTCAGATGCAGAGAGAGGGGGCGTGAGTATGGCACGCAGAAAGAAAACCGAAAAGCGGGAGCTCTCCCATGAGGACATCCCCCGCAACACCAGGGCCACCGCCCGGCGGCTGCTGGGCCGGATGGCCCGCCAGTGGTGGAAGCTGCTGCTGGTGGCCGGGGCAGCGCTGCTCAGCTCCGCCTCCTTCACCGCCATTCCCCTGGCGGTTGGAATGGGCATCGACCGGCTGGTGGACGCCATCCGGGCCTTTGACGGCTCCGCCGGCGTGGTGGAGACCGCCGCCGGAGCCCTGGGGCTGCCCGTGCTGCTGGTGGCCGCCGCGGCGCTGTTCAGCAGCCTGATGTCCTATGTGCAGCAGTATATCATCGCCACCGTGGGGGAGGAGCTCACCCTCTCCCTGCGCCAGGACGTCAGCGCCAAGCTCAACCGCCTGCCCCTGCGCTACTTTGACGGACACAAGACCGGCGACATCATGAGCCGGGTCACCAACGATCTGGAAAAGGTGTCCTCCGTGATGCAGGTGGGACTGATGCAGTTGGTGTCATCGGTGTTTACCATTGCTCTGGCTGCGGCGGCCATGGTGATGCTCAGTCCCAGGCTCTTTCTGGTGGTGCTGGTCTCCCTGGCCCTCAGCATGACGGCCACCGGCTACGTCTCCGCCCTGGCCCAGCGGGCCTACGGCGGCAATATGGCGGCCATGGGGGCGCTGACCGGCAAGGTGGAGGAGCTGTACGCGGGCAACCGGGTGGTCAAGGTGTTCAACCGGCAGGCGGCCATGCTGGAGGAGGCGGAGGCCCTCAACGAGGCCCAGTTCCGCGCCCAGCGCCGGGCCCAGTTCGCCGACTACGCCATCTACCCCGCCATCCGCGTGCTGGGACAGCTTGGCTTCATCGCCACCGCCGTCCTGGGCGGGGCTATCACCCTGGGCACTGTGCAGGCCTTTTTGCAGTATGTCAACCAGATCGCCGAGCCGGTGACCGAGGCCTCCTATGTCATCACCTCCCTCCAGGCCGCCATCGCGGGGGCCGAGCGGGTGTTCGCCCTGCTGGACGAGGAGGAGGAGCGGCCCGATGCGGCGGGGGATGCCTCCGTGATCACGCAGGGCCACGTGGAGTTTCGCCATGTGCGCTTCGGCTACACACCGGAGCGCACCCTGATCCACGACCTGAACCTGGAGGTGCGCCCCAACGAGATGGTGGCCATCGTGGGCCCCACCGGCGGCGGCAAGACCACCCTGGTCAACCTGCTGATGCGCTTCTACGAGCTGGACGGCGGCTCCATCTCCATCGACGGGCAGGACATCACCGCCCTGCCCCGGGGGGAGCTGCGGCGGCGCATCGGCATGGTGCTCCAGGACGCCTGGCTCTTTGAGGGCACCATCGCGGAGAACATCGCCTACGGCCGGCGGGACGCCACCCGGGAGGAGATCGTGGCGGCGGCCAGGGCGGCCTGCTGCGACCACTTCATCCGCACCCTGCCCCAGGGGTACGACACCCCGCTTTCCGGGGAGACCACCGGCGTGTCCCAGGGACAGATGCAGCTTCTGACCATCGCCCGGGCCATGCTCACCGACCTGGCCATCCTGGTGTTGGACGAGGCCACCTCCAGCGTGGATACCCGAACCGAGGTGGAGAACCAGAAGGCCATGGCACGTTTAATGGAGGGCAAGACCAGCTTTGTCATCGCCCACCGCCTGTCCACCATCCGCAGCGCGGATCTGATCCTGGTGGTGCGGGACGGCGACATCGTGGAGCGGGGCACCCACAGGGAACTGATGGCCCGGAACGGCTTTTACGCCTCCCTCTACCGCAGCCAGTTCGAGGCGGCGTGACGGGAGAAGGTGGCCCGTCACTTGCCCCAGGGCCTGCGTTGCTGCCCCTTTTACCCTTCCTTTAAATATTTGCCCACAACTTTATAGCATTTTTTCATTTTGGTGTGAAAAGAAGCCCGTTGCAGAACCGTTTTATTCTGCAACGGGCTTCTTGTTTTACGTTATATGTGCAAGAATTTCATAATGATTTTTTGCTGGATCCCGCTACGGTTGACCCGCAGCCGGGTGTCTGCGGAGGGCGCCAGCTTTTCATAGTTATCGGAAATCACATCCGGGATTCTCCCGCCCTTGCTGTCAAAGCGCATGGCCTTGTGGATCAGGAAGGAGCTCTCCAGGGGGTTCAATAGCTATAAACTGTCTCCGTATGAATGAAATCTTTTCCGTGTCCAAAAGACCACATTCATCAGGATCACAATAAGTCCCGTCACGGTTATCGCTGCCCAAAACCCCATATTGATTCCGAACAGCTCCGTTCTTCCGAACAAATTCATCCATATTGTGTTCCAATTGATTGTCATATCATGCACACTCCCTTCCTGTTACAGCAGCTCCCCAAAATGACGCACATAGGCTTTCTTAATACTGGTCGCCAACACCATATACAACAAAATGCAGGGGATCAGGTAAGCAAAATAAGCTGCGGGGAGGGCGACAAATCCGAGCATTTTTCCCAATGCGGTAAAGGGGATGACCGTCAGTACCGCGATGCCGGTAAAGGTCAGCAACGTCACCGGGGCCGAGGCGCGGCTCTGGATAAACGGCAGTTTCGGGGTTCGGATCATGTGGATCACCAGCGTCTGGCTCCACATGGATTCCACAAACCACCCGGCATGGAACATGGCCGCATAAGTAGTCTGCATTTGTGCCAGTTCCGCTCCTCTGTAATGAGCAGACAGGTCATTATAAAGCACGCCGCCGGAAACGAATATCGGGCAGAAAACGAAGTACAGAAAGGCGTATGTTGTCCAGTCGAAGATAGAACTCGTAGGCCCGATCCAGATCATAAAATTCCCAATGCTGGATGCTTCCCACTTGCGTGGAACAGCGATAAATTCCTCATCCACGTTGTCCCAGGGGATGGCGGTACAGCTCAGATCATAGATCAGGTTCAGCAAGATTAGATGGACGCTCTCCATCGGCAGGAAGGGAAGGAGTGCCGAGGCTGCCAATACCGAAAACATATTTCCAAAGTTGGAGGAGGCCGTCATTTTGATATACTTAATCATATTGGCATAGGTTTTGCGGCCCTCAATGATACCCTGCTCCAGTACCATCAGGTCTTTTTCCAGCAGGATAATGTCCGCCGACTCTTTTGCAATATCTACTGCTGTGTCCACGGAAATGCCAATATCCGCCGATTTCATCGCCGCAGCGTCATTGATGCCATCCCCCATAAAGCCTACGGTATGGCCGCCGCTCCGCAGGGCCGTCACAACACGTGCCTTCTGATCCGGCGAGAGCTTGGCAAATACATCCGTAGATTCTGCCACCTGGATCAGCTCGTCATCGCTCATGCGTTCCACATCGGAGCCGAGCAGAAGATTGCTTACCTTGAGGCCCACCTGCTTGCAGATACAGCGGGTCACACGGTCGTTATCCCCGGTGAGAATTTTTGTGGTGACGCCATGGGCTTTCAATGCCCGAATCGCCTCCGCGGTGGATTCCTTGGGCGGATCAAGAAATGCAAGGTATCCCATCAGAACCATATCGCACTCGTCCTTGACGCTGTATGTATCAGCGGCAGGAAGCGCCCGTTTTTGCGCAATGGCGGTTACGCGCATCCCGTCCTCATTCAAATCGGCTACTGTTTTCAGAATCGCCTGCCGAATTTGATCGGTAAGTGGCTGCACCTCTCCCTGATATTCCGCATGAGAACAGATGGAGAGCATTTCTTCTATGGCACCCTTGGTAATCATTTGCCGTTTCCCGCTGGTATCCTCTACAACCGTTGAAAGGCGGCGCCTGGTGAAGTCAAACGGAATCTCGTCTACCTTGTGGTAAACTGCGGAGAGATCGGCCAACTGGTGATTGGCCGCTTCTTCCTCCTCTGTCCGCTCAATAATCGCTATATCCATCAAATTTTTATATCCGGTCTGGAAGTAGCTATTCAGGTACGCATGTCTTAAAACACGAATATCTTCCTTTCCGGTCACATCCATGTGGTACTCCAGAACCACTTTGTCCTGGGTCAATGTGCCGGTTTTATCCGTGCAGAGTACATCCATCGCCCCAAAGTTCTGAATAGAATTTAAGTTTTTCACGATGGTCTTTTTCTTTGACATGGACATCGCACCTTTGGCAAGGCAGGTGGTGACGATCATCGGCAGCATTTCAGGGGTGAGGCCCACTGCCACGGAAATGGCGAACAGAAACGCTCCCAGCCAGTCACCCTTGGTCAGACCATTGATGAAGAATACCACCGGTACCATCACCAGCATGAAGCGAATCAGGACCCAGGAAACTGCGTTTACGCCTTTCGTAAAATTGGTTTCCACTGCTTCTCCCGCGACAGACACCGCCATGGAGCCGAAAAGGGTATCATCACCTACGGCTACCACGACCGCCGTTGCACTCCCGCTGATGACATTGCTTCCCATAAAGGCGATGTTCGGGTAATCTGTGATGGAATCGTATTCCTGCTCACAGACAACCGGAATCTTTTCGATGGGATCGCTCTCCCCTGTCAGGGCCGACTGGCTGATAAACAGGTCTTTGGCCTCCAGCACCCGTACATCCGCCGGAACCATATCGCCAGCGGAGAGATGAATAATATCACCGACTACCAAATCTTCCAGAGGGATCTCCTGCTTCCCGTTGTTCTTTCTTGTAACCGTGCAAGTGGTGGTAATCATCGCCAACAGCTTCTCCGCGGCATTCCCCGACCGGGATTCCTGGACAAACCGAAGTGTACCGGAAATAAATACCATCGTCAAAATTATAATGATGGTAAGCGGAGCCACATCCTCCGGTGCATGCTGAAGGATCGGTACAACAATATCGGTAAAAATAGATACGACTGCCAGGCAGAACAAAATTGCGGTAAATGGATTGATAAACGCCCCTGCCAATCTTGCAACAAGCGATTTTTTCTTTTCATGCGTTACTTTATTCCGCCCAAAAGCGATCCGATGGGAAATCACCGCCTTATCACCCAGTCCGGTCAGCACAGTATCAAGCTGCTTCAAAACCGGTTTGATTTTATTGCCTGCTGCAAAGGCCAGCTTTTTGTTGGCCTCATCCCTGCGAACCATATCCGCAGCCGTTTTATGAACCGTGATTTGGCTCTTTTCCTTTTGATACATTGGGGTTGATACCTCCTTTACTTTTTAAATGAGCATCAGCCACCCCCAAAATCTATTCATAGTCTTACGGGTGCGGTTGCTCGATCTACTTCGAGAAGGGCCAGCATCCATAAAACCACCTCCTTTACCATAAGGAACGCTGCCGGCTATTTTCCTGAACTCTGGTACCGGCCGGATTTTCCGATCCAGTACACATCCGCGCCGGATAGGACCATCCAGCCGACCATACACCATAAAAACCCGCTTTTACGAAACGCGTACCATGCTCCGCTGAGTAAAAAAATGATACCGCTTGTGGCGATCATCATCCCCACATTTCGGCAAAGGGGACGAATGTGGATTTTTCTTTTTTCTTCCTCCGGCATTGTCTTCCATGCTGTAATATGATTAACCGCCTTACCGGAATAGAAGTAAATACCCGCAGCGAGAAAAAGAATGCCAAGGAAAAGGCAAGCGCCATTCATAGGTTCTTCTCCTTCCTTTTTTCATTTCTATAATCCGCCTTTCTGCGAAAGGCACCGACGGGGTTATGAAACGCAGGTGCTTT